>Ga0209382_10005770_pt1 | contig 16046 bp, 13 predicted proteins | sample SoiMetdeltSBSDD5_FD_187599 | JGI IMG/M metagenome (GOLD analysis project Ga0209382, IMG submission 187599) | Bulk soil microbial communities from a Populus tree surrounding site in Tennessee, USA - Soil MetaG P. deltoides SBSDD5 (SPAdes) (version 2) | ecosystem: Environmental > Terrestrial >...
GGTGACGCCCGGCGCGCTACTGCCGGAGCCCGAGCCGCCGCTGGGCTTCTTGGTGGCTGTGTCGTCGTCGTCCGCGTTGGTGCACGCCGCCCCGAGCAACGCCAGCGCGAGGAGCGCCGCGACTAGTCGAATCTGCTTCCTGAACATGACCGTCCCTTCCATCGCATGCTCATGACGACGGGACCTCCACCAGGAGGGCCGTCGACATCCCCCCACCCGCGCACATCGCTGCCACGCCGAGGCCGCCACCTCGGCGTCGCAGCTCGTGGATGAGCGTGATCACCATCCGGGCACCGGTCGTGGCGATCGGGTGCCCGAGGCTGCAGCCACTGCCGAGGACGTTCACCCGGTCCTCGTCGATGCCCAGCAGCCGGGTCGTGGCGACGCACATCGAGGCGAACGCCTCGTTGATCTCCCACAGCTCGATGTCGCCGACCGTCCGGCCGGCGCGGTCGAGCATCTTGGGGATCGCCACGGTCGGCGCCAGCCCGGTCCGCTCGGGCGCCACCCCGACCGACGCCCAGGCGTGCACCGTCGCCAGCGGCTCGAGGCCCTCGGCCTCGGCCAGCGCCCGCTCGGCTACCACCATGGCCGCGGCGCCGTCGTTCATGCCGGACGCGTTGCCGGCGGTGATGCTGAAGCCCTCGATCTCCGGGTGGATCGGCTTCAGCGCGGCGAGCTTCTCGAGGCTGGTCTCCCGCCGCGGGTGCTCGTCGACCTCGAAGCTGAACGTGCTGCCGTCCCGCCGGGTGACCTCCAGCGGGAAGATCTCCTCGGCGAAGCTGCCGGCGTCGATGCCGGCGACCGCCCGTTGGTGGGAGCGGTACGCCCAGGCGTCCATGGCCTCCCGGCTGACGTCGGCCTCGACCGCTGCGTTCCAGCCGACCGTGATCGACATGTCGAGATTGGGGGCCGTCGGCCGGTCCCGGTGGGTCGGGGACATCCAGTCGACCCAGTCGTCCGTGCCCGGCGTGCGCCGCAGCGACCGCGGCGACGTCGACGACGAGTGGGCGCCGCCGGCCACCACGGCCCGGTCCATGCCGGCCTTGATCGTCGCGGCCGCGGTGGTGACCGCGGTCAGCCCCGAGGCGCAGTGGCGGTTGTGGGCGACGCCCGGCGCATGCTCGAGGCCGGCCTCGATGGCGGCGTAGCGGGCGATGTCGCCCCCGCCGTAGAGCGTCTCGCCCAGCACCACGTCGTCGACGAGGGCAGGGTCGACGCCCGCGCGCTGCACGGCTTCGCCGACGGCCCGGGTGCCCAGCTCCATGGCATCGACGTCCACGAGCGATCCCTTGAACGCCGTCCCGATGGCGGTCCGGGCGGTGGAGACGATCACAGCGTCGGGCATCAGAGGGCTCCTCGTCGGTTCGGCTCGACCGGCCGGATCATGGCGTCCTGCACGAACGAGGCGGCCAGGGCGCCGTCCTCGCGGAACACGTCGGCCCGTCCGAAGGCCCGACCCCGGCCGGCGTAGCTGCTGTGGTGGGACAGCAGCAGCCAGTCCCCCGCCGCCGCGGGCTCGTGGAACGTGAGTGTGTGGCTGATGACCCCGGTCGACACGGTGACGTGTGCTTGGGCCTGGCCCACGCCCGCGTGGGGTCGCATGGCCGTGCCGATGAGGAAGCCGTCCGTGGCGAACGCCAGCAGCGCCTGGTCGACGGCCGGGTCGTCGGTCGGCGCCCCGGCGAAGCGGGTCCACACGTCGAGGTCGGGGGGCCCGACCAGGGCGGGGTCGCTGATGTCGACGTCGTCGACGACCTGGATCTGCCAGTCGCCGTCCCCGTCGACCGGGTCGCCGGCGGCGGGTGGGTCGAGCTTGGGCGCAGGGTCGGCGTGGCGGATGAAGTCGGGCTCGTCCGCGGTCAGCAGGACCGTCGACCGGGTGCACAGGCGGTCGCCCTGGCTGATCGTGACCGTGCTGCTGGCGAACGCCCGGCCGCTGTGCATGCGGTCGACCGCGACCTCGACCGGCTCTTCGGGCTTCCCCGCCCGGGCGAAGACCGTGTGCAGGGTCTTCACCGTCTTGCCCTCGTGCCCGGCCAGGCCGGCGACGATGGCCTGGGCCATGAGCTGGCCGCCGAACACCACCCCGTGGCCGGTGTCGGCGTTGGAGGCCCGGTAGCGGTCCTCGCCCACTTGTTCCAAGGTGAGCGAACCGAGCAGCGCGTCGATGCTGACCATGTCCCTACTTCGGCGGGAAGCGCAAGGCGCCGTCGAGCCGGATGTTCTCGCCGTTGAGGTACGGGTTGCGGGCGATCGACTCGACGAGCAGCGCGAACTCCTCGGGCCGACCCATCCGCTTCGGGAAGACGATGCTGCTGGTGAGGTGCTCCCGCATCTGCTCGGGCACGCTCAGCATGATCGGCGTGCCCATGGTGCCCGGGGCGATGGCGCACACCCGGATGCCGAGCGCCGCCAGGTCCCGCGCGAGCGGCAGGGTCATGCCGAGGATCGCGCCCTTGGCCGCGGCGTAGGCGAGCTGGCCGGTCTGGCCCTCGATGCCCGCGATCGACGCCGTGTTGACCACCACGCCCCGCTGGCCGTGCTCGTCGGGCTCGTTGGCGGCCATCACCGCGGCCGCGATCCGGGTGACGTTGAACGTGCCGACGGCGTTCATGCCCATGGTGTCGACGAACACCTTCTTGTCGTGCGGTGTGCCGTCGCGGCCTACGGTCCGCCCGCCGCCGGTGGCGCCACCGGCGACGTTCACGACCAGCGACAGCGTGCCGACCGACCCGGCGGCCGCAACCGCCGCGGCGACGTCGTCGTCATCGGTGACGTCGCCGCCGACCGCCACGGCACCCTCCCCGAGATCCTTGGCCAGCGTCTCGCCGGCGTCGGCGTCCCGGTCGAAGATCGCGACCCCCAGGCCGAGGCCGGCCAGGTGGCGGACCGTCGCGCTGCCGAGCCCGCCGGCTCCCCCGGTGACCAGCGCCGATCGTCCTTGCAGATCCATGTCTCTCCCCCGCTCGTCCGTCCCGCTAGACCAACGCCTCGACGCGCATGATCTGCGCGAGGTTGCCGCCCATGATCTTCGCCACGTCCTCCTGCGCCAGGTCCGGCGGCAGGTGGTCGACGTAGCTGGTCGGCTCGGCCAGGCCTTCCGGGTGCGGGTAGTCCGACCCGAAGAGGATGTTGTCGGCGCCGATGACGTCGACGAGCTGGCGGATGTCGTCCTCGTGGAACGGGTTGACCCAGACGTTGCGCTTGAACGCCTCGACCGGGTCCTCGTCGAACACCTGCGGCATCTTCCGCTGGACGTCGGCGAGGTGCTTCAGGAAGGGCACCACCCAGTCGCCGCCGTTCTCGATCAGCGCGACCCGCAGGTCGGGGAAGCGGCTGAACACGCCGTGGCAGGTGAACGCCGCCATCGCGTCCTCGATCGGCCGCTTGCCCATGGTGAGGTAGCGGAACGCGTCCGGCTTGAACGGCAGCATCTCCTGCTGGCCCATCCAGTCGTTCTGGTAGCGGGTGTAGCCGCTGTCGGAGGCGTGCATCGCCACGAGGACGTCGGCGTCGACCACGGCCTGCCAGAACGGGTCGAACTCGGGGAAGCCGAACGACCGCGAGCCGAGGTAGCCCGGCACCGGCGCGGGCCGGATGAGCACCGCCTTGGCGCCCCGTTCGACCACCCACTCGAGCTCCTCGATGGCCTTCTCCACGATCGGCAGGGTGATGACCGGCGTGGCGAAGATGCGGTGCTCGTAGTCGAAGGTCCACTCCTCGTGCATCCACTCGTTGAGGGAGTGGATGACGGCGTGGGTCAGGTCGGGATCGTCCCGCAGTCGCTCCTCCAGGAGGCTGGCGAGCGTCGGGAACATCAGCGACTGGTCGACGGCCAGCTCGTCCATCAGCTGGATGCGGGCCGCCGGCTCCCGGAACCCCGGGAGGCAGCGGATCGGGTCGCCGACGATCTCGCGGAACGACTTGCCGTCGGGGTTGCCGTTGCGGAAGTACTCCTCCTGGGCCCCCGGCCGGGCGATCACGTCGAACGTCGGGTTGGGGATGTACTCGCTGATCTGCCCCCGGACCACGATCTTCGTCCGCCCTCGTACATCGACGTAGTCGATCGCGCTGCGGTACCGCTCGGGGAGGTGGCGGGTGAACGCATCGCGGGTCTCGTACAAGTGGTTGTCCGAGTCGAAGACCAGGAACTCGCACTTTCGCGTCATGTGTGGGACAGTAGGTCTAGCTAACAACTGAGTCAACTTTTGACGGTTGCAGTCCTGGTGCAAGCTTGATTTGCGATCAGGAATGCCTAACATCCCGGTCACACTTCGTGGTCGATCACTGGAGGGGGAACATGACCGCCGTCATGCAGGGTGTCCGCGTCCTCGAGGTCGCCGAGCACACGTTCGTGCCGGCTGCCTCGGCGCTCCTCGCCGACTGGGGAGCCGACGTCGTCAAGGTCGAGCACGTCGAGCGGGGCGACGCCATGCGGGGCCTCGGCAACACCGGCGTGGTCAACCTCGGCGGCAACGTCCACGTCCTGCTCGAGCACTCCAACCGGGGCAAGCAGAGCATCGGCCTCGACCTGGCCTCGGACGAGGGCCGGGACATCCTCTACAAGCTGGCGGCCACCTGTGACGTCTTCCTGACCAACAAGCTCCCCCGGGTCCGCACCAAGCTCGAGATCGACGTCGAGCAGATCCGGGCCCACAACCCGGACATCATCTACGTCCGGGGCTCCGGGCAGGGCGAGCGCGGCCCCGATGCCGACCGCGGGTCCTACGACTCGCTCGCCTACTGGAACCGGGCCGGGGTCGCCATGGGCATGAAGCGCCCGGACGCCGAACCGCCCGGGCCGCCTGCGCCGGCGTTCGGCGACTCGATCGGGGCGATGACCATCGCCGGCGGGATCATGGGGGCCCTCTTCCATCGGGAGCGCACCGGCGAGGCCACCACGGTCGACGTGTCGCTGCTCAGCACCGGCATGTGGTCGATGGGCGCGGCGCTGGCACTGTCGCTGCAGCACCAGGTGGGCTGGGCCCCGCCGCCCAGCGGCGTGTCGGGCAACCCCCTCGTCGGCACCTACCGCACGAAGGACGGCCGGCACGTATCGCTGTGCTGCCTGCAGGCCGGCGCCTACTGGGCCGAGGCCGCCACGGTCCTCGGCCGGCCCGAGCTGGCCACCGACGAGCGCTTCGCCGACGCCGCGACGATCCAGGCGAACGCCGCCGCGGGGGTCGAGCTGCTGCGGGAGATCTTCGCCGAGCGGACCGCGGCCGAGTGGCGGGAGGCGCTGGCCGGGTTCTCGGGGCAGTGGGCCATGGTCCAGAACACCCTCGAAGCCGCCGCCGACCCCCAGGCCGTCGCCAACGGCTACGTGCAGGACTGCGAGACCGCCGACGGGACGTCGTTCCAGCTCGCGACGGCACCGGTCCAGTTCGGCGGGGAGGCTGCCGCGCCCAAGCGGGCGCCCGAGTTCAACGAGCACGGCGATGCGATCCTCGCCGGGCTCGGCATCGACTGGGACACGATCGTGGACCTGAAGGTCCGCGGTGTCGTCGCGTGAAGGAGAGCAGATGAGTTTGTTCGACGCGTACCGATTCAACGGCAAGCGGGCGCTCGTGGTCGGGGGCGCCACCGGCATGGGGGCCGCGGCCGCCGAGGTGGTACGGGACGCCGGGGCCGAAGTCGTCGTCATGGACTACGCCGAGGTCACGCTGCCGGGGGTCAAGGCCGTGCACGTGAACCTCGCCGACAAGGCCTCCATCGAGGCGTCGATCGACGAGATCGGCGGGCCGGTGCACGCCCTGTTCTCCTGCGCCGGGGTGGCCGACGGGACGCCGGGGATCGAGCGCATCAACTTCATCGGCCACCGTCACCTCATCGACCAGCTCCTGGCGGCCGACCTGCTGCCGCGGGGTTCGGCCATCGGCATGATCTCCTCGGCCGCCGGGCTGCCCTGGCAGGTCAACCTGCCGCAGCTGCTGGAGTACCTGAAGATCACCGACTTCGACGAGGCCGCCGAGTGGTGCGTCGCCAACGGCCGGGCCGACTACATGTGGTCGAAGCAGTCGATCAACGCCTACGTCGCCCAGGAGGCGTTCGGCCTGCTGAAGCGGGGCATCCGCATCAACGCCATCCTCCCCGGCCCCACCGACACGCCCCTCGCCCGCGCCAACGCCGACATGTGGCTCGGCTTCGGCGCCGACTACCGGGAGGAGGTCGGCATCGAAGCTTCGACGCCGCTGGAACAGGCCTACCCCCTGGTGTTCCTGTGCAGCGACGCAGCCGGCGGCATCACCGGGATCACGATGATCACCGACGCCGGCTACGTCGCTGCGGGCGTGACCAACGCGTTCCCACCGGCCCAGCCGGTGGTCGAGTTCCTGTCGACCTTCGCCTACCCCACGGAGGACGCATGAGCGTCAACCCCGAGCCCCGGATGCTGGTCGACGGCCAGCTCATCGACGCCGATTCCGGTGCGACCTTCGACAACGTCAACCCGGCCACCGAAGAGGTCATCGGCCAGGTGGCCGACGCTTCGGCCGCGGAGATGCGGCGGGCCATCTCCGCGGCGCGGCGGGCCTTCGACGAGACCTCGTGGTCGACCGACCGGGCCTTCCGCGCCCGCTGCCTCCAGCAGCTGCAGGAGGCCCTCGAAGCCGAGCAGGAGGAGCTCCGCGAGCAGCTGATCCTCGAGGTCGGCTGCCCCCGCATGACCACCAACGGGCCGCAGCTCGACGTGCCCCTGCAGGACGCGCTGCGGGTCCCGATCAAGCTCATCGACGAGTTCCCGTGGGAGACCGACCTCGGCGACGCCCCGGCCATGACCGGCGGCCTCAACTCCCGCCGGGTCTGGAAGGAGCCGGTCGGGGTCGTCGGGGCCATCGTCCCCTGGAACTTCCCGTTCGAGGTGACCATCAACAAGCTGGCCCAGGCCCTGGCCACCGGTAACACCGTCGTACTGAAGCCGGCGCCGGACACCCCCTGGAACGCGACATTCCTCGGGCGCCTCATCGCCGAGCGGACCGACATCCCCGCGGGCGTCGTCAACGTCGTCACGTCGTCGGACCACCTCATCGGCGAGGAGCTGACGGTGTCGCCCGAGGTCGACCTGATCTCGTTCACCGGCTCGACCGCGGTCGGCCGGCGCATCATGGAGAAGGGCGGGGCCACCCTGAAGCGGCTGTTCCTCGAGCTGGGCGGCAAGTCGGCGACGATCGTGCTCGACGACGCCGACCTCGGCATCGCCGCGCTGATGGGGCTCGGCGCCTGCTTCCACGCCGGCCAGGGCTGCGCCATCCAGACCCGGATGCTGCTGCCCCGGTCCCGCTACGACGAGGGCGTCGAGCTGGTGAAGGGCGCCTTCGCCAACGTGCCGTACGGCGATCCCCAGGACCCGGGCAACATGATGGGCCCGCTGGTGTCGGCCAAGCAGCGGGAACGGGTGCTGGGCTACATCGAGAAGGGCGTTTCCGAAGGCGCCACGCTGGCGCTCGGCGGCGGCCGGCCTGCGCACCTGCCCAAGGGCTGGTTCGTCGAGCCGACGCTGTTCGTCGACGTCGACAACTCGATGACCATCGCCCAGGAGGAGATCTTCGGGCCGGTGCTCGTGGTCATCCCCTACGAGGACGAGGACGACGCCGTCCGCATCGCCAACGACAGCGCCTACGGGCTGTCGGGAGGCATCTTCTCGGGGTCGCTGGAGCGGTCGCTGGCCGTTGCCCGCCGGATCCGGACCGGGACGCTGAGCATCAACGGCGGGGCGCCCTACGGTGCCGACTTCCCCTTCGGCGGGTACAAGGACAGCGGCATCGGCCGTCAGAACGGCGTTGCCGGCTTCGAGCAGTACCTGGAGACCAAGGGCCTGGCCTGGCCGACGGGCTGAGGCCCCTCTCTGCACCTCCCACCATGCGCCTGCTTCCCCAGCTGACACCGTTCAACGAGTGGTTCTGGACGTCGGGCGCCGACGGCCGGCTCCGGATCCAGCGCTGCGACGACTGCGCGGCGCTGGTCCACCCGCCGGTCCCGATCTGCCCGGTGTGCCGGAGCCGCTCGTCGACGCCGGCCGAGGTGTCGGGCACCGCGACGGTGGTGGGCTTCACCGTCAACAGCCACCCGTGGATGCCGGGCTTCGACCTCGACCCGCCCTACGTCATCGCCAACGTGGCGCTGACCGAGGACGAGAGCGTGCACCTGACGACCAACATCGTCGGGTGCGCGCCGGACGAGGTCGAGATCGGCCAGGAGGTGGCCGTCCGGTTCGAGCAGCACGAGGACGTGTGGCTGCCGCTGTTCTCGCCGACGGGCCGCGTCACGGACGTGGATCCCGTGCCCGAGCCGGTGCGGCCGGCTGTGCGGCCGCCGGCCAGCCCCGACCGGTTCGAGCACCGGGCGGTGCTGTCGGGCATCGGGCGCTCCGCGATGGGGCGGCGGCTGATGGTCGACCCGCTGTCGCTGACCATCGACGCCTGCCTGGCGGCCGTCGCCGACGCCGGGCTGTCGCTCGACGACATCGACGGGCTGTCGACCTACCCCGGCGGCATCGGCGGGACCGGGATGAGCGAGGGTGGGATCACCGCCGTCGAGGAGGCGCTGCGGCTGAAGCCGACGTGGATCAACGGCGGCATGGACCTGCCGGGGCCGGGTGGGTCGGTCATCGCCGCGATGCTGGCGGTGGCGTCGGGGCTGTGCCGGCACGTCCTGTGCTTCCGGACGGTGTGGGAGGCGACGTTCGCCGCCCTGCAGCTGCCGGCCGGTGGTGGCGGCCGGCGGGTGTCGGGGCCGATGCAGGAGTGGCGGCTGCCGTTCGGGGCGATGTCGGCCGCCAACTGGATCGGCATGAACGCGCACCAGTACCTGCACCGGTACGGGGCGTCGAAGGAGATGCTGGGCTGGATCGCCCTGAACGGGCGGGCCAACGCCGCCCGGAACCCGGCGGCGATCTACCGCGATCCGCTGACGATGGACGACTACCTGGCGGCCCGGCCGATCACGTCGCCGTTCGGGCTGTACGACTGCGACGTGCCGTGCGACGCCTCGATCGCCGTGGTCGTGTCGGACGCGTCGGTGGCCGGCGACCTGCCCAAGCCGGCCGTGCGGGTCGAGGCGGTGGGGACCCAGATCACCGAGCGGCTGTCGTGGGACCAGGACACCGTCACCCACGAGCCCCAGGTCCTGGGCCAATCGGCCCACCTGTGGACCCGGACCGACCTGCGCCCGGCCGACGTCGACGTGGCGCTGGTCTACGACGGGTTCACGTTCAACGCGATCTCGTGGATCGAGGCGCTGGGGTTCTGCGGCATCGGCGAGGCGCAGGATTGGCTCGACAAGGGCCGCCGCATCGCCCTCGACGGCGACCTCCCGGTGAACCCCCACGGCGGCCAGCTCTCCGAAGGCCGCACCCACGGCTACGGCTTCATCTACGAGGCGGTGGCCCAACTCCGAGGTGAAGCCGACGCCCGCCAGGTGCCGAACGCCCGCACCGCGGTCGTCACCTCCGGCGGCGGCACCCCCTCCGGCGTCATGCTCTTACGCCGCGACTAACCCGGCCCGCAGCCGACCACCGCCCTCCGGGCGAGACCGCCGGCCACCACCCCCACCGATTTCGGCGTACCGCCGAAACCGTCGCAACCCCCACCCCCGGGCGGGACCGCCGGCCGTGACCTCCACCCTCCTCGGCGCGGCGCCGAGAACATCGCCACCCCCGCCCTCCAGGCAAGACCACCGGCCAGCACCCTCACCGATTTCGGCGAACCGCCGAAATCGCCGAGACCCCCGCCCCCGAGCGGGACCGCCAGCCGTGACCTCCACCCTCCTCGACGCCACGCCGAGAACATCGCCACCCCCGCCCTCCAGGCAAGACCACCGGCCGCCACCCCACCGATTTCGGCGAACCGCCGAAATCGTCGAACCCACCGCCCCCGGCGCAGAACCCCGACTGGACCCCCACCCGTCCCGGCGCTACGCCGAGAACGTCCTGACTCTTGCCCCTCGGGCGAGACCGCCGGGCCCCCACCCCCACCGATTTCGGCGAACCGCCGAAATCGTCGCGACCCCCGCCCCGGCGCAGGACCCCGGCCGTGACCTCCACCGTCCTCGGCGTCGAAAGGGGCCGCGGCGGTGGCTCTCAGGTCGACAGGATGGTGACGGCGGCGGTGCCGGGAGCGCCGTAGAGCTGGGCGTAGCCGACCCGAGGCGTCCCCTGGACCTGGCGGTCGCCGGCCTCGCCCCGCAGCTGGCGCACCAGCTCGTGCACCTGGCGCAGGCCGGAGGCCCCGACCGGCTCGCCGTTGGCGATCAGCCCGCCGTCGGTGTTGATCGGCAGCGGCCCTCCGATCTCGGTAGCCCCGTCGGCGATCAGTGCCTCCTGGGCCCCGTGGGCGCAAAAGCCGTTCTCCGCCATGTGGATCACCTCCGCGCCGGCGTCGGTGTCCTGCAGCTGGATCACGTCGACGTCCTCCGGCCCGATGCCGGCCTCCTCGTAGGCCGCCCGAGAGGCGTAGACGGTCGGGGCGTCGTCCGACTCGACCGCGGCCCAAGTGCTGTGCACCTCGTGGGCGCCGTAGCGCCGGGTCCGCAGCGCCGTCGCCCGCAGGTAGATCGGCTTCGACGTGTAGCGCTCGGCCAGGTCGGCCCGGCACAGCACGGCGGCGGCCGCGCCCTCGTTCGGCGCGCAGAACATGTATTGCGTCAGCGGGTAGTTGAGCATCCGCGAGTTGAGGATGTCGTCCTCTGGGACCGGCTTGCGGCGGAAGGCGTTGGGGTTGAGCGCCCCGTTTCGGAAGCCCTTCGCCGCCACCCGGGCGAGCGTCCGGTGGGAGATCCCGTGGTCGTGCATGTAGCGGTTGATCTTCATTCCGAAGAACTTCGTCGTCAGGAAGTAGCCCATCTCGCCGTACCAGGCGGGAGCGCCGTAGTCGACCGGGTCGGACGTGAAGGCCCCAGGGTCGTGCTTGTCCATGCCGACGGCGACGCCGATCTCGTACTTGCCGGCGCGGATGGCATCAGCGGTGAGCTGCAACGCTGTTGCCGCGGTGGCGCAGCCGTTGTAGACGTCCATGAACGGGATGCCGGTCAGGCCCAGCTGCCCGACGACTGCGTCGGGGTTGTCGACCTCGAAGCTGCCGCCGAAGGCGAACTGCACGTCCTGCCACCGGACGCCGCCGTCCTGGAGGGCCGCCCGGATGGCGTCAGCCCCCATCTCGATCGCCGACTTCGGCCCGAACCGGCCGAACGGGTGCAGGCCGACACCGATGATCGCCACATCTTCCATGGCTCGATCCCCCCTCAGGACTCGACCGGTTCGAACGCGAACGTCACGATCTCCGTGCCGTCGGCGTCGGTGCGGAACGGCACGACCACGAGCTCGACCTCCATGCCGAAGCGCAGCTTGGCGGGGTTGGCCTCGGTGAGCCGGGCCTCGACGCGGACCTCATCGCCCAGCTGCACGAGGCCGACGCCGTAGGGCTGGAACGTCTCGAGCGTCTCACCGCTGGCGTAGGGCTCCTTGGGCAGGAAGTCCTGGGTAGTCCAGGTCCACAGCGTCCCCCGGCGGGGCAGCAGGTGCCGCTCCATCCCCGGGGTGCCGCAGCGGGGGCACGACCCCGCGAGCGGGAACGTCACCGCCCCGCAGCTGCCGCACTTGCCCCCGATCAGCTGGGGCTCGTCGGCCGGCCAGGTGAACACCTCGTCTGCGAACGCGACCTGGGTCATGGCCGCCCTCCCTCTCGCGCGATTGCTAACGACCGGGTCATGTTCTACTCGGCGCGATGACGCCTTCGGCGTACTGCTCCAGCGCGTCGAGGGCGTGGTCGAGGCTGTCGCCTGGCACCCCCGTGCTGGACCACGTGACGCCGAGCTCGGCCAGCTGGCCCAGCACGTCGAGGTGCTGCTCGGCGTCGAACCGCTCGTCGCCGGGGCCAGCACAGCCGAGCGCCGACATCGACACGTCGATGGCCTTGCGGTCCCGGCCGGCCTCGTCGACGCAACGCCACAGGTGGTCGAGCATCCCGGCGAGGTCGTCGACCGTCTCCAGCACCGGTGTCTTCGCCGTCTTCGCCAGGACCGCAGGCGCCGGGAAGGGCGTCCAGCAATCGCCGACCGCCGCCACCCGGCGGCGGGACAGAGCGCTGTTGCCCCCGATCCAGATCGGGACGTTGCCCGGCTTCGGATTGGCGGTCTGGCCGGTGGCGGTGAAGTGGCGGCCGCCAAAGGCGAAGTCGTCGGTGCTCCAGATCCCCCGGATGACCTCCAGCGCCTCGTCGAACAGCTCGTTGCGCTCGTCGAAGTCCACGCCGAGCGCGCGGTACTCAGCCCGCTGGTAGCCGGTGGCCACGGCCAGCACGAATCGGCCGTCGGACAGGGCGTCCAGCGTGGCCGCGGCCTTCGCCACCACGAACGGGTTGCGGTACGGCAGGACGAGGATGTTGGGGATCAGCCGGATCCGCTCGGTCACCGCGGCCACCACGCCGAACGCGGCGAACGGGTCGATGGCGTCGTGGCCGCCGTGGGTCAGCCAGCGGTGCGAGGGGGCCGGGTGGTCGGTGAAGCCGATGCCGTCGAAGCCCAGTTCCTCGGCCCGGGTGGCGAACCGCACGAGTCCCGGCTTGGTGACGAGCTCCGGGCTGTAGGGGTGGGCGATCAGCGGATAAGTGACGAAGTGGCGCATGGGGCGGCCCGTTCCTCTACGACTGCTGCGGCTACGACGGCTACGACCGGGGCAGGCCGAGGACCTTCTCGGCGATGATGTTGCGCTGGATCTCGGATGAGCCGGCCGAGATGGTGGCGCCGTAGGTGGTGAAGTACAGCTCGATCCAGGTCGGGTCGCTGGCGGCGTTGGCGCCGATGTCGCCGGTCGTGTCCCGGCCCATCTCTGCCGCCCGCAGGGTGAGGCGGCGCGCGGCCTCGCTGGTGAAGACCTTCATCAGCGCCTGCTCGGGAGCCGACCCTCCCCGCACCAGCTTGGCGAACCCCCGGTAGCCGAGCGTGCGGGCCGCCGTGGCGTCGATGATCGACTGCACCAGGCCGTCGGCCACGATCGCCCGCTCGGCTGGCGCCAGCTGGGCGAGTGCCTCCGGAGCCTTGCCGAGCACGAGATCGGTGTTCTTCTCCAGCTGCATCACGCTGTTGAGCCAGACCATGCCGCGCTCGTGGGCGAGCGAGCCGTTGGCCATGGCCCAGCCGTTGTTCATCTGCCCGACGAGGTTCTCCTTCGGGACGATGACGTCGGTGAGGAACACCTCGTTGAGGTCGGGGTGCTCGGGCTTGACGATCTCGGCCAGCGGGCGGACGGTGACGCCGGGCGTCGACATGTCGAGCAGCACCACGCTGATGCCCTTGTGCTTGGGCGCCTCGGGGTCGGTGCGGCAGAACAGGAAGCAGAAGTCGGCGTAGTTGGCGCCCGACGTCCACACCTTCTGGCCGTTGATGACGAAGCGGTCGCCGTCGAGGACCGCCCGGGTGCTGAGCCCGGCGAGATCGCTGCCCGCGCCCGGCTCGCTCATGCCGAGGCAAGCGGCCTTCTCACCATGGAGAATGGGCATGGCGTAGTCCCGGATCTGCTCGTCGGACCCGTAGTCGAGGATCGACGGGGCGACGATGCCGAGGCCCTGGGGGTTCGTCGTGCGAGGAATGCCCGCCTTGGTGAGCTCCTCCAGGTAGACGAGGGTCTCGATCGGGCCGGCGTTGCGGCCGCCCCGCTCGGGCGGCCAGCCCGGGACGAGCCAGCCGGCATCGAACATGCGCCGGGTCCAGCGGCTGGCCCAGCCGGGCACGTGGGCGGACGAGACGGCCGGCGCCTCGGCCATCTCCTCGGCGGTAGGCCGGTTCTCGGCGAGCCAGGCCAGGAACTCCTGGCGGAACGCCTCGACCTCCGGCCCAAACGTGAGCTTCACGCGTCCTCCTCGGTGCTCTCGCTGATCAGCCCCAGCATCTGCGCCAATCGGCTTCGGTGGTGCACGGCGTTGCCGTAGAGGGCATTGCCGGACAGCGCCCGCTTGAGCAGGAAGTGAAGGTCGTTCTCCCACGTCAGGCCGATGCCGCCGTGGAGCTGGAGGCCGTCCTGGACGAGGAGCGCCTGGCACTCGCCGGCAGCGGCCTTGGCCATGGCGGCCGCCTGGCCCCGGCGGGGGTCATCCTCGGCGATGGTCAGGGCCGCGAAGTAGCAGAGCGAGGTGGCCCGCTCGACGGCGAGGTACATGTCGGCCAGGCGGTGCTTCAGCGCCTGGAACGAGCCGATCGGCCGGCCGTACTGCTCCCGGACCTTGGCGTACTCGAGGGTCTGCTCGAAGATGACCCGGCAGGCGCCCGCGGTCGTCGCCGCGAGGGCGACGGTGGCCTCTTGGCCGGCCCGATCGAGTGCGGCCGCGATGCCGGGGCTACCGGGGGCGGCGAGCACCCGGTCGGTCGGGACGACCACGCCGTCGAGGACGACGTCGGCGAGCGGCAGCGTCGGGTCGATGACTGTCCGGGACGTGGCCGTGAGGGTCGATCCGGCCACGAGGAACGCGCCGAGGCCGTGGGTGCCCGTGGTAGCGGGGCGGCGGGCGACGACCAGGACCTCGTCAGCTTCGCCGATGTCGAGAACGGCGTTCTTGGTGCCGTGCAAGGCCCAGCCCTCGGGGTGTTCTTCGGCGGTGGCCTGGACCTCGGCCGGCTCCCAGGTGCCGCGCTCGGCCAGGGCGACGGTGCCGGTCAGCTCGCCGGCCGCGACCTGGCTGAGGAGGCCGGTCGCCAAGGGCTGGTCGCCGCCCAGCTCCCGGAGCGCCGGGGCGAACTGGGTGACCGTGGCGAGGAAGGGCCCGGGGGCGACGACCCGGCCGAGCTCCTCGGCGACGAGGGCGACTTCGACGAAGGTCTGCCCGAGGCCACCGTGCTCCTCGGCGATGGCGAGGGCCGGCCAGTAGAGCTCGACCATCTTCGCCCAGATGGACGGCACGTCACCCTTGCCCTCGTACACCGCCCGGACGACGGCGGGCGGGCAGACGTTGGCCAACACGGCGCGCACGTTGTCCCGTAGCTCGGACTCAGCCTCCGACAACTCCAGATCCATCCACAGCTCCTGGTCAACGACGCCGACTGCTGCCCAGAAACTAACAAGCCAGTCACGTTTTCTCCAGTCCAGCCGTCCCTGGGCTACGGGTTGGCGGCGAGGAACAGGAACGCCAACGCGAGGGCGAGGTGGAGGCCGGCGTCCTGGACGGTGGCCCGGCCGGGCAGGATCGTCAAGGCGCCCACCGCAGCGGTGACCGCGAGGAGGACGAGCTGGGTCGAGCCGAGGCCGAGGAGCAGCGGGCCGTCGAGCCAGATCGTCGCCACCGCGATCGACGGGATCGTCAGGCCGATGCTGGCCATCGCCGAGCCGAGCGCAAGGTTGAGGCTCGTCTGTACGTGGCCCCGCCGGGCGTTGCGCACCGCAGCGATCGTCTCGGGCATCAGCACCAGCAGGGCGATCACCACGCCGACCGCCGACTGCGGTGCCCCGAGGGCGTCGACCGCGTCCTCGATCGCCGGCGACTCGACCTTGGCCAGCCCCACCACCGCCACGAGCGCTACCAGCAAGAGGCCGAGGCTCCGCCAGGTCGTGCTGCCGGTGGGACGGTCTGTGTGCTCGGGCAACTCGTCGACCAGGAAGTCCTCCCGGTGGCGGATCGTCTGCACGAAGACGAACAGCCCGTAGAGCGCCAGCGACGCCACCGCGGCGAACGCGAGTTGGTCGGTTGCGAACTCAGGGCCTGGCTCGCTGGTGGTGAACGTCGGCAGGACGAGGCAGAGCGAGGTCAGGGTCAGGACTGTGGCGAGCGCCGTGGCGGTGCCCTGGGCGTTGAACGTGGCCACGCCCTGCCGCAGCGACCCGACGAGGAGCGACAGCCCGACCACTCCGTTGCAGGTGATCATCACCGCGGCAAAGGCCGTGTCCCGAGCGAGCGTGCTGGTCTCCGACCCGCCCGACACCATCAACGTGACGATCAACCCGACCTCGATGACGGTGACCGCGATGGCGAGAACCAGCGACCCGAACGGCTCCCCCACCCGATGCGCCACGACCTCCGCATGGTGCACCGCGGCGGGAACGGCCCCCGCCAGAAAGACCCCGA
>Ga0209382_10005771_pt1 | contig 16046 bp, 23 predicted proteins | sample SoiMetdeltSBSDD5_FD_187599 | JGI IMG/M metagenome (GOLD analysis project Ga0209382, IMG submission 187599) | Bulk soil microbial communities from a Populus tree surrounding site in Tennessee, USA - Soil MetaG P. deltoides SBSDD5 (SPAdes) (version 2) | ecosystem: Environmental > Terrestrial >...
GCCGCCGCGGGCATCGCCGTCCATCCGGGTCAGGATCACGCCTGAAAGGTCGACCTCGCCGGCGAAGCCCTTGGCGACATTGACCGCGTCCTGGCCGGTCAGGCTGTCGACCACCAGCAAGGTCTCGACCGGATTGGAGGCGGCTGCGACCGCCTTCATCTCGGCCATTAGCGTATCGTCGACGTGGAGCCGGCCGGCGGTGTCGAGCAGGAGGATGTCATAGCCCTGCAGCTTCGCCGACTGGAGGGCGCGCTGGGCGATTTGGACCGGGGTCTGGCCGGCGACGATCGGCAAGGTGTCGACACTGGTCTGGCGCCCGAGCACCGCCAGCTGCTCTTGCGCCGCCGGACGGGCGACGTCGAGCGAGGCCATCAGCACCTTCTTGCGCTCGCGCTCGGCGAGGCGCTTGGCCAGCTTGGCGGTGGTGGTGGTCTTGCCCGAGCCCTGGAGGCCAACCATCATGATTACGGCCGGCGGATTGACGTCGAGGTGGAGCTCGGCGGTGTCCGCGCCCAGCATCTCGACCAAGGCGTCGTTGACAATCTTGACGACCATCTGGCCCGGCGTGATCGAACGGACGACTTCGGCGCCGACCGCGCGTTCGGTCACCTGGTCGACGAAATCGCGCGCGACCGGCAGCGCAACGTCGGCCTCGAGCAGCGCGACGCGGACCTCGCGCATCGCCGAACGAACGTCGTCCTCCGACAAAGCGCCGCGGCCGCGGAGCTTGTCGAACACGCCGGACAGGCGATCGCTCAGGCTTTCAAACATCCAAAACTCCCTAAATCGACGCCATCCGCTCTTGGCTACAAAGCAAACAACGCCGGCGGGCGAAACCTCGCCGGCCAGCGTGTCCCGAGGGACTCCATCGATGTCATGTCCGTAAAGACGGGGCGGCCCCTACGGGAGAGGAGGACTAAGGTCAAGAAGCGAGTTCCCCGGCGAAAGCCGGGGCCCAGGCGGCGGAGCCGACAAATTCCCTTTAACAAGATGCGCTACGCGCCCTGGGCCCCGGCCTTCGCCGGGGAGCATTTAAAACGTCTCGCCACGCTCGATCACTTCCCACTCCTCAGGCGTACTGACACGCCCCAGCGCCTGGTTGCGGCCGGGGAAGCGGCCGAAGCGCTTGATCTGGTCCAAGTGCTTAAGGGCGTAGCGGTAGTTGAAAGGGTCGCGCTTTTGGAATTCGGCGACCGACCGCTCCTGGTCTTCCATCTTCTCGCTATGCTGCAGCGGCATCAGGATGAAGCTCGGCAGCGGCTTCTTGACCTGATCGACCCAGCCCTTGTGGAGCGCTAGCTTGCATAGCTCCAACGCCAGGGGATCCGCCTCAAACGCCTTGGCAGAGCCGCGAAACATGTTGCGGCTGAACTGGTCGAGCAGGATGATCGCCGCGGCCAGGGTTTCCGGGCTGTCGCGCCAGCCCGCGGCCTTCGTCTTCAACACCTCCTCGCGGACCCTTCCGAACCGCTCGGCGATGTGCCGGTCCATCGCCGGGTCCTTTTCCCAATGCTGCTCGGGCGTGAGCTCGTCGCACCAGAATTGGATGACGGCGCGGGCAAGGTCGGTGGGGGAAGACATGTTTCGCTCATCCCCATTTCGTCATCCCCGCGCAAGCGGGGACCCAGATTCCTTGTTGCGCTAGGTTCCCGCTTTCGCGGGAATGACGATCTAGGGTTTGGGCTTTCTCGGTCCACCCGGCCGAGGCCCCTTCCCGCCCGGGCCGCCGGGCCCTCGCCGCCCTGGACCCTTGCGAAAATCGCGGCGCTCCTGTGGGCCGCGGCGGTCCCGCTCCGGCACGCGGTCCATCGGCCGCGATTGCTGGACCGCCTGCTTGGGCCCAACGGCATAGCCTTCCTTCAACAGCTGGGTGAAGGCGGCGCGAACGCTTTGTGCGATCGAATCCTGCACCGGTTTGGGGAGGTCGGCGAAGGTGGTGTTGCGGTGGACGCTCTGGAGGTCGCGCAGCATCAGGTTGGGCACGCCCTTGGACGCGGCCTTCATCGCCTCCAGCGCGTCGATCACCGCCGACAGGATGACCGATTGCATGACCTCGGATGCGGCTCGTTGCACTGGGACTCTCCTGTTTTCGACCGGCTGCGGTGGACTTGACGCAATGCGCTCCCTAATTCGGCGCGCGTGACGCGGCAATTCCACAAGATGCATGGGCTTGGAAACGACTTTGTCGTGATCGACGCACGCGAGCAGCCCGTGACCATGACTCCGGCGCTGGCCAAGGCGCTGGCCGACCGGCAGCTCGGCATCGGCTGCGACCAGCTGATCCTCATCGAGCCGTCCGCTACCGCCGATGTCAAAATGCGCATCTGGAACCATGACGGGGGCGAGGTGCAGAGCTGCGGCAATGCCTCGCGCTGCGTGGTCGCGCTGACCGGTGCCAAGAGCCTGGAGACTGGCGGCGGAATCGTCGAGGGCAGCACCTTCGAAGCCGAGGTCGAGGTCAGCCTGCCCCCGCCCCGGTTCGAATGGGACGAGATCCCGCTGTCCTATCCGATGGACACGGCCAAGCTGCCGCTCGGCTGGGGGCCCCTCGATCACCCGATGGCTTTGAGCGTCGGCAACCCGCACCTGGTTTTCTTCGTCCCAGATGAAACGAAGGTCGACATCGAAGCGGAGGGCCCAAGTATCGAGCATGACCCGGCCTTCCCGGAGCGGATCAACGTCAACGTCGCCTCGGTAGGCAACGACGGGATTCACCTGCGCACCTGGGAGCGAGGAGCCGGGTTCACGCTTGCGTGTGGCACCGGCGCCTGTGCCACCGCAGTCGCGGCGATCGTCCAGAAAAAGGCGTCGTCGCCGGTCAAGGTGCATATGCGCGGCGGCGAGCTGACCATCGCCTGGGCGCCGGGTGAGGCGATCCGTATGCGCGGATCGGCGACCCATGTGTTCAAGGGCGAGATCGACCTGGAGCAGTTCGCCTGATGGGCGCGGAGACGATCACCCTCGGCTGCCGCCTGAACTTCGCCGAGAGCGAGACGATGCGCGCGCTCGCCGGAGACGATGCGATCATCGTCAACAGCTGCGCCGTCACCAACGAAGCCGTGCGCCAGACCCGCCAGGCGATCCGCCGCGCCCACCGCGAGAGCCCGACCAAGCGGATCATCGTCACGGGATGTGCGGCGCAGCTGGACCCGGCCAGCTTTGCGGCCATGCCCGAGGTGGACCGGGTGGTGGGAAATGCGGAGAAATACAAGGCTGAGGCTTTCGGCCTTTCTCGTCATGCCGGACTTGATCCCGCATTCACCTTATCTTCCCGCCTTCCGATAGGAAGGTGGACCCCGGCTCAAGGCCGGGGTGGCGACGGGGTGAATGACAAGATTTGGGTGAGTGACGTCATGACGGCACCCGCGCCGCCGGTCGCCGCCGGCTTCCTGGCGAGGGTGCGGAGCTTCGTCGCGGTGCAGACCGGCTGCGACCATCGCTGCACCTTCTGCTCGATCTGGCAGGCACGCGGGCCGAGCCGTTCGCTGCCCTATGAGGCGGTGCGCGATGCGGTAGCGCACGAGCTGGAGGCCGGGGCCAAGGAGATCGTCCTCACCGGGGTCGACATCACCAGCTACGAAGGCGGCCTCGGCCCACTCTGCCAGCGGCTTCTGGTCGACCTCTCGCAATTGAAGCGCCTGCGCCTCTCCTCGCTCGACAGTATCGAGATTGACGAGGCGCTGATGGAGCTGGTCGCGGGCGAGCCGCGGCTGCTGCCCCATTTCCATTTGTCGCTCCAGGCCGGCGACGACCTGATCCTCAAGCGGATGAAGCGCCGCCACAGCCGCGCTCAGGCGGTCGAGACGGTCGCGCGATTGAAGGCGGCGCGCAGCGGCGTCACCATCGGTGCGGACCTGATCGCCGGCTTCCCGACCGAGAGCGAGGAAGCGGCGTTGAATTCCCTCAGCCTGCTCGACGATTGCGACATCGTTGCCGCGCACATCTTTCCCTTCTCGCCGCGACCGAATACGCCGGCGGCACGCATGCCCCAGTTGGAGCGCGAATTGGTCAAGGCGCGGGCGGCGCGGCTCCGTCAGGCAGCACAGGAACGGCGGTCGCGCTGGCTGGATGGGCTGGTCGGCACGCGCCAGGCGGTGCTGATCGAGAATAGCGAGAAGGGCCACAGCGACGCCTTTGCGCCGGTCCGCATTGCCGGGTCGAAGCGCGGCGACCTCGGGACGGCCAAAATTACCGGCCGCAATGAAGAAATGCTTATCGGGATTTTTCAATGAGTTGGCTCGAACGCCTGACAGGCGGTTTCAAGAAGACGGCGGACCGCCTGGGCGAGAATATCTCGGGCTTGGTCAAGGAACAGGCGCTCGACACCGCGACCCTCGACGACATCGAGGAGGCGCTGATTGCGTCTGACCTCGGGCCCGAGGCGTCGAGGCGCATCCGCGACAATATCGCCGACCGGCGCTACGAGCAGCTCGACGAGCGCGGCCTGCGCACCATCCTTGCCGAGGAAATCGAGGCGATCCTCGCGCCGGTCGCCCAGCCCCTCGACGTCTGGGGTTTCCCCCGCCCCCACGTCATCCTGGTGATCGGGGTCAACGGTTCGGGCAAGACCACCACCATCGGCAAGCTCGGGCACTTGCTGCAGGAACAGGATTATGAGGTGATGCTGGCCGCCGGGGACACCTTCCGCGCCGCGGCGATCGAGCAATTGAAGATCTGGGGCGAGCGGATCAGGGTGCCGGTCATGGCCGGCAACCCGGGCGGCGACGCGGCTGGAGTGGTGTTTGATGGGGTCAAGCAGGCCACTGCAACCGGCATCGACGCCCTTATCGTCGATACCGCTGGGCGGTTACAGAACAAGGCTCATTTGATGGATGAGCTGGCCAAGGTCCGGCGCGTGCTGGGACGCCTCAACCCCGAGGCGCCGCATGACGTCATCCTCGTCCTCGATGCGACCACGGGTCAGAATGCATTGAACCAGATCGAGGTGTTCCGCGACTTGGCCGGCGTCACCGGCCTGGTCATGACCAAGCTTGACGGCACGGCCCGCGGCGGCGTGCTGGTTGCAGCGGCGGAGAAATTCGGCCTGCCGATCCATGCCATCGGCGTTGGCGAGGGCGTGGACGATCTGCGGCCGTTCGATCCACGCGCGGTCGCCCGCGCCATCGCGGGGCTGCCGGCATGAAAATAGAAACGAACAAGGAGCCAAGCGGGGCGGCACGGCTGTTGATCGATATCGGCCCGCTGCTGGTCTTCTTCCTGGTCAACTTCCTCGCCCCGGTGCCGGGCGCGCTCAAGATTTTCGTCGCCACTGGCGCGTTCATGGCGGCAATGGTCGCGGCGATGGTGTTCGCCGCCGTCCGTTACCGTTATGTCTCGCCGCTGCTGCTATTCTCGGGCGTGATGGTGGTGGTCCTGGGCGGGCTCACCATCTGGCTGCACGATGAAACCTTCATCAAGGTCAAGCCGACCATCTATTATGCGCTGGTCGCGGCGCTGCTGACGTTTGGGCTGGCAACGGGCCGCCCGCTGCTGAAACTGGTGCTGGGCAGCGCCTATCCCGGCCTGGACGAAGAAGGCTGGCGCAAGCTCACCCGCAACTGGGCGATCTTCTTCGCGGTGATGGCGGTGGTGAACGAGACGGTGTGGCGCAATTCGACCACTGATTTCTGGATCGCGTTCAAACTGTGGGGCGCAATTCCCGCCACCTTGTTGTTTGCCGTGGCCAACGTTCCCATGTTGCTGCGCCACGGCCTCACGTCCGAGGACGAGCCCAAGCCAGTCGAACCGGGACCGATCGAATGAGCGATGCCATTATCCGTATCGAAGGCCTCAAGAAGGCCTATGCCAATGGCGTCGAGGCGCTGAAGGGCGTCGACCTTGATATCCGCAAGGGCGAAATACTGGCGCTGCTCGGGCCCAACGGCGCGGGCAAGACGACCCTGATCAACATTGTCTGCGGTATTGTCACGGCGACCGGCGGCCAGGTGGTCGTCGACGGCAAGAACTGGCTCGAGGATTTTCGCCGCGCCCGCACGCGGATCGGTCTCGTCCCGCAGGAGCTGACCACCGACGCCTTCGAAAGCGTCTGGGCGACGGTCAGCTTCTCCCGCGGCCTATTCGGCAAGCCCCGCGACGACCAGAAGATCGAGGACATCCTGAAGCGCCTGACCCTGTGGGACAAGCGCAAGTCGGAGATGCGCGAGCTGTCAGGCGGCATGAAGCGCCGCGTGATGATCGCCAAGGCGCTTGCCCATGAGCCCGACATTTTATTCCTCGACGAGCCGACCGCGGGTGTCGACGTCGAGCTTCGCCGCGACATGTGGGAGCTGGTGCGCAAGCTCCGCGCCGACGGCACCACCATCATCCTCACCACCCATTATATCGAAGAAGCCGAGGAAATGGCCGACCGGGTGGGCGTGATCCGTAAGGGCGAGCTGGTCGCGCTGGGCGACAAGAAGGCGCTGATGGCGCAGATGGGCCAGCGGACGCTCAAGATCACCCTCGACGAGGCGATCAGCGCGATTCCGGCCGGCCTCGCGGAATGGGGCCTGGCGCTGGAGGATGAGGGGCATACGCTCTGCTACCGGTTCGACAGCCATGCCGAACATACCGGCATCCCCGGGCTGATGCGGCGAATGGACGAACTCCACATCGGTTACAAAGACCTCGCCACCCACCAGTCGAGCCTCGAGGATATCTTCGTCAGCCTGGTCCATGAGGAGCGCGCGGCATGAACGTTCATGGCGTCAAATCCATCTATCGGTTCGAGATGGCGCGCTGGGGCCGCACCCTGTGGCAGAGCCTGGTCACTCCGGTCATCACCACCTCGCTCTATTTCCTGGTGTTCGGCTCGGCGATCGGCAGCCGGATGAGCGACATGGCCGGCATCCCGTTCGGAAGCTTCATCGTGCCCGGCCTGATCTTGCTATCGGTGCTCACCCAGGCGCTGATGAACGCCAGTTTTGGCATTTTCTTTCCGAAGTTTACGGGCACTATTTACGAAATCCTCTCAGCTCCTTTGTCACCGATCGAAACGGTGACCGCCTATGTCGGCGCGGCGGCGACCAAGGCGGTGATCCTGGCCCTAGTCACGCTCGCCACCGCGACCTTGTTTGTGGACGTGTGGGTGGCGCATCCGCTGCTGATGCTGTTGTTCCTGATCGCCATTTCCATCGGCTTTTGCCTGCTCGGCTTCGCGATCGGCATCTGGGCCAAGAATTTCGAGCAATTGCAGGTGATCCCGCTGCTGGTGGTGACGCCCCTCACCTTCCTCGGCGGCGTCTTCTACTCGATCGGTTCGATCGGTGAACCGTGGCGCACCGTCACACTGCTCAATCCGATCCTGTACCTGGTTGCCGGCTATCGCTGGACCTTCTTTGGCGTCAGCGACGTGCCGGTAATGGCGAGCGTCGCGGTGATGGCGGCGGCGATCCTGGTGCCGCTCACCGCCATCATCTGGATCTTCAGGACGGGCTATCGCCTCAAGCAGTGATTGAAGGCGCTGTTTCGGCGCTTTCCCGCTGCTCCTGGTCGGCGCGGCGCGCGCCCTCACCATCGAGGTTACGGGCGACGAAGTCCCAGTTGACGATCTTATCGAGCACCGTCTTCACATAGCGCGGCCGGTCGTTGCGATAATCGATGTAATAGGCATGCTCCCACACATCGATGGTGAGGAGCGGCGTCATGCCGTGCGCGACCGGCGTGTCGGCATCATGGAGCGATGCCACCTCCAGCTTGCCATTATTGAGGATCAGCCAGCCCCAGCCGCTGGCGAAGTGATTGATGCACTCCTTGGCGAGCCGGTCGAGCAGCTGCTGCTCGCCGCCGAAATCCGATGTGATCATCTCGCGCAGCTTACCCGACGGCCGCGTCGAACCTTCGGGCGCCAGGCACTGCCAGAAGAAGCTGTGGTTCCAGAGCTGGGCGACGTTGTTGAACAGCGGCCTGTCGCCGCGCTGGTGAGCGGCGCGGATCACTTCGACCAGCGAGGCGCTTTCCAGATCGGTGTCGCCGATCAGCCCATTGGCCTTGTCGACATAGGCCCTGTGATGCTTGCCGTGGTGGAAATCGAGGGTTTCGGCGGACATGTGCGGGCCAAGGGCGTCGCGGTCGAACGGCAGGTCGGGAAGCGCAAAGGCCATTGATCGTCTCCGGTCGGGTCGGGATAGTTCGATGCCCAAACGTTTGCTTTGGTTCCCGGCTCCACAGCTTGTCGTCTCTGGCTTGCCCCCTGCCCCTTCGCGGTCGTAACACGGCCGCATCGAAGCGGGCCTCAAGCCCGCCAACCCAAGAGGGGAAACTGATGGGCAAGATTCTCGAAAACCTGAACATGGTGCTGCTGATCGGCATCTTCTTCGCCGTCGCGCTGATGATGGCACCCTATTATGCCCCGGCGACGCTGGCGATCGGCCTGCTGCAGTGGCTGCACGTCTTCTTCGGCGTGATGTGGATCGGCCTGCTCTATTATTTCAACTTTGTGCAGATCCCGACGATGCCGGAGATCCCCGCCGAGCTGAAGCCGGGCGTTTCCAAGCACATCGCTCCCAAGGCGCTGTTCTATTTCCGCTGGGGCGCAGCCTTCACCGTGTTGACCGGCCTCATCCTCGCCTATCTTTACGGCGAGGAAAAAGCGTTGCTGCTCAACGATCCGTCGAACCGCCTGATCGGGATCGGCATGTGGCTGGCCCTCATCATGGCGTTCAACGTCTGGTTCATCATCTGGCCGAACCAGAAGAAGGCGCTGGGCCTGGTCGAAGCGGATGACGCCGCCAAGGCGAAGGCGGCGCGCACCGCGATGCTGACCAGCCGGATCAACACCTTGCTGTCGATCCCGATGCTGCTGGCGATGACCAACTTCCGCTAAACCGATCTTGACCAGAGATAGGGTCTGCCGCGCTTCAGCGCCGGCGGGCCCTTACTTTCTTGCGTTCTGGCACCTCAGCACGCCAAATCTCAAAATGACCGCAATGGGTGGAAAGCGGACATTGGAACACCGCCGATTGCCGTTACAATGGCAATGCCGGGTCGCACGACGAGGGGGACAACAAGATGCGTATTTCCTCTTGGAGCATTTTGGCGATGGGCTGCCTGCTATCCGGCTGTGACCAGCAAGGAGCAGTATCGGGACCGGGTCCAAAGAGCCAAGGTCGCTATGCCGGTATCGGCACCTACGCTGCGGGCAGCCTTTGGGGCCAAATGGCAGGTATTGAAGCTCCTTCAGACGCCGCCGCCGCAAAGCTAGAGGATGACGAACACATCATCGTCGTCATCGATAGCCACACCGGCGAAGTGCGCCAGTGCGGGGACTACAGCGGCGTCTGTGTGGCGATGAACCCCTGGGCCGCTCAAGGTTCGCGAAGTGCGACGCCAGTTAAACTCAAGAAACATGCCGCCGACCTTGCAGCGGAGGACCAAGCCAGCGTTGAGGAAGCGGGACCGGCGTCCAACGAAGTAACGCCAGCCCGATAGGTCGCCTAATGGCCGGAATGGGTCGAAAGCGGTCATTCGGCTAATGGCAGGTTTGGGTGGAAAGCGGCCGTTAGGTGCATTCACACAATCGGCTTCGTAAGCGTTCCGGAGCGTGCTAGGGCAACTCCAATTTCCGCGGGAGGGGCCGACTGTACGACGCATTAATTGTCGGCGCCGGCTATGCTGGCTTATCGGCGGCTTTGCCGTTGGCCGGCGCTCGCCGCCGCGTCCTGCTCCTCGATGACGGGCGGCCACGCAACCGCTTCGCACACAGTTCGCACGGCGTTATCGGCCATGACGGTGCTGACCCTGCGACAATTCGCACCGCCGCGCTTGAACAATTGGCCCTTTATCCGACTGTCGAGTGCCGTGCGGGCACTGCGGTCGAGGCGCGTCGCGCCAACGGCGGCTTCACACTGCGGTTGGAGGGCGGGGATGACGTGGCAGGGCGGCGGTTGATCCTCGCAAGCGGCGTGGCCGACCGACTGCCCGAGATCGACGGTTCTGAGGAGCGCTGGGGCACCACCGTTTTGCACTGTCCTTATTGCCATGGCTGGGAGGTGCGCGACCGACCGCTCGGCGTACTTGCGACTAGCGCCGGCTCGGCAAACTTCGCTGCGCTACTCCCGGATTGGGGGCCGACGACTTATTTCACGCAAGGAGAGTTCGACCCGGATCCGGAACAGGAATCGCTACTCGATCGGCGCGGGGTCGCAATCGAGCGGACACCGATTGTAAAGTTGCTGGGCAACCCACCGGCGCTCGCCGGAGTACGACTCGCCGATGGACGCGAATTGCCACTCGAAGCCGTGTTCGCGCCGTCCCGCTGGTCGCTCGCCAGTCCGCTGGCCGAGCAGCTTGGTTGCGCGATCGAGGAGGCCCCCAACGGCCCCTACGTGGTCGTGGACGAATTTCGGGAGACCAGCGTTCCGGGCGTCTACGCCGCCGGAGACATGGCACGGGCAATGCACCACGCCGCCTTTGCAGCGGCTGACGGAGCCGCCGCTGGAACCTCGGCGCACCGTTCGCTGGCTCGGGAGCGATGAAAAGGCAGAACGCGCTCAACGCTTAGGCAATACAAGGTCAAGTGAGATCTCAGCTTTCGCCGGGATGACGCATGTTCGAGTCACGTCTGCAATGTCCGAAATGGGTCGATTCCGGCCATAAGTGGGTGCGCCATTCCTACCTAGTTGCTGACGGCCAGCTGGTGTCGCTTCATCGCATGGCGCAGCTGGTCGTAGCTAAGGCCAAGCGCCGCTGCCGTGGTCCGCTGATTGAAGCGATGGCGGGCCAGCGCTTCTTCCAACAGGGCTTTCTCATAAGCGTTGACCGCGCCGCGCAGGTCGTCGGTCGTGGCCGGAGGCATCGCCGGTGCGGGTGCCACCTCGGCGGAAGCCGGTTGCGGATGCGCGGCATGGGCCGCCACCTCGACCGCGCCGGCCGGATCGGGACTGAGCACCCAGGGCGAGCTGAACGGATCGAATTGGATGGCGTCGATTTCCCGCTCGGGATCCTCGGCGCGATAGACCGCGCGCTCAATGACATTGCGCAATTCGCGCACATTGCCGGGCCATGGATAGGCTTCCAGCTCGGCCAGCGCCCGCTCGGTGAAACCCGGCCAATTGGTCCAGTCGAGCTCGACCGCCATGCGGCGGCCGAAATGTTCGGCCAGCAGTGCGATATCGCCCTTGCGCGCCCGAAGCGGCGGCAGGGTCACGACCTCGAACGACAGCCGGTCGAGCAGGTCGGCCCGGAACCGCCCTTCCAGGACCAGCCCGGGCAGATGCTCGTTGGTCGCGGCGACAATGCGGACATCGACGCTGATCGGCTTGGATGCGCCAATGCGCGTAATCTCGCCATATTCGACGGCGCGCAGCAGGCGATCCTGCGCCGGCGACGACAGGGTCGCCAGCTCGTCCAGAAATAAAGTCCCGCCGTCCGCTTCCTCGAACCGGCCATGGCGGGTCTTGGCGGCGCCGGTGAAGCTGCCCGCCTCATGCCCAAACAATTCGGCTTCGATCAGGTTTTCCGGCAGCGCAGCACAGTTCATCGTGATCAGCGGGCCGGCCCATCGGGATGACAAATGGTGCAGGCGCTCCGCGATCAGCTCCTTGCCGGTCCCGCGCTCGCCGATCACCAGCACCGGCCGATTGAGAGGCGCGGCACGGCTCGCCCGCTCGACCGCGTCGAGGAAGGCAAGGCTTTGCCCAACGAACTGATTGGCCCGTTCCATTCGCCAACATGTGGTGGTAAATCCCACCATGTGGCAAGATGTTTCGCTTGCTTTTCTGCGAATTTTTAGCGCTTTTAGCAGAATTCAGAGCGAACCGAATTTTTGGCACGAACCCTGCAAGTGCTTTTGACGACAGGGCAATTGTATCTGGAGTCCTCAATGGGCATCTTCTCCCGGACACGGGATATTTTCGCAGCCAATTTCACCGAGCTGCTCGACCGCGCCGAAGATCCGGCGCGGATGATCCGCATGATCATTCTCGAAATGGAAGAGACTTTGGTCGAGGTTCGCGCCTCGGCCGCGCGATCGATCGCCGACAGCAAGGAAATGAGGCGGGCACTGGGCCGCCTTCAGGAACTTCAGGCGAGCTGGACCGAGAAGGCCGAGCTGGCGCTCTCCAAGGACCGCGATGACCTGGCCAAGGCGGCGCTGATCGAGCGGCAGAAGGCCGCCGATATGGCCGAGGGGCTGGAACTCGAGCTGAATTCGATCGAGGAAACGCTGAAGAGCTATGAGGCGGATATCGCCAAGCTGCAGGGCAAGTTGCGCGAAGCGCGCGCCCGGCAGAACGCGATTGCGACGCGGATCGAAAGTGCGGTGACCCGTGCCCGGACGCGCGAGGTCCTGAACGGCAGCCGGACCGAAGATGCCTTTTCGCGCTTCGACCAGCTTGAGCGCCGCGCCGATTTCGCCGAAGGACGCGCCGACGCGCTGGGCATGACCGGGCCCAAGAGCCTGGAAGAGGAAATCGCCGAGTTGCGTGCAACGGATAAAATCGATGCCGAGCTGGAAGCGATGAAGGCGGCACTCAAGGCCAAGGGGGCATAAGTGGACGAGTTCATTCCGGTAATTGCAATTGTATCGCTGTTCATTGGCCTGCCGTGGCTGATCTTTCACTACATCACCAAATGGAAGACGGCGGCGACGCTTAGCGGCGGTGATGAGAAACTGCTTGATGAGCTGCATGATGCTGCCCGGCGCCTTGACGACCGGCTGCTGACGATCGAGCGGATCATGACGGCGGAAAATCCGAACTGGCGCCAGAACGCATTGCCCGAGCCGGGCCGGCAGCGCCTGCTGAGCGACGAGGAGTCAACTCGATGAGCGTGCAGCCTCCGAGCCGGACCAAATTCTATTTGGACAAGCGCCACGGCAAGTTCATGGGCGTCTGCTCCGGCATCGCCGATTATACCGGGCTGGATGTCACCCTGGTGCGCATCATGTTCGTCAGCGCCCTGTTCATGAGCGGCGGCGGCGTCTTGCCGCTCTATTTCATCGCCGGGTTCATGGCCGACGATCAGCCACGTGAATTGGTGGCGGAGGACCGCGAGGAGCAGCGCTTCTGGCAGGGCGTCCGTGCCTCACCGACCAGGACGGCGCGAGATATCCGCGGCCGGTTGCGCGAAATCGATCGGCGCCTGGCCGATATCGAGAGCTATGTGACCACCGAGAACCGCAGCCTCGCCCGCGAGATCGAGCAACTGCGTTAAGCAGGGGGAAGAGATGCAATTCGGGGGACCAACCTTTGTCCTGGCGATCATCGGTATGGTGATGCTTGCCTGGGTGATTACCACCGCCATCCGCGCCAAGCACGGCTATCCGATCGAGGACGAATTGGGGAACATCATCCACAAGACGCCGGTCGACAATGAGCAGACCAAGCTACTGGTGGCCGAAAACGAACAACTTAAGGCGACCGTTGGAAAGCTGGAGGAGCGCCTCAAGGTGCTCGAACGCATCGCCACCGACCCGTCGCGCCAGCTGGCCGACGAGATCGACAAGCTTCGCTAATCGACCACGTCAAAGGGGAAAATTCGTGGATCCTGAAGTCGCCCAAATCATGAGCTTCATCATCAAGATATTGCCGTTCATCGCCATCATCGCTGCGCTGGCAATTGGCGGCTCGCTGCTGCAGACATGGCTGAAGATCAAGAACGGCTATCCGCTGCAAAACGCGTGGGGCATGGCCATCCACCCCAGGCGCGACGAGGAAACGATCGAACGGATCAAGCTGCTGACCAGCGAGAATGCCCAGCTCCGCGCCGAACTGGGTTCGGTCAAGGACCGGCTGGAGACGGTCGAGCGGATCGTCACCGACCAGCCGCACCGGCTGGCACGAGAAATTGACGCGCTGGCGATCGACAATGGAGGCAATGCATAATGGGTCCGGGTGAGGCACTTATCGCGCTAATCGTCGTCGGCCTGCCGATCATCGCCTTTTCCGTCATCCTGTTGCGCTGGATGCGCATCAAGGAAAAACGGATGGAGATCGAGGCCAATACGGCGGCCGAGCGCGCCGCCCAATATGCCGCGTCCAACGTCGAGCTTGAAGCGCGCGTCCGGGTGTTGGAAAAGATTGTCACCGACGGCGGGCTCGAAACAGCCGCGCAGATCGAGGCGCTCAGAACGCCGCGCCTGAAACAAGGAGACAAGGTCGAGTGAACCCGTTTGAAATGGTCGTCCTCATCGTCGCCATCGTCATGGTGGCGAGCGTTTTTCGGGCCAGATATGGCTACAGCCGCCGCCACGGCCGTGGCGGTGAAGGACAGATTTCGGCAGAAGAACATGCCGAGACGCTTCGCCTGCGCGAGGAGGTGACGCAGCTGAAAGAACGGATCAACGTCCTGGAGCGGATCACCGTCGAGAAGGAAAATACGCTGTCGCGCCAGATCGAAGAGCTGCGCGACCAGTAAGGCTGGCGAAGGTGCCTCACCGCGCTTAAGTGGTGCGCATGACCGCCCTGCCCCCTATTTCGGAAGTCGCGGAGGAATATGAATTCCTCGATAGCGAGGATCGCTACCGCCTTTTGATCGAGCTTGGGCGCAGCCTGGAGGCGATGCCCGAGGCCTTGAAGACCGAAGCGACCAAGGTTCGCGGTTGCTCATCCTCGACCTGGGTTTATCCGACCCGCTTGCCCGATGGCCGCCTGCATTTCCTGGCGGACAGCAATGCCGCCATCACCAAGGGGGTGGTCGCGCTGATCCTTTCGGCGGTCCAGGACAGGCCGCCGGCCGAAGTGGCCGCCACCGACATCCGCGCCCTGCTCGAGCCGTTCAACCTGACGCGCGAGCTGTCGTCCAACCGCACGCAGGGCGTTCCCAACATGATTGCCTTGGTCCGCGAGACAGCGGCGCGATTGGCGGCGGCATGAACCAGACGGCAACCTTCGACCCACAGCAGTTCTTCGGCCTGGTCCGTGAAGTCGGACACGGCCGCGCGCTCGCGCTCGAGTATCGCCGGTCGGCCGACAATTGGATCGAGCTGGCGCTGCCCTGGCGCGAGGAACTTGTCGGCATCCCCGAAGAGGGCATCCTCGCTTCCGGCGCGATCGTCAGCCTGCTCGACACCTGCGGCGGAGCTTCGGTGTGGATGGCACTCGGCCATTTCCAGCCGATCGTGACCATTGACCTTAGGCTCGATTACCTGCGGCCTGCGCTGAAGGGCGAGACGGTCATCGCGCACTGCGAATGTTACAAGCTGACGCGGCAAGTGGCGTTCATTCGCGGAGTAGCCCATGGAGGCGATGAGCAGCGACCGATCGCTCACGCGACCGGCACCTTCATGCTCAATCCTTAGAGTTTCGCGCCGGTTTTCCGTTCCTCGGCCTTGCGCAGGACTTCATAGGCCGCCTGGACCGCATGGAAGCGCTTGGCCGCTTCCTTGTCGCCCTTGTGGTGGTCGGGGTGATGTTCCTTGGCCAGCCGGCGGTAGCTCGCCTTGATCGCCTTGAAGTCTGCGTCGGATTCCAGCTCAAGGATGTCGAGCGCGCGCATCTCGTCCCGACTGCGGCTGCCGTCACCGGGTCCGGTCCAGCCATAATGCGCGCTCTTGCGATAGGCGGCGGCGCCGCTTTCCTCTTCCGCGGCGCGCTTGGCCGCTTCCTCGGCGGTGAGGCCGGCGAAATAGTTCCAGTTCTTGTTGTACTCGGCGGCGTGCGCCTCGCAGAACATCCAGCGTTCGCGGCTGTGGGGCGCCTTGGGCGCCGGCCGGTCGCCGACATTGTTGCAGCCCTCGCGGTCGCACAGCCGGACGCGGGCCGCGGCGCGACCCTTCGCGCCGTAAGGGCGCCAGCGGGGGAATCCCCAGTCGTCGGATCGCGTGGGTTTAGCCATTCAGTGCCTTCATACGAAATGCCAGGGGACCTGTAAGCCGGGTTCTGTTCACCCCTTGCGGGGATCGGCGACCATTCCTCTAGGACGAAGGTTGCCCTTCGCCTCCAGCGACCAACCCGGGCGACGAGCCGGAACAAAGCCCATATGCCGCCCCTATTCGGTCTTGCACCCGGTGGGGTTTACCGTGCCGCGACCGTTGCCGGCCGCGCGGTGCGCTCTTGCCGCACCCTTTCGCCCTTACCCGCCCGAAGGCAGGCGGTGTGCTTTCTGTG
>Ga0209382_10005772_pt1 | contig 16044 bp, 10 predicted proteins | sample SoiMetdeltSBSDD5_FD_187599 | JGI IMG/M metagenome (GOLD analysis project Ga0209382, IMG submission 187599) | Bulk soil microbial communities from a Populus tree surrounding site in Tennessee, USA - Soil MetaG P. deltoides SBSDD5 (SPAdes) (version 2) | ecosystem: Environmental > Terrestrial >...
GTCCATGGGGAACTCGCCGTGCCACAGACGGTTCGCCATCGGCGGCTGGATCTCCTGTCCGCCCGCTGCCCACTCCACGGCGTTGCTCGCGCACAGATACACCACGCCGCCTTTGCCAGGTTCGTAATCGGGCAGCTGCAATTCTCCGCAGACGTTCTCGGTGAGCAGCCGCAGCATTGCCGCCTGCGTCGTCGGCGGTACCGTCGTCAACTCGTCGAGAAAGACGATGACCAGATAGCCGTCCTCGGCGAGGCGTTTGGCGTCGCGCGCCCAGACCATCGGCAGCAGGCGAACGCCGTCCGGCGTCGAGACGGGGAAGCCGCCGAAGTCCTGCGGCTCGCGAATCGAGCCGACCAGGATGAAGACCTTGCACTTCACGCCCGCACGAGTGAATCCGGCTTCCAGACTCTTGGTGAACTCGGTCTTGCCGACGCCGGGAAAGCCGGTCATGTGCATCGGGATGCGCGCCTGCAGGCCAATGGCGATGAGCTGGACGAAGTGTGTGAACTCCATGCTGCCGCGATGTCGTTAGACACCGCTGACGGGAAATCGGCCTCCATTGAATGGCATCGCTTAGAATTTTCGCGTGCCGAGGCTCGACGACTCAGGCGCGAGGTTCCAGAAGTCATCAACCGAGGAGACCATGAAGGCTTGCACGTGTGCCCTGTCGCTTGTGATGCTGATTTCCGCATGCGGCCGACCCGAGCCGCCGGCGTTTCCTCGCGGTGAGCTCGTCGATCTCTCGCACACCTACGACGCGCAGACGATCTACTGGCCGACCGCCGAGGGGTTCCAGCTGCGCAAGGACGCCGAGGGCGTGACGCCAGCCGGGTACTACTACGCCGCCAACAGCCTTTTCACCTCCGAGCATGGCGGCACGCACATCGACGCGCCGATACATTTCGCCCAGGGACACCAGACAGTGGACAAGATTCCGCTGGACCGATTGATCGGGCCCGCTGTCGTGATTGATGTCACCAAGGAGAGCGATAGCAACGCCGACTACCAGGTGACGACCGGGGACCTGGAGCGCTTCGAAAATGAGCACGGCGCCATTGCCGACGATACGATCGTCCTGATTCGGACCGGCTTCTCACGCCGCTGGCCCGATGCGACCCGCTATCTCGGCACGGCGACGCGTGGCGAGGAAGGCGCGAAGCTGTTGCATTTCCCCGGACTTCATCCCGATGCCGCGAAGTGGATTGTCGCCAATCGACGGATCGGTGCGATTGGCATCGACACGGCCAGCATCGACTACGGCCAGTCCTCGCTCTTCGAGTCGCACCGCATCCTCTACGAACGCGACGTTCCCGCGTTCGAGAATCTCACCGCGCTGGAACGGTTGCCGGTGACCGGCGCGTACGTGATTGCGCTCCCCATGAAGATTGGGGGCGGCAGCGGCGCCCCGCTCCGCGCAGTGGCCGTCCTGCCGTAGCCGGGTAGCCGGGGTCAGATCTTGATTTTTGCACGCGCGCAAGAATCAAGATCTGACCCCGACGGGACCCGACGGCAGCCTGTTCGCTGGTCGTAATTGACCTCGCGAGTCGAAAGGATCGTCGCCATCTTCTGACACCAGCGACTGACTGGTGCCGTATCTGGTTTGGCATCCAATGTGCTGCCGCCGGTGCGGCATGACGACGAACCACGTCACCGGTCTCATTTTCATGACGGTGTGCCTGGCCTCTCCAGCCCTGGCGCAGACCGTCGTCACCGGTACGGTCGTCGACGCTCGAACGGAGCAGCCGATCAAGGGCGTGCTCGTTTACGTCGAGCATCAGTCGCTGGTGGCTGAATCCGATACCGAGGGACGTTTCACTCTGACGGTCCCTCCCGGCCAATACACAATTGCCGCCTCGGTGATCGGCTATGCGCTGTTGCAGACGAGTCTCGAGGTCGCCGCTGCACCGATCGATCTCATGATCCGGCTCTCCGAAGGCGCCGGCGCATACACGGAACGATTGACCGTCTCAGGCTCACTGCGGGAGGAATCCGACGCGGTGCCTGGAAGCACCTCGCTCCATGGGCGGGAACTGGAGAACCTGCGCGGCGCGGTTCTCGACGATCCGCTGCGCGCGCTGCAGTCGTTGCCAGCGGCCACCGCCACCGACGACTTCTACAGTCAGTTCGCGGTTCGTGGGAATCCCTTCCACTATGTCGGCATGGTCGTCGATGGTGTGCCAACGCAATATCTGCTGCACTCCGTCAACGGCATCACCGATGGCGGATCGATCGCGATGATCAACAGCGACACGCTGGGCAGCGTGTCGTTGCTCCCAGGCAGTTATCCGCAACGAACGGGACGCCGGATGGGCGCGCAGATCGATCTGACCACGCGAGAGGGCGACCGCGATCAGTTTCGCGGACGGGCGGGCCTGAGTGGGACGAGCGCCGGCTTCCTGGTCGAAGGGCCGCTCGCCGGGCGCAAGGGAACCTGGCTCGCGTCAGTGCGACGCAGCTATCTCGACTACCTGATCAAGCGCATCGATCCTGAGGCGGGATTCGCCTTTGGCTTCGTCGATGCGCAGGCGAAAATCGTCTACGACCTCACGACGAAGCACCAACTGTCGATCACCGGGCTGGGCGGCAGGGCAGTCTTCGATGAAGGTGACCCGAACATCGGGGCCAACGAGATTCGGAAAGGCATCAGCCGCGCGTGGCTCACGTCGTTGTCGTGGCGGTATCTGCCAAGCCCGCGCGTCGCGATCACGCAACGCGTGTTTTCAACAGGTCTGCGGTTCAACAACGACAACGACGCCGCGGCGACCATCGACGCCGCGCGGTTCAGCGAGGTCGGGTGGCGTCTGGATGGCTCATTCGCGGTCTCGCCCCGGACAGTCGTGGAATTTGGCGGCGATGCTCAAAGGCTCAACGGGGAGAACCTTTTTGTTCGACAGATCTCACCGACGAGCGGGTTGGTCACGCTCAACAGCTTCGACCAGCAGACGAGCGCGGCATCGGTCTACGGACAGGTGCGGTTCGGTCTCGGGTCTCGACTGACACTCACGCCAGGAGCGCGGGTCGATCGATGGAACCTGACACGTTCGACGACGACATCGCCCTGGGTGAACGCCGAGGTTCGGCTCTCCGAGCGGATGCGCCTGCGTGCCGGGAGCGGCATCTACCGCCAGTTTCCGGAACTCGACCAGGTATATGGCGTTCACGGTGGCGGACGTGACTTGGAGCCTGAACGGGCGGTGCACGTGGATGCGGGCATCGAATACACGCTGCCTCATGAAACGCGACTGCTGCTCAACGCCTATTCGCGCAACGAGCGCGACGTGCTATGGACAACCGGCGGGGAGACTCGCCGCTTGCCAGGCGGCGGGATCGTGGCGGGCGCATTTAACGCGCCATGGGTCAACACCCTGCGAGGGCAGGCGCGTGGCGTTGAAGTGGTGGCTCGTCGCGAGGCTGCCGATGGTTTCTCGGGCTGGGCTGGATACGCGTACGGCAGGCTCCGTTACACCAACACGCAGACAGGTGAACGATTCTGGGCCGACGCGGACCAGCGTCACACGGTGACGCTGTATGGGAACTATCGTCTGTCAAGCCGGACCAGCATCAGTTCCCGTTTCAGATACGGTTCGAACTACCCAATTGCCGGCTACATCGGTCCGCCACAGCCGTCTCTCGGCACGGCGCAGCTCATCGAGGGACGGCCGGCGTTCGAGGGTCTCGTCAGCGAGCGCAACACGTTGCGCCTGCCCTCATACTCGCGCCTGGATGTTCGCGCCGACCGCGCGTTCAATTGGTCTGGCCGTCGGCTCGTGCTCTTCGTGGACGTTGCAAACGTGCTGAACCGCACGAACCTTCGCAACTCGTCGTATTCCATTGACCGGGCGGGACGTGTGTTCGAAACGACCGAGTCGCTCATGCCCATCGTCCCGTCCGGTGGCTTCGTCTTCGAGTTCTGAGCCGCTCTTATCCTCGGTCGTCCAGACGTTTCACTGAGCCTTCAACTCGATCGACGTACTCGGCGACTCGTGCTCGTGTCACATCCCACCAGTCGTCGGCCTTGGCAGACTTCAACCGATCCAGATCGTCGCCGAGCTTGCTCACACGCGCCCGCGCGTCCTCGACCTCTGTCTTCCTCGCACCGTCTGCCTTCACATTGTCGAGTGCCCGCTTCATCGCGTCCACTCGGGTCCGCATGTCGGCGACGAACGTGTCTCGCTGCGATTCGAACGGTCCCGTGCTCACTTTCTCGCCATCGGCCTCTTTCGCGTGCGAGGCCGGCGTTTCCTTCACAGTGCCGGCCAGCCTGGACACGTCGGCTTCGATGTCATCGGCCGTCCGCTTCATCGCCGCCTCATGCCGAGACCACCAGTTGTCAGGTGTCGTTGAGCGCAGGTCATTGACGGCCTGCTTCACGTTGTTGACGTCCTCCTTGACCTCTTCCTTCAGCCCCGCCGTAGGCGTTTTTCGGTCTTCGGCGACCTTTTGATTGGTCTCCGTATACTCGCGTTCGATCTCAGCCACGCGCTTGTCGAGCCGCGAAATGTCCTCGTCGCGTTGCTGCTGCGCTTTCGTTGCGTTATCGGCCGTGGTAGCCGCCTCATCGCGCACGACGGAGTCTCGCGATTCTCCTCGCCTGTTGCACGCGCCGGCGACTAGTGCGGGGGCGACGATGCCGACAATCATGAGTTTCCTGTAATGCATCAGGCTCCTCCTAGAACCCGGTCCGTAGAGGACCATCACAGCGAGTTGTGCAAGAGAATCGCCAGTCAGTGCTTGACATGACTCTGCCGCAGGCATATACGTCATCGGCATCGAACGGAGGCATGAGTGAAAACCCCGATCAAATTCATCGTTGGTGCGTTCGTGTGTCTTCATCTGACGTCTGCGGCCGCATTCGCGCAGGCGACCATCGCTGGTGTCGTGCGTGATGCATCGGGAGCAGTGCTGCCCGGAGTCACTGTCGAAGCCTCGAGCCCGTCACTGACCGAAAAAGTCAGAAGCGCGATCACTGACGGAACGGGGCAGTACCGGATAGTCACGCTACCGCCTGGGACCTATTCGTTGACGTTTGCGCTGACTGGGTTCACAACCGTGCGGCGCGACGACGTCATGGTGGCGGGATCGGGTGTTATTCCCATCAATGTCGATCTGCGGCTCGGCTCGCTGCAGGAGACGATCACGGTCTCGGGTGCATCACCGGTTGTCGATACGCAGACCACGCGGCGCGAGACGGTGGTCAACGCCGAGCAGATCGCCGCGCTACCAATGACGCGCAACTACGGCGGTGTGCTGTACGCCACACCGGGGCTGACCGTGCAGCCCGGGGTCAACAACAACGCGCTCATGCCGGGCATGTCGTTGTTCTCCGCGCATGGCGGCATCAGCACAGAAGGTCGCGTTTTCGTCGACGGCGTCTCGGTAAACGGCCCGTTCGGGCAGAACAGCGTGACGCAGTTCGCCTTCGACGTGGCGAACGCGCAGGAAATGCAGGTCCTGGTTGGCGGCGGGCTCGGAGAATCGGAAACCGGCGGCCCGATCGCGAACATCGTCCCGAAATCGGGCGGCAACTCGTACAGCGGAAACTTCTTTGGCAGCGGCACCACGTCATCGCTGCAGGGGAACAACGTCAACGACGAACTGCGCAGCCAAGGCATCGCCAACCCCCCCACCGTGCGCAAGAACTGGGACGTGAGTGCGGGCGTTGGTGGGCCGGTCATGCGAGACCGGTTCTGGTTCTTCACCAATTTCCGAACGGTCGGGATCGGCCAGGTCGTGGCGGGCGGTCTTGCCCCCAACCGCAATCTTTTCAACGCGTCGGAGTGGCTCTACGCGCCCGAGTCAGGCACCGAGACGCGCTTCACCGAGTCGAAGCTGGATTTCTCGGCACGGTTGACCGGACAGGTCACCCAGCGCAATCGCGTGACCTTCTCGTATCAGCCCCAGTGGCGATGCCTCGGTTCCACGCTGACGACCGACGCAGACGGCTGTCGTGTTCGCGGCGACGATTGGATCGGCGCACCGGCCACATCCGAGACGATTGCGCCCGAGGCGGGGCCTGGCTATCAGGACGGACCGGTCAGCCTGACCCAGGCCACCTGGACGTCGCCGGTCTCGAACCGTCACCTCCTCGACGCCGCGGTCTCGCGGTTCTGGTACGGCATCATCGGCTCGGGCCACATGCCGCCGGATGCGCCGATGGGCCTCATCGGTGTGCAGGAAACCTCGAATCTCTACGGCCGGCCCAACATTTCGTACCGCGCGCCATACGGGTGGGGTGAGTACGACACCGTCTCGTGGAACTGGCGTGCTTCGTGGTCGTACGTGACCGGTGCCCATAGCGCAAAGCTCGGATATACCGGCACCGAGATGAAGTACGACTGGGTGAACTACACCAACCCGAGTCTGATGCGCTATCAGTTCAACGGCGGCGTACCGACTGGAGTCAACTACACGATCACCGAGGATTTCGAGAACGCCAACCGCGCGGTCGCGCACTCGGTGTTCCTGCAGGATCAGTGGACGCACAGCCGGATGACGCTGCAAGGCGCGTTGCGCTGGGACTACGTGTACAGCTGGGCACCGGCCGAAGGAAACGGCACCGATCAGACCAGCCGGTTCACCTCGACGCCGATTCGCTTCCCCAAAACGGACAGTGTGACGGGGTATCACGATCTGAGCCCGCGATTAGGCGTCGCCTACGATCTGTTCGGTAACGGCAAGACGGCGCTGAAGGCGAGCGTCGGCCGTTATTTGTCCGCGGCCACGGCAGACGGCATCTATTCGTCGCAGAGCCCGGCGGGCAATTTCGTCAGACAGGTCACGAACCGTCCGTGGACCGACTCGAACGGCAACCGCATCGTGGACTGCGATCTCAATAGCTCGGCGGCGCAGAACACGAGCGCGACCGGTGGCGACGTCTGCGGCGCGCTGGTTGGCAACAACCTGAACTTCGGCAGCCTGAATCCCAATATTGCGCGAGTTGATCCGGACATCCTGCACGGCTGGGGTGTTCGTCCGTACAACTGGCGCTTCGGGGGCTCGGTGCAGCACGAGCTCTATCCGGGCATCGCGCTCGAAGTTGGCTACAACCGTCGCCACTGGGGCAATTTCAACGTCACCTACAACGAGCTCGTTGACGCAAGCGACTACGACCGGTGGACGGTTCCGGTGCCGAACGATCCGGACCTGCCAAATGCAGGCAGCACGGCAACGTTCGTGGCAATCACACCCGCCGCGGCCGGGCGAGGCCAGCAGGAATTCCAGACAAAGGAGACCAACGTCGCCGGTGAAGCGCGCACGGCGTATTGGCACGGCATCGACGTCAATGGCACGGCGCGGCTTCGGGGCAACCTGACCGTGCAGGCCGGAACCACGACGGGCCGAGGCGTGCGTAACACGTGCGCGTTGTGGGAGGCACGTCCGCAGTTCTCGATCAGCGGAACGACGCCACAGCGGCTCGATTCGTGCGACGTGAGCGAGCCATGGCTGACGACCTTCCGCGGGTCGGCATCGTATCGTATGCCGAAGGTGGACGTGCTGATCAGCACTAGCATCCGCTCGAATCGTACCAACGCCAGCGAGAACGCCAGCAATGGTTCGTCGCTGGCCGCGAACTACCAGCTGCCAAACACAGTTGTGCAGCAGTTGCTCGGCCGCCTGCCGGCTGGCGCGTCGGCCGCCCAGACGACGACCGTCAATCTCCTCGCGCCGAGCGAGCTCTATCCGCTCACCCGCCGCACGGAAGTGGATGTGCGGTTCGCGAAGATTCTGCGCTTCGCCGGGTCGCGCCTCGATCTCGGTGTCGACGTCTACAACCTGTTCAACACCAACGCGACGACGACATACCTGCAGACGTACCTGTATACGAACAACGGCGCGACCTGGCTCGATCCGACGGCGATTCTCGGGCCGCGGCTGGCGCGATTCAACGCGACGTTCACGTTCTAAATCACGAAGAACACGAAGATCACGAAGGCACGAAGCCGATCGAAGGGGCACGAGGCACGAGAGTGCGTCGTGCCCTTCGTGCTTGACAACGACATCGGCGTCGAAACTACAATGTAGATCAAATGGCGACGACACCGGCCCTCGGCGAATTCGAGCAGGTGGTCCTGCTCGCCGTCCTTCGCCTTGGCGACGATGCCTACGGCGTCACCATCCGCCGCGAGATCGCCGAGTGCACCGAGCGCGAGCCCGCCCCGGGCGCGCTGTATACGACTCTTGATCGACTCGAGGAGAAGGGGCTCGTGTCGTCGAGTTACGGCGATCCCACGCCTGAACGCGGCGGCCGCGCGAAGCGCTACTTCTCAGTCACCGCATCCGGTGTTCGCGCCGTCGCCCGTGCGCAGCGCGCCTATCAGCGGCTGCTGAAGGGGCTCGTGCTTCCCGGAGTTGCGCGTGCGTAAGGATCGTTTCGCGGAGACGCTGCTGTCGCTGGTCGGTCCCGCCGATCGCGGCGCGTCGGCTATCGGCGACCTGATCGAGGAGGAGCGCGAACGAGGGCGGTTCTGGTTCTGGCGAACGGTGATGCGACTCTGGCTGTCGCTGTTGTGGCGCGATCTTCGAACTGCACCGCTCACTATGGCCGTCGCGTGCATCGCCGCGTGGTTCGTCTACATGGCGTTGAGCCTCGTGTTTGCCTTCCTCGGCTACGTAGCCGTGACGCTCGTCTGGGGTGTCGCATACCTGCTCATGCACCACACCGGATTCGAGCTTTGGCGGACGTGTTCCTGATCCGCTTCGACTGGCCGCCGATTCCTGCTTGGGCCATTTATGCCATTCAGGCCGCCGTGCTGTTTGCGATCGCGCCATTTCAGATCGGTCGCGGCAGCACTCACTTCTGGCGCCGCCACGAGGTAAGTCTGGTCATAGTGCTGATGATCGTGTGGACCGCGATGGCGGCATTGGTGCCGCTGGTCGGCATCGGCATCAGCGCGCGCCCGTCGATGGTGCCGGTGATGGTGACGTTCGTCCTGGCGGGAGCCCTGTTCGAGCGTTTCCGGTCGAAGCCCGCCGCGTCCTAAACCGACAGTTCGACTCCGGCTTCGCACTGATTCGTCAAGCTCCGACGGCGCCGCGCTCGGCGCTCGGCATGCTCGCGCGCGTCCGCCACGCGGTATACCCTCGTCGCGAACCCGCACCGACAAGCGTCAGCTCAATTGCACCGACACGCGATAGCGCTGAAGCCAGACGCTACGTCTGATGGTCCGGCTGAAGCCAGACGCTACGCCTGATGGTCCGGCTGAAGCCGGAACACTACATCAGGGCTCAGCGAAGTGATGGCGGGAACCGGACATCCGCCATGTTGGCGTCGAGCTGCACGCCGGCGGTGTTGATGAGCATCGAGGTGGAGCGGTAACCGCCGACCGCAACCAGTACATCGAACAGTTGACGCGTATCGAATGCGCCCGTCAACGTCTTCCACGTCTCGGGTGCGATCGCGTCTCGCTCGTGCAATTCGTCGGTCGCACGAAGCAGCGCATCCTCGATCGGATCGCCGCCGCTGCCCGGGCCGCGCAGAATGCGCTCGATGTCGGCATCGGTCATGCCCGCCCGTCGTCCAACACGATTGTGCGCGGCGTATTCGTACTCCGAGCGGCAGAGAACACCGATGCGCATCAGCAGCAGCTCGCGTTGGCGTGGCGACAGCGTCGAACGGCTGTTGACGTGGTTGTTGATGGCGCCGCGTACGCGGTCGGCCGGCGGATTGCGCACGAAGGTCTGAAACACGTTCGCCGTCTGCCTGACGGTGCCGTCCGGATTCTTCGCTGGCACGGGTGGAATACGCGGCTCTTTGCCGAGCAGACGAATGTTCGTGCGCATCGCGGCCAGCTTGTAAGGAACATCGACCGGCCGCCGCTCGGTCAATCCGGACTCGAGCTGGACTCCCATCGAGTTGAGAATGCCGGCGTGGATCGTGTAGGCACCCACGGTATCGACCAGATCGATCGTCTGGTTGATGTCATAGCGCGCGGTCAGGAGACGCCACGACTCGTCGGAGAGGAACGAGTCCACGTGCAGTTCGTCGGCGGCTCGGATCAGCGCGGCCTCGAATGCGTCCGGCCAGGCTGTGCCGGGCACACGTGCAACAGTGGCGATCTCCGCCGCGGTGAAGCCGTCGCGGCGCGCCGCCGCGACGCGATGCGCCCACAAATAATCCGACCGCGCCAGCCACGCCGTGCGCAGGCCGAGCAGCAGCCGATGCCGAGGCGGAAGCCTCGACGCGGTGGAGATGTAGCGCTCGTGCGTGAGCAGCGCTTGGGCGAGAGCGGGGTAGTGCAGATACGTCGCGATCGCGTTGGTCATTCCCGACGAGGCGAATTGCGTCGCGATGGCGCGCTGCTCGTCGGTCCACTGCGATTCGGGAACGGGCCCGACGCGTGGTGCGGCAGGCGCCTGCGCAACGAGCGTCGCCACGAGGAACACGGAGAGTGAGCCACAGAGGACACCGAGATCACTGATCCTCAGTCTTCTCCGTGCCCTCCGTGGCTTCATATCTTCGTGTCCTTCTTCGTGTTCTTCGTGGCTAAAAATCGAACTGCACGTTAAAGCGCACGAACCGCGGCTGCAGTATCGCCGTCGGCCGCATCCACCGCGCGCCCGCTGTCGCCGGATCGTAGCTGGCTTCGAACGTCGTACCGGTGTTGTCGTTTGTCAGGTTGTAGAAATCCACGCCGACGTTGGCGCGTGTGCCTCCAAACCGCAGGACTTTCGCTATGCGCAGGTCAACGTTGTTCACACGCTCGCCGTAGATCGCCCCGGGCAGCACGATGTTGACCGTTTCGCTCGTGACACCCGTCCGCAACGGGCGCCCCGTCGCGGCCAGGAACTGTGCCGCTGTCATCACGAAGTTCGCCGACCGCGACTCGCCGTTGGTCCCGACCTCGCCTCCGGGCTGCACGTTGGCCTGCGATCGGAAGATCGCGCTGACGAGCACGTCGACCTTCGGAATGGTGTACGACGCGAGACCGCGCACGGTGGTGAGCCACGGCTCGCTGGCGCTGCACGCCGGCTGGCCGTCGAGGACGCCCCTGGCCGCTTCGGTGGCCGTGCTTGGCGTCATGGGACGACCGAACCGCCCGATGAGCACGTCGCACGTGTCGTTGACGCCGCGGCCGGTGCTGGTGCCGCCCTGAATCGTCAGGCCGTTGTTCATCCGCGCATTCACCGCCACGTCGACGCCTTGCCAGTAGTTGGTTTGCTCGCCGAAGTCCTCGGTTGATGTGAAGTACGGATCCGTTGCGCCCAATAACGAGTTGGCGTTGCGTGTCAGGAAAGTGACCGGATAACCGCCGCCGCCAGGCAGTCGCGGGTCGAGAGGCGCGGTCAGCGTGACCTCGTCATAGTCCTGCGGCCCGAGCGCGCGATTGTGGGTGTTGACGAAGAAGTTCCCCCACCACCGGCGGGCGTAGCTCACGTCCAGCGACACGCGCGGCACCACTTCATGCTGGATGCCGGCGCTGAACTGCCAGTCCCAGTTGCGTTTGCCCCAGCCTTCCAGCACGTCGCCATTGACAGTCGTCGTCTGACCCTGCTGCCCCCAGTTCAGACTTGTCCAGGCTTGGCACTCGCCGTTGGCCGTCGGGTTCATGAAGTCACACTCGGCGACGAAGTTGTTGTTTGCGTCGGTCCACCCTCGGCTCGTCGTCTGCTGCAGCGTCACCGCGGGGTTGTTGATCGTGTAGACGTCGCCGTTGTACGCCGCCTGCAGGTACTTGCTCAGGCTCAGCTTCAGCGCCGTCTTGCCGGTGCCGAAGAGGTCGTACGAAGCGCCCATGCGAGGCGTGATGTCATTGAGGCCACGCACACCGGTCGTCCGCGGGAAGGTGAACGCCGACCCGAAGCGATGGTCCTCGGTCACGCCGTTCTCGCCCTCTGGGAAGAAGCTGCGCACGTGCTCGTATCGGAGACCGCCCTGCAGCGTCAGTCGCGCACGCGTCCACTGATCCTGGATGAAGAACGCGTCAGGCACGGTGCGATTGCTGGTCATGGTCGGCCCGAGCCGCTGTGTCAGCTGATTGGGAATCCCGTTGTTGAAGCGGTAGCTGATTTGATCACCAAGGAACCTCGGTGTCTTGGCGATCATGAACGCGCCCTGATAACCGGCCTTGAAGCTGTGCGCGCCTGTTACGTAAGAGAACGACGCGCGATACTGCATGTTCTGCTGAATGGTGCCGGTGGTCGAGGGCCAGCCGTGATAGATGAAGTTCGAGGCGGGCGTCTGCGTTGTCTCGTTCGAGAGTTGCTCCGTGACCGAAATCTGATCGACGGCAGCACCGACCGGACGAATGTCGCCCCACTCGGTCCAGAACGACGAGAAGCCCGCTTCGACGAGCACACGGCTCGACCACGGCGCCGAGTAGGTGGCCTGCATGATCTTCGCGGGAGCGTCCCAAATCGTTCCCGACTCCGGCGAGGTGGTGGGTACACCCGGTCCGATGCCAGGACCCGACGCGGTCCAGCCGTCTCCGGGCGACCGGCATTGACCGCTATCGGGGGCAACCGACCCGCCGGAGCAGTTCTTGGTGTAGTCGATGTAGAACCCGATCTTGTCGCGCTGTGTGGCCTGATAGGTGAGACGGGTGGCCACGACCTTCTTGGAGTTGGAGTTGCGCACCTTCACGCTGGTGTCGCGCGCATAGGTCCACAAGTTGGGATTGGACGCGTTCAAGTTTCCGTAACGGTTCGGTGAGTCCTGATAGGTGCCGATCGTCCGGGCGTTAGCGAAGAACCAGATCTTGTCGCGCAGAATCGGACCGCTGAACGCGAAGTTCGTATCCCAGTTGCGAATCAGCGCCGCCTGATCGACGAACCCGAAGCTCTCCAGCTCAGCGTCGATGTTGCTGCCCTGCGACCACTCGCCGGCGAGGCTCCCGAAGTAGAAACCACTGAACGTGTTGCCGCCCGTCTTGGGGATCATGTTGAACGCTGGCCCGCCGCGATCGACCTCGGCAAGCCCGCCGGCGATCGTGACCTGCACCTCGGACGCGTTCGACATGTCGTACTGGTAGCCCGACACGCCGCCGCCGCCGACCGAGGAGCCAACGTTCATGCCATCAATCTGAATGTTGCCTTCGCTGCTGCGTCCGCCCCGTGCTGTGAAAAAGTTGTTGGATGGCGTCGCGCTCGCGCCAAGCCCCGTGCCTTGAATGCCGGGCACCCCGGCGAGATAGTTGCCGTAGCCGCGCGACGCAGGCAGCGAGCGCACGAACTCGTTGCTCAGCACCTGCTCGCGGCTGGTGCTGGTCTGGATGTCGACGACCGGCGCATCACCAGTCACGGTGAGCGTCTCCTGAATGCCGCCGATCCGCATCTCCGCGTTCACCGTGGTGACGCCGCCGCCAGTCAACTCGAGACCCTGGCGAGCGACCGTGGTGAATCCCGGCAGTGTGAACGTCACTGCGTAAGTGCCTGGACGCAGGTCGATGATTTGGTATTGCCCGTTGCCGTCCGTGACGACGGTCCGGGATTTCTCGATCAGCGCCGGGCTTGCGGCTTCCACTGACACGCCAGGAAGGATGCCGCCCGACGTATCGCGAACCGTACCGGCGATCGTCTGCGCAAGCGCCAGCGAGGGAAGACTGAGAAGAAGTGCCGCCAACAGCAGCGGTCGTACGATACCAACCGAATGTGTTCTGGTCATTGATGCTCCCAAACTCGCGGTAACACCTTAAGGTGACCGCGGCCTTACCCGCAAAAGCGAAGGCGTCAGCGGGCTTGCCCCGCCGAAGGCGAAGGCGGCCGCATTGCACTCCGCCTTGATTGGGAAGTCAATACGCCGGAGCATCGTCATACACATTTGCATCGTTCTTGATGCACGCAGAATCCGCTTGCGCCGGTGCTTCGTCAGCAGGTCGACAAGCGGGTGCCGTACGGCCCATAATCCCGCACCTATGCGTCCTGCGAATCGCCAGGGTGGAATGCCGACGCGGGAGCGACTGCGAACAGTTGGGCTGGCGCTGGTCGTTGCCGTCGCGGTCATCGTCAATCTCCGTGTCTCGGCTCAGTTCGGTGGCGGTGGGCGCGCGCCGGATATTGCCGGCGAATGGCGCCTCGACAGCGCCGAGGATCCGGGGCAGCCGCCTCTTGCCGACTACCTCGGTCTGGCGCTGAACGAAGCCGGTCGGCTCCGCGCCGATACCACGCCGGAGTCCATCTGGGGCACACCGGAGTATCAGTGCCGGCCGCACTCGGCACCTCACCAGTGGCGCGGTGTGGGAGGCACTCGCATCTTGAAGGACCTCGATCCGATCTCGCGCGAGATCGTCGGTTACCGCCTGCAGTTCATGCGCTCGCTCGACCGCCCGATCTTTGTGGACGGCCGTCCGCATCCCCCGGCCTGGGCGCCGCATAGCTGGAGCGGGTTCTCCACCGGCGAATGGATCGGTCAGACGCTCAAGGTCACGACGACGCACTTGAAGGACGGGTATCTGAAGCGCGGCGGGCCGCAGACCTCCGACATGCTGACGATGACGGAGTTCATCACGCGCCACGACGACCTCCTGTCCATCCTGCAGGTTGTCGACGATCCGATCTATCTCGATGAGCCGTACGTGCTGTCGATCACCTACACCTACGATCCGAATGCCGGCCCGGCAACCGAGAACTGCAGCGGGTCGTCGTTCGCGGAGAACGGCGGCCGCGATCGGCATTGGGTGCCGCACTTCCTGCCGGGGCAGAATAGCGGCATCGGCGAGTTCCTCAAGACGCAGAAGTGGATTCCGTTCGAGCCCGTGCGCGGCGGCGTGAAGACGATCTACCCCGAGTACCGCGCCGTCCTCGAGAAGAACGCGCCGGTCAACACGCTCACGGTCCCGGTCTCCAAGTCAGCCAACGACGTGGCGAAGCGCATTGCCGATCAAAGCCCCCGTGACGGCCAGGTGCACGTCATGCCGGTGCAGGGCAATGTCTACATGCTCATCGCCGACGGCACGAACATCACCGCCTCGGTCGGCCGCGACGGCATCGCCATCGTCAACACTGGCTCAACGCAGATGACCGATAAGTTGCTGGCGGCGCTGAGTGATCTGGCGAAGTCGGTGGTCAGCGCCCCGGCCGCCAACACCTGCTTCGGCGCGAATTGCCCGGGCATGCCGAGCTGGTCGAGTCCGTACTTCAACGCCGTCGTCGCTTCGCCACGTCCCGCGCGGCCGATCCGCTACATCATCAACACGAGCGCGGCTCCGGAGCATGTCGCCGGCAACGAGAGGCTGGCCGCGTCGGCGAATTTCCGGCGCGCCGGCGGTGCCGCAGGCTTCGGCGGCGCCACGCGCGACATCGGCACGGCGGCGACGATCGTCGCTCACGATGGCGTGCTCACCGCGATGAGTACGCCGGCCGACAAGGCCGCGGCCGCTCCGGAAGCGGCGTGGCCGGTCGACACGTTCTTCGACGAATTCCACAAGCTGTCGGAGTACGTGAATGGCGAGCCGGTGATCCTCTATCACGCGAAGGCGGCCAATACCGATGCGGACAGCTTCGTGTTCTTCCGGCACTCGGAGGTCATCGCGGCCGGCAACTTGTTTTCGACGATCAGTTATCCGCTCATCGACACGACGAAGGGCGGCACGATCCAGGGCGTCATTGACGGTCTGAATCGGATTCTCGATTTGTCGGTGGCCGAGTACCGCTCGCAAGGCGGCACGTGGATCGTCCCGGGCCGAGGTCGCCTGTCGGACACGGCCGACGTCGCGTCCTATCGCAACATGCTGGTGATGATTCGCGACCGGATCCGCGATCTGAAGAAACAGGGCAAGACGCTCGAGCAAGTCAAGGCGGCCCGTCCAACGCTCGATTTCGACGGACGCTTCGGATCGACGACAGGATCCTGGACCACAAGTATGTTCATCGATGCGGTCTATAAGACTCTGTAGGAGACACATCATGCGCAGGCTGTTCTTCATCGCTGCCGCCGCTCTTTTGACGGCCTCGACCGTGCTGGCCCACCACTCGTTCGCCGCGACTTACGAGACTGGCAAGTCCATCAAGCTCGAAGGCGAGATCGTGCAGTTCGTCTACCGGAACCCACATTCGTTCGTGCACGTGGACGCGCCCGACGCCAACGGCATGTCGCAGCGCTGGGCGGTT
>Ga0209382_10005779_pt1 | contig 16031 bp, 15 predicted proteins | sample SoiMetdeltSBSDD5_FD_187599 | JGI IMG/M metagenome (GOLD analysis project Ga0209382, IMG submission 187599) | Bulk soil microbial communities from a Populus tree surrounding site in Tennessee, USA - Soil MetaG P. deltoides SBSDD5 (SPAdes) (version 2) | ecosystem: Environmental > Terrestrial >...
CCAAGCGCTTTCGCGGCCTGGTCGCCGTTGACGCACTCAGCCTTGCGGTGCCGAAGGGTGAGATCTTTGCGGTCATCGGACCGAATGGCGCCGGCAAGACCACGCTTTTCAACATGATTGCCGGAGTGTTTTCGCCCGACGGCGGGACGGTCACGTTCGCCGGCGAGCGTATCGATGGACTTTCGCCGGATCAGGTTTGCCGCCGTGGCATCGGTCGAACGTTCCAGATCGTGAGGCCATTCCCGGCGCTCAGCGTCGAGGATAACGTGATCGTCGGTGCGCTTTTGCACCGGGGCCGCGTGCAGGACGCGCGCGCATGCGCGCTGGAAATCCTCCGCCGGCTCGATCTGTACGACAAGCGCGCGCAACGCGCATCCTCGCTGACGCTTCCCGACCGCAAGCGGTTGGAGGTAGCGCGCGCGCTGGCCACCGAACCGACTCTGCTGCTGCTCGACGAGGTGATGGCCGGATTAAGGCCGACCGAGACCGACCGCATGGTTGGTATCCTCAAGCAGCTCAATCAGGAGACGGGACTTACGATCCTGCTGATCGAGCATGTCATGCGAGCCGTCATGGCGCTCGCCAGTCGCATTCTGGTGATGCATCACGGAGCCGCGATTGCCGAAGGAACGCCCGGCGAGGTTGTCCGTAATCCCGCGGTCATCGACAGCTACCTGGGTGCAGAGGCGGTCGCATGATGCTGAAGGTAGAAAATCTCGACGTCTTCTACGGCGACGCGCAGGCGCTCGATGGGGTGTCGCTTGAGATTCAGGAAGGCGCGATTGTCGCTATTGTCGGCGCCAACGGCGCGGGCAAGACGTCACTGATCCGGACTGTTGCCGGCATGCACAGGCCGACGCGCGGGAACGTCTTCTTTCGCGGCCTCGATATTGCCGGCTGGCCGAGCCACAGGATTTGCGATCTCGGCGTCGGACAGGTTGCCGAAGGCCGCCAGGTTTTTCCGTCGCTGTCGGTTGCCGAAAACCTTGCGATGGGAGCGCTCTTGCCGCGGGCACGTTCATCGCACGCGCAGAACCTGGAAAAGGTCTATGAGCTGTTCCCGGTGCTTGCCGAACGCCGATTCCAGGCCGCAGGCACGCTCTCCGGCGGCGAGCAGCAGATGCTGGCGATCGGACGCTGCCTGATGGGCGCGCCGGAGTTGGTCATGTTTGACGAGCCTTCGCTCGGCCTCGCGCCGACCGTCGTGCAGGCCCTTCTGCGCTGCATCCGCGATCTCAACCGCGACGGGCTGACCTGCGTGTTGGTCGAGCAGAATGTCGCGGTCTCGCTAAAACTCGCGAACCACGCCTATGTCTTGGAGAATGGTCGAATTGCACTCTCAGGTGCGGGCGAGGCGCTGCTCGGGGATGACCGGGTCCGTGAGGCCTATCTCGGACTCTAGATCATCATTCTCAAAGAGAATTCACTTCAGCGGCGGGCCGATGGTCACCGTCAGTTTGCCGACGCCTTCTATCTCGCAGTCGAGCTTGTCTCCCACCACAGTCGCGGCGACCCCCGAGGGAGTGCCGGTCATGATGATATCGCCGGGCTCGAGTGTCACCATCTCGGAAAGCTTCGAAATCGTTTCCGGGACATTCCAGATCATCTGATTGAGGTCGCCATCCTGGCGAACCTGGCCGTTGGCCTTGAGGACAATTCGGCCTTTTGCCGGATGTCCGATCTTGCTCGCCGGCATCAATGGACCGCATGGCGCCGAGGAATCGAAAGCCTTTCCGATTTCCCATGGGCGCTTCACGTCGCGCGAGGCGATTTGCAGATCGCGGCGGGTCAGGTCGATGCCGACGGCATAGCCGAAGATGCAATCATTGGCCTTGGCTACCGGGATGTTTCGCCCGCCGCTCTTTAGGGCAACCACAAGCTCAACTTCGTGGTGCATATCCTTGGTCAGCGAAGGATAAGGTACCGTGCCGCCGTCGGACACAATGGCGTCCGCAGGCTTGGCGAAGAAGAAAGGGGGCGCACGCTCGTCCTGCCCCATCTCGCGAATGTGCTCAATGTAATTGCGGCCGACGCACCAGATGCGGCGGACAGGGAACATCTTGTCGGAGCCTGCAACCGCGATTGCAGCTTGCGGCGCGGGCGGAATGACGTAGCGGCTGTCGGTCATGATCGGCTGGATATCGCTCTGGCGCGAGAGTGGTCTGGCTGCGCGACAATGCGCGTACAGGAAAAGGTGGGTGTGCGTATCAGGTGTCGTGCGCCGCCGTCAACAGCGGTCTATCAAGATGCAACCGCGACGACGGGAGCGTCTTTCTCCTGCTCCTTGAGCTGGAGGCGGTAGAACGAGGCGTAGCGGCCGCCCGCGCGCAGCAGGTCGTCATGTCGGCCGGATTCAACAACCCGTCCGTCCTCGACCACGTGAATGCAGTCGGCATGCGAGACGGTATGAAGCCGATGCGCGATTGCAAGCGTGGTGCGGTCCTGGCACAGATGGTCCATGGCTTCGCGGACCTGCAGTTCAGATTCGGAATCGAGCGCCGCGGTCGCCTCGTCAAGCAATATGATCGGTGCGTTCTTGATAAGGGCGCGCGCAATCGCGACTCGCTGGCGCTGACCGCCGGAAAGTTGCAAGCCGTGCTCGCCGACCGGCGTATCGTAGCCGCGGGGAAACGACATGATGAAGTCGTGTGCGTACGCGGCCTTGGCAGCTGCCACAATCTCATCCTCGCTCGCGCCTGGCTTGCCGAACTCAATGTTCTCGCGAACCGTGGCACGGAACAAAAATATATCCTGTCCCACATAGGCGATGTGCTGCCGGAGTGAGCGCCGCGATACCGAAACGATATCCTGTCCGTCGATGAGAACCTTGCCTTGCTTTGCGTCATAGAACCGCAAGAGGAGGTTGAATACCGTCGACTTTCCGCCGCCCGACGGGCCGACCAGGGCGGTCAGCCTGCCCGGCTCTGCCACAAAAGACATCCCGCGCAGCACCGGTTCGTCATTCCGATACGCGAAATGGACGTCATCGAAACCAAGACGCGCGCTCTTGATTTGCAAGCTCGGCTTGTTGCTATCGAGCGGCTCGCTTGGCGGGCTATCCAGCACTTCGAACAGGACGCGCACGCCGACCAGCGCGCTGCTGAGCTCAATATTCAGGCGAGCGAGGCGTTTTGCCGGCTCATAGGCCAGCAGGAAGGCGGCGATGAAGGAGAAGAACTGGCCCGGCGTCGCGCCCGTCTCGATTACCCGGTATCCGCCATAGGTAATGGCGGTAGCGATCGCACAGCCGCCGAGCGTTTCCATCAGCGGGGTTGCGCGATTGGACACCCGCGCCATCTTGTTGGCGTCATGCTCGACCGCAGCGACGTTCCGGTCGAAACGCTCGCGCATGATGTCTTCGAGTGTGAAAGCTTTCACGATGCGGATACCCTGCAAGGTTTCCTGCAAGGTCTCGATGATGCGGGTGCCGCCATGAAATTGGCTCCGCGCGATCGAATAAATGCGCCGGATCAGCTTGCGCAGAAAGAAGAAAGCCGGCGGGGCGACCACAAAGGTGAAGAACGACATCAGCGGGTCCTGCATCACCATGACAAAGACCAGGCCGATCAATGACAGCAGGTCTCTTCCGACCGAGGTGATCAGCAGATTGATGACCTGCGTCGCCGCCGCCGCGCCGGTCGACAGCCGCGCGATGAACTCGGTCGAGTGCCGATTGGAGAAAAAGCCAAGGCCCTCATTGAGCAGCTTGGAAAAAACTGCGCGCTGATTGTCGGCAACAATGTGGTTGCCGATACGCGACAACATGACGCTGTGGCCGTACGTTGCAAATCCTTTGGTCGCGAACAACGCGATCGTGATGATGCCAAGCGTGACGATTCCGCTCAGGCTGCGATTAACGTAGGCTTGGTTGATTACGTCGCCGATGAGCCAGGCACTGGCGGCTGTGCAACCCGCGGCCACCGCCATAAGCGCGAAGGCGCCGGCGTATCGGCGCCAGTGCGCCAGCCCCTGTTCGGTGAGCAAGCGCCGGATCAGGGCGAGAGAGCCGTAACGCTCGTCGGCGGTCGATGGCAAACTGTGATCGTTCATCCGCCCTCAGTGAGCTGCGAATAGGGCCCGTCGGGGCAGGAGTGGCATTCCTTGCCTGCGGCCGAAGAATTTTTCAAGCCAAAATCGACCCTTGGCCGCGAGAGCCTGCAAATTTATCAAGAAACGGCGTCTTTGCGGCGGCTTGCCAGCTGCTTTTCCCATGCAAGCGCGTGCGTGACGATCGTATCGAGATTCTGAAATCGCGGACGCCAAGGCAGCGTTGCATGGATACGCTCGACGTTTGCGACAAGCGTCGGCGGATCGCCCGGACGACGGCGCGAAACCTCAACGGGGAAATCGCGTCCGCTTGCGCGCCGTACGGCGTCGATGACTTCGATAACCGAAGAGCCGCGCCCATAGCCGCAGTTGAGCGTTGCGCTGGCCCCGCCGTTTCGCAAATAGGCAAGCGCGGAAGAATGCGCGTCGACCAGATCGCTCACGTGAATGTAGTCGCGTATGCAGGTGCCATCCGGCGTAGGATAGTCCGTTCCGAAAATTTCCATTTTTGGACGCTTGCCGATGGCCGTTTCGCAGGCGACCTTGATGAGGTGCGTTGCAGTCAACGTTGCCTGGCCGGTGCGCATTTTTGGATCGGCGCCTGCGACGTTGAAGTAGCGCAGGGTAACGAAACGCAGGCCGTAGGCCCTGGCCGCATCGTGCAGTATTATTTCCGCCATCAGCTTCGACGTACCGTAGGGAGAGAGCGGTGCTGTCGGGGAGTTCTCCCTGATCGGCCCAGCCTCCGTCGCGCCGTAGACTGCGGCCGTCGAGGAAAAAATGAAGTCCCGAACGCCTGCCTTGATTGCGGCATCAAGCAGCGCGCATGTGTTCATGGTGTTGTTGCCGTAGTACGTCAGCGGGTCGGAAACGGATTCCGGCACGACGATCGAGGCGGCGAAGTGGACAATGGCGGTGACGCCGTAATGCGCGATGATGTCATTTACCAGGGCCCGGTCGCCCGTGCTGCCCGCGATAAAGGGTACCGAACCCGGAATTAGAAAGCGGAATCCTGTCGATAAATTATCGAGGACGACCACCGGCTCGCCCGCATCGGCGAGTTGGTGCACCATATGGCTGCCGATATAGCCGGCGCCGCCGGTGACCAAAACGGTCATTTCAATAGATCCTTTGAGCTCGAGCGAACCTGTCCCACGCCCATAATATCCGCGTTTTCATCCCGTGGTGCGATGGCAGGGTTATAGCGGCCATTCCTAAGGCCGGGTATATGCATGCCTGACGCGCGATGGCCAACATTCTTTTCATCAAGACCTCCTCGCTTGGCGACGTGATCCATCACATGCCGGCATTGACCGATGCGCGGTCGGCGCGGGCTGACGCGACGTTCAGCTGGCTGGTCGAAGAACAGTTTGCGCCACTGGTGCGGCTACATCCAGCCGCGACCGAAGTTATCCCGGTCGCATGGCGGCGCTGGAGAAAATCGGTTTTGACGCCGACCACCATAGCTGAGATGGGCAAGAGTTTCCGCGCTGTCCGGGCCTGCGAGTACAGCGACATCGTCGATACCCAGGGACTTTTGCGTAGCGGTCTGCTCTCGCGGATGGCGAGTGGACGCCGGCATGGGTACGACGCTTCGAGCATCAGGGAACCTCTGGCGTCGCTTTTTTACGATGTGCGCCACCGTGTCGACCGTCGTCTTCACGCGGTCGAGCGCAACAGGATCCTGAGCGGGTTGGCATTGGGCTATGTTCCGCAGGGGGCTCCCGACTTCGGCCTCGATCATGCTCGTTTTGTGGGCGGCGCGTCGCGCTATGCCGTTTTGCTCCACGCGACTGCGCGTGCCGAAAAAGAATGGCCCGAGGCGCAGTGGATCGCGCTGGGGCGTGCGCTCGGCCAAGATCGCGAACTTGAAATTATCTTACCTTGGGGAAGCGAGATCGAGCGCAGGCGCAGCGAGAATATTGCGCGAGAGGTACCGGGGGCACGCGTACCGGAGCGGGCGCCCCTCGATGAGGTCGCAAAGTTGATCGGCGGCGCGCAGTTCGTTGTCGGAGTGGACACCGGGCTTCTGCACCTTGCGGCCGCGCTGGCTGTCCCGCTGGTCGCGATATTTACCGGCAGCAAGCCTGACCTGACGGGGCCGGTCGGAAGCGGCCTACGCTCGATCCTGGGTGACAAGGGAATGCCACCGACCGTCGATGAGGTTCTCGGCGCTGTCTCGACGATGACCGGATAGATTTTTCGTTTACGCCGTGCCGACCCGCAACAGATCGTGGACGTGAATGATGCCGACCGGTTTGCCGCCCTCGATGGCAAACAGCGCGGTGACTTTCATGGTGTTGAGCATATCGAGGGTCTCGCTGAGCAGTTGATCGCGGCGCACTGTCTTTGGCCCGCGCGTCATGACCTTGTCAACGCTGGCGTCGAGTAACTTGTCGTGCATGTGCCGACGCAGGTCGCCGTCGGTAACAATTCCCACAAGTAACCCGCCCGGATCAGTGATGCCGACGCAGCCGAACCCCTTCGCGGTCATTTCCAGGATCGCCTCCGACATCCGCGTGCCCAGCGGGGACAGTGGCATTGCCACGCCCGTATGCATGATGTCGCCGACCGTTTTCAGAAGTGTGCCAAGCTTGCCGCCTGGATGCAGCAGACCGAAATCGACGGCCGTAAAACCATGGCTTTCCAGGAGCGCGATGGCCAAGGCATCGCCGAGGGCAAGCTGCATCAGGGAAGACGTTGTCGGCGCGAGATTGTGCGGGCAAGCCTCGCGCGCCTGCGGTAGCGCGAGCACGACATCCGCAACCTTTGCCAAAGCGCTGTCCGGGATCGCCGTCATCGCGATCAACTTGATGTTATGGCGGCGGGAATAATCGGCGATGTTTTTCAACTCGGCCGTTTCGCCCGACCACGAAAGGGCCAGGATGACGTCGTGGTTGCCGATCATCCCAAGATCGCCGTGGCTCGCCTCGCCGGGATGAACGAAAAATGCCGGAGTGCCGGTGGAGGCGAAAGTGGACGCGATCTTGCGTGCAATATGACCGGACTTCCCAATGCCGGTCACGATCACGCGTCCTTCCGCAGCGCGGATTACGTCGATCGCGGCCGCAAAGGAAGTTCCAAGGCCGTCGCGCAGTGCCGCGGCTAGGGCGTCGACGCCGCTGCCTTCGGCTTCAAGGGTGCGCAGTGCCGACGCAATCGTCGCCTGCGCTCGGTCGGCGGTCACATCGGCGGGTTTCGGTTTGGCCATGCCGGTTGATACCACGAAAAAAACGTCACGTCAGGTTGCTTCGGCCATTCGTTAACGGTCGTGCCGGCCAGCATTGATCTTTGCCTGCGCGATCACTTTACGTGCGGTCGTAAGCACTGTTTCCACGGTGACATCATCGGTGCGTCGGTCGCGCACGGCAATATTGCCGTCGGTGCGTGCACGCTCGCGCGCACGCTCATCGCCGGGCGGCTCCAGGATGGCGGCGACTGGATTGAGCGGCTTCCAATGCCATGGGCTGGTTGGCCCAAAGATGGCGATCGTTGGCGTACCGATTGCCGCTGACACATGCATCAGGCCAGAATCATTCGTAACGGAAATATCTGCAGCAGCAAGAGCGAGGACCGCATTGCGTAAATCGGTGCTGGTTAGATCCCGCACCCGGCTACCCGCTGTCGCCGCTATTTCTTGTGCGATCGATGTTTCGTTCGGTCCGCCCAAAACCCAGACCGAAGCCCCTTCCTGGACGAGCAGTTTGGCGAGCTGGCTATAATGCGCGGCGGGCCAGGCCTTGCCGGCGCCGACCGCGCCCGGCGACAAGGCAACGATTGGCCGCGCTTCATTGCCAATCATCCGTCGCGCGCGCCACGCTTTCGCTTCATCGCCGGGGACCTTCAATTCGGGCAAGGGCCATTCCTTCGGGAGTGGAGCATTTTTCGGCAGCGATAAGGCGCCCATCTGGTCGATCATGCGTGGCAATTTGCTTTCGCCGAAACGCACATCATTAAGCAGGCCGAAACGAAACTCGCCGGCAAAGCCTGTGCGAACCGGAATGCCGGCGAGCCAGGGGGCGAGTGCCGCTTTCCATTTACGCGACATGACAATCGCCTGCTCGTAGCTATTCTCTCGCAGCCTTCGCGCGAGCTCTCGCTGGAGAGCGAGGCCCAGTGTTCCACGCGGCAAATCGATGACAATGGCGCGGCGAATGCCCGGCATGTAGTCGGCAAGGGGCGCGCAAAGCGTGCTGCTGATAACGTCCACCGGGCGGTCGGGGTTCTGCGCGCGCAAAAGTTGGACCACCGAATGGCAGCGGACGAAATCACCGATCCAGACGTAGGGAACGATGAGCACCGGCCTGGCAGCACCTTGCTTGAAGTTCTGGCTCATCGACTGGTGCCGCACACCCCTTTATCCTGCTCTGAGGCCGCCGGGCAGCCGTTACCCTGAGCCATAGGTACCTGTCCAGTCGCGATTTTTACCCTATTCCGACCCATCGGCAGCCCTGAACATCGTAGGATTTGCACCGGGCGACGCGCTGGGGCAAAGGTTCTGTCTTGCGGCCATTGGGTGGCGAGGGCAGGGATGTTTTTGGTTACCGGCGGGGCCGGATTCATAGGGTCGAACATTGTCGCCAGCCTCAACGAAGCGGGATCGACCGACGTTGTGGTGAGCGATCTGCTGGGTCGCGACGACGCCAAATGGCGCAATCTGGCGAAGCACCAGGTTGCTGATCTTGTGCCGCCGAACGAACTGGCGGGCTGGCTTGAAAGCCGAAAGCTTGATGCTGTCATCCACATGGGCGCCATATCGGACACGACTGCAACCGATGGCGATCTCGTGATGGAAAACAATTTCCGCCTGTCACTGAGGCTGCTCGACTGGTGCACGACCACGCGAACGCCTTTTGTCTACGCCTCCTCGGCAGCGACGTATGGCGACGGCAGCCAGGGATTCGACGATGATTGGTCGATCAATGCATTGCGCGAGCTCAAGCCTATGAATCTCTACGGCTGGAGCAAGCACCTGTTCGACCTCGCGGTGGTCGACCGGTATTTGAAGAAAGAAAAGATGCCGCCGCATTGGGTCGGGTTGAAATTTTTCAACGTGTATGGTCCGAATGAGTACCATAAGGCGCACATGGCAAGCGTGCTGGCGAAAGTGTTCGATACAGCCAGGGCAGGAAGTCCCGTGCGCCTCTTCAAATCGCACCGCGAGGGTATCGCCGACGGCGATCAGCGACGCGATTTCATTTATGTCGATGATGCCGTTTCTGTGTTGCGCTGGCTGCTGGAGGCAACGGGGATAAACGGCATTTTCAATGTGGGTACCGGCAAGGCGCAAAGCTTCCGAGACATGATCGCCGCAATGTTCAAAGCGCTTCGTCTTCCCGTGAATATTGAATACATCGAGATGCCGGACACAATTCGCGGCCAGTATCAGTATTTCACCGAGGCGCGCATCGAACGGCTGCAGCGTGCGGGCTACAACGCTGGTTTCATGTTGCTCGAGGAGGCCGTAAACCGGTACGTCACAGGTTATCTCAACCGCGACGATCGTTATCGGTAGGACAATGTACGATTTCGACAAGCATCTTGCCGAGCTTTCCGATCAGACCGTGCTCTGTATCGGCGATCTGATGCTCGATGAATTTATCTATGGCGAGGTCTCGCGGATTTCGCCGGAGGCGCCAACGCCGGTCATCGCGGTCAAACGCACGGAATTGATGATCGGCGGAGCCGGCAACGTCGCTCGCAACCTGGTGGCCCTCGGCACGCGTTGCATATTCGTGGGAGCCGTCGGCGATGACGAAGCAGGCAGCGAGTTGACCAAGGCACTCGGCAACCATCCGCTGATCGAGTTTCATCTTGTTGTTGATGGAAGCCGTCAAACCACGCGCAAGGTACGTTTTGTATCGGAGCATCATTCGACGCATCTGCTCCGAGCGGATTGGGAAACGGCATCGTCGGTCGATGCCCGCAGTGAAGATGCGCTGATCGCGCATGTCATCAAGGCAATGCCGCGAGCAGGCGCCGTAGTGCTGTCTGACTATGCGAAAGGCGCGCTCACGCCGCGAGTGATCCGGTCCGTTATCGACGCTGCCAACGACCGCGGCAAGCCCATCGTGGTGGATCCCAAGGCCCGTGACTACAGCATCTATCGGGGTGCGACCGTCATTACACCGAACCGGCAGGAACTCGCCGACGCGACGCACAGCCTCGCTCGGAGCGACGATGAAATTGCCGATGCGGCTGCAAAACTGTGCGGGGCTCTGGCCGCAAAGGCGGTGCTGGTGACGCGCAGCGAGGCAGGGATGACGCTGGTCAACAATGGAGCGTCCGTTCACGTGCCAGCATATCCCGTGCGCGTGCGTGATGTTTCCGGTGCGGGCGATACCGTTGTAGCCGTTGTTTCCGCGATGCTCGCAATGGGTGCGGATTTCGAATCCGCCATGCGGGCCGCCAATGCGGCTGCCGCCGTCGTGGTCGGCAAGCGCGGTACCGCAACGGCATCCGTTGCCGAGTTGCGTTCTCGCATTCTCCCCTCAGCGACGCTGGCGCCTGAAGAGAAAATTGTCTTCGACTGGGCGGTTCTTGACGAGCATCTTGCCGAGTGGCGCAAGCAAGGCCTGCGCGTGGGTTTTACCAACGGCTGCTTCGATCTGCTTCACCCGGGTCACGTCAAGCTTCTGGCTGGCGCGCGTGCGTCCTGCGACCGTCTGGTGATCGGGCTCAACGGCGACGCTTCTGTAACGCGTTTGAAGGGGACGGGCCGGCCGGTGCAGCCCGTGCAGGCGCGCGCCGAAGTTCTTGCGGCGCTCGAAGCCGTCGATCTGGTTGCCATATTCGATGAAGATACGCCAGAAAAATTGATCAGCCGCGTCAGACCGACGGTCCTGGTCAAGGGCAGCGACTATACCCGTGAGGAAGTGGTCGGTCGCGAGATCGTGGAGGCGCTTGGCGGCGAGATCATCCTGATCGATATCGTGCCCGGTCATTCGACCACATCCATGGTCGAAAGGACCCGCGCGTCAAAGGCCCGGTCGTCCCGTTGAAAGACTCGCGCTTGCCTGGCTCCGTTAAAGGTGTTGATGTGACAGAACTGCTTTCGATCATCGTCACGACTTATAATCGCGAAGATGCACTCGATGCAGTCTTGCGATCGCTTGCGCGGCAGACGGACGCCGCTTTCGAGATTATTGTGGCCGATGATGGCTCCGGCCCGGCCACTGCAAGCCTGATCGAAAGCTGGAAAGCACGAATCGGCCGCCGCCTTGAGCACGTCTGGCACGCCGATAGCGGCTTCCGCGCCGCTGAGATTCGCAATCAGGCGATACTGGCCGCGCGCGGAGCATATTGCATATTTCTCGACGGCGACTGCATCGTCCGGCCGGATTTTGTCGTAAGCCATCGTCGCCTCGCCGAGCCCGGTTGGTTCGTCACCGGCAACCGTGTCCTCCTTTCACCCGAACTCACGGCGAAAGTATTGCGAGAAAAGCTTGGGCCGGAATCGTGGCCCATCGCGCGCTGGGTGGCCGAGCGTTGGCATAACGGAATCAATCGATTGTCGGCGCTTCTTTATTTGCCGCTTGGACCGTTGCGCCGAATTCGTCAGGGCATTTGGAAAGACGCACGGTCGTGCAATCTCGCAATCTGGCGTTCCGACCTCGATCGCATCGACGGGTTTGATGCCGACTACACTGGCTGGGGCAAGGAAGATTCTGATGTCATCATACGCCTGTTGCACGCGGGGATACGCCGCAAGGAAGGCGTGTTTTCTACGGGCGTGATCCATCTCTGGCATCCCGAAGCCGATCGCTCTCAACTGTCTGAAAACGAGCACAAGCTTGCCGAGGTTGCGGCCGGCGATCGTATCCGGGCGAAACGCGGTTTGTCTTCGCTTCAGGGCAAACGGGCAGGCGCCGTTGCAATGAGCTGAAAGATGGGCGCCCTTTCGATCGTAAACGGCGCCAGCACCGAAAGGTTTAGGCGAGATCGAAAAAACTGAAAAACAACCCCATGCAAAGTAGCGGCCACTGATAGGCGTTGCCGAATGCATGGTGGCGCGCCCAGATCAGGCGCGCCGCTCGGAAATAAAAATGCGCGCAAACACGGGCGTTTCACCCGTGAGAAAAAAGCCGAACGTCGGCGGGTTCAAGAGCTATTGCGGCAGTCACGCAAGACAATCGCTGATATTATACAATCGCACGAGACGCCTCCTGATGTTGTGAAATGAGCGAGCCCAAACTGGGGCAATTGGGTTCGTTTTGCCAAATCATTGGTGGGCTATTTGGTCTTTTTCGGCCGATGACGTTTACGAAGTCGTACGCCTGGCCCCCCGCCATTCTCATCAATAAATTCGACGCCGGCATCCTCTAGAGCGCGCCTAATAGCGAGATCATTAGCCGCCGTCATTGAGGTTTGTCCATCGACCAGTTCTGCGCGGCGAATTGTAGCCACGCCCACGGCCGACTCGCGTGCCAAATCTTGAGCTCGCCAGCGTAAAAGGGCTCGTGCAGCTCTGATTTGAGAACTCGTAAGGTTTTTTTGCATCTTGACAACAAAAAATCATATGATATCTACGATATCATGATATCTCAGATATCATTTGCCGACTCATACTGAAGGAGCTTTGCACTTTGGAGAATCAAATGAAAACACCCATGTGGACAAGATCGAGCGGTGTCGGTGTTTCGACGTCCTCGATGGGGCCGACAATTGAAGACCGAGCCAAATTCGCGGCTATCACCTACCAAACCATCCGAGAGCGGGTTCGCGCCCAAGACCCCCAAATCGACGAGCAAACCCTCGCAGATACGGTCGAGGGACTGACTGAGCTGCACGAGATTATCGCGGCCATCGTCCGCGCGGCTCTCGCCGATGAAGCCCTGGCAACCGGGCTCAGGGGCCGCATTGCCGAGATGCAGGACCGGCTCGAGCGCCTGCAGAATTGTGCCGCCAAGCGCCGACAGATCGCCAAAGACGTGATGGTCGAGCTCGATCTGAAAAAGATCATGGCGCCCGATTTCACGGTGTCGGTCCGCCCCGGCATGCCGGCTCTCCTCGTGCTCGACGAGGCAGCTGTGCCGAGCATTTACTGGGAACCACGGGAGCCACGCCTCAATCGACTAGAACTTTTGAACGAGCTCAAAGGCGGCGCTGACATCAAGGGCGTAACCCTCTCCAACCCGGAACCCGTTCTGAGCGTGAGGACAAAATAAATGGGCTTCTCAGCAAAACAGGTCAAAGCTCTGCGGCGAAATCTCGATCACCGTTCGCTTCGCACACGGGAAGTAAGCGGTCGGCAGCTTTCCTACATCGAAGGCTGGTACGCAATTTCCGAAGCCAATCGGATTTTTGGGTTCGATGGATGGAATCGGGAAACGATCGACTCTCGTTGCGTCCTTGCCCGCGAAAATCGCGGATCGTTCCTGGCGGTGTATACGGCTCGGGTGCGAATTACGGTGCATGCAGACGGCACCACAATCCTTCGAGAGGGTCATGGAACGGGAGAAGGCCGAGGCGCCTCACCGGGAGAGGTTCATGACACGGCACTCAAGGCGGCGGAAACAGATGCAACAAAGCGCGCACTCGCGACATTCGGAAAACCTGTGGAACTGGCCACATGTTGGGCAGTCGTGAACGAAAAAATGGCTCAATTCGCGTCGCGCCTCGTTCAACGAGGGAATCCCGGTGTCGCGCCCGGGCTATCCTTGCGGCGGCAATGCTATGGGCCGACTTGCGCGGTCGCTCAGGATTATCCGAGCCGGTCGATCCGCATCATCGTGCCAACTCCCGCGGGCGGGCCGGTCGATGTGATGGCGCGCGTGCTCGCCAATGCACTGCCCGCAGTCCTTGGGCAACCCGTGTTCATCGAAAACAAGCCGGGTGCCGGCAACACGATCGGCTCGCGGCCCGTCGCATGTACTCTCCTCGGACACAATCTCAGAAGAGCCTAGCGCCGAAGCAGGGGACGGTTAAAGCCGGCATTTGCTATCGGGGTGGCCGCTCGAATGAAATCAGGCGAACGCGTGGATCGCCAAATTCGGTGCCGACACAATTGAAATAGGGCCAGGGACGCTGCTTGCACATTGTGATGGCATCCGCGGCCGGAGGGGGCAGGGTGCTCGCGGCAACGTCGCCAACCGGCGCCGAGAGAATAGTGATGCCTCCGGCAACGGCAGCGGCAGCCACGATGGCAGCGAAGGCTTTCAACACAAAAGGCCCCTATTTCAGTTCGACCGAAGGCCCTCTCAGGCGTGGCCTTGCGGGAGATAGGTCGCAGCAGCCGGAGAAAAGGTTCAAACCGCAAAGGCACGGTCTTGCGGGGTACCGGGGGGCAGGTTAGACCCCGTTTCATGCCGAGAATTGCTCTTTATGCGGGGTCATTTGACCCGGTCACCAATGGCCATCTCGACGTAGTGCGACATGCCGTTCGGCTTGCCGACCGGCTGGTCCTTGCGATTGGGGTTCACCCTGGCAAGGCACCCCTATTTTCCGCCGATGAGCGCTTGGCAATGTTGCAGGAGACCTGCGGTCCCGTGGCGCGCGAGGCTAAATGCGAGTTGTCCTGCATCACCTTTGCGGACCTGGTGGTGAACACCGCGCGGAAGGTAGGCGCCGCCATACTGATCCGCGGCCTGCGCGATGGCACCGATCTCGACTATGAAATGCAGATGGCGGGAATGAATGCGGCCATGGCACCGGACATCCTGACGGTTTTTCTGCCCGCATCGCCTCTTGTGCGCCCGATCACCGCCACATTGGTACGTCAGATCGCGGGGATGGGCGGCGATGTTTCCAGCTTCGTGCCGAGCTCTGTCGCCGCGCGCCTGAGGAAAAAGTTTGCGCGGTGAATGCGCCACGTCTCAATGGGGAGAATGATGATCAGCCGCCGATCAATACTCATGCTTGCGACCATTCTTGCGTTGTTGGCAACGCCCGCGATCGCACAGTCTCCGCTCTCCAACCCAGCTTCGCTGCGAGAGCAGGCGCCAGCGACCTACAAGGTGAGGTTTGACACGACTAAGGGACCCTTTGTCGTCGAGGTCACGCGCGCCTGGGCTCCACGTGGCGCCGACCGCTTCTACAATCTGGTGAAGAACGGCTTTTACGACAACGTACGCTTTTTTCGTGTGATATCGGGGTTCATGGTGCAGTTCGGCATCAACGGCGATCCGGCAATCATGGCGAACTGGCGTACGGCGCAGATTCCCGACGATCCCGTTACGCAAAGCAACACCCGCGGCATGATTACGTTTGCGACCGCCGGGGCTAACAGCCGCACCAGTCAGGTTTTCATCAACTTCGCCGACAATGCGCAGCTTGACCAGTCCGGCTTTGCCCCGTTCGGCAAGGTGGTGTCGGGCATGAATGTCGTGGATTCGCTCAACGCCGAATATGGCGAAGGCGCTCCACGGGGACGCGGTCCCGACCAGAGCCGTCTGCAAAGTGAAGGCAATGCCTACCTTGCAAAAGAGTTTCCACGCATGGATTACATCAAAAAAGCAACGATCGAACGCTGAACAATTTATCGTCACCGGGCTTGTCCCGGTGACCCGCCCAGCAGGTGCAAGACGCCTTGCCCAAGCGAGGTGGCCGGAACAGGTCCGGTTACGGTATTTAAACTTTGTATCGTGAGAGGATGTGTGAGATGGCGAAGCCGGAAGATACGCTGACGCTCGAGACGACCAAAGGCAAAGTGGTGATCGAGATGCGCCCAGATCTCGCGCCCGGACATGTTGGGCGGATCAAGGAACTGGTGAAGGACGGATTTTATGACGGCATCGTCTTTCATCGCGTGATCGATGGGTTCATGGCACAGACGGGGTGTCCGCACGGGACTGGCACAGGGGGATCGGGGAAAAAGCTCAAAGCCGAATTCAACCGCGAGCCGCACGTGCGCGGTACCGTGTCCATGGCGCGAGCCAGCAATCCTGATTCCGGCGACAGTCAGTTTTTCATCTGCTTCGACGATGCGCGCTTTCTCGACAACCAATACACGGTCTGGGGCAAGGTGATCGAAGGCATGGAAAACG
>Ga0209382_10005780_pt1 | contig 16031 bp, 9 predicted proteins | sample SoiMetdeltSBSDD5_FD_187599 | JGI IMG/M metagenome (GOLD analysis project Ga0209382, IMG submission 187599) | Bulk soil microbial communities from a Populus tree surrounding site in Tennessee, USA - Soil MetaG P. deltoides SBSDD5 (SPAdes) (version 2) | ecosystem: Environmental > Terrestrial >...
CCAGGTCATGCGCGATCTGAAACGGGCCGGTATCGACGTGCCGCAGGTGACGCGAGAGCTTCTCGATGAGGGGATCAGCAGTTTCACCGATGCATTGAACGACATCCTGCAGACGATTGGGACGAGAGCGATAAGTTCACGCGCCGCGCGGAGGCACACAGGATGAGCGCCAAGGCGGCGCGCGAGAAGCTGCAGGGTGTCAAGTCCACCAATTGGCTTGAAGGAGCATCAATCATGATCAAGAAGACGCAGATACCCGTTTACATTCGTGCGACCCAACGGGATTTCGGGTCCAACGAGCGCGACTACTTGCGCCGGAAGCTTGGCATCAAACTCGGAAAACACGCGCGTTTCATCGAGCGCGTCAGTGTGCGCACCGAGGATGTGAACGGACCGCGCGGTGGCATCGACCAATCGTGCCGGATCAAGGTCGTCTTACGCGGTCTGGCCAGTGTGGTGTTTGAGAGCCGGGACGGTTCGCTCAATGCAGCCGTCGACGTAGCCTTGTCCGGAGTGGAGCGGACAGTGCGACGCACTTTGGAGCGTCGGCGCATGAAACCACTTAGACGCGCCGCGTGAAGAGTTCGCTCTTCATAACGGATCAGTAGCCCGGCAATCGCCACAATGCTTCGTGTTAGACAAACTATTGATAAGAATAGTTCTAATAGACCGAAGAAGCAGGTTCAAGTACAAAGATGCTGAGGCCGCGGGCGAGCCTCGGTTACCAGACGTTGGCGGCACGCCCGCCGGTGGGTTCATCTGTCGGCGAATGCTGAGGGCTATATTCATGCGGAGAAACGATCGAATCGTTGTCACCAGGTCGGACTTAGAGCGCCTGCGCGCGATCCTTGGCTCGCCCGGCAAATCTGCGCGTGACCATGAGCACCTCCTCGATCTGAGCGGTGAGCTCGAGCAGGCGCAGGTGGTCCGCGACGACGAGATGCCCTCGGATGTCGTCATCCTACAGTCGCAGGTTCGCGTCCGTGACCGCGAAACCGGGATGGTCAGCAGCTACACCCTCGTGTCGCCTGCTCAGGCGGACGTGAGCTCAAGTTACGTGTCGGTGCTTGCGCCGCTCGGTACGGCACTGCTCGGATATCGCGAAGGTGACGAAGTCGAATGGCAAATGCCCGGCGGCGTTCGGAGGCTCTGGATCGAGCGAGTCAGGCAGCCGGAACCGCTGTCGGCCGATCGCGGCGAACAGGTTACGAGCGTTCACTCAGTGCATGCCCCGGCTTGAGGCCCGTCGGGTTGTTTTCGAACCAGGAATCACTGCAAGGAGAGGAAAAATGGCTCTGAGCCAGTTTATCAACCGTTCGTGGGCAGTCCCGCCAGACATCCCTGTGAAGTTCAGCCCCGATCGGACGCCACGAGTGCTGTGTGCGATCGACCTCGGGGTGGGATCCGACGCAGCGCTGTCGCGAGCCCGGGAAATTGCTCGGGCCCTCGGCGCGCAGCTGCATCTGTTGCATGTTGTCGACTCGGCGAGATCTCCGCATGCAACTGGACATCGGCGTGCGCACGCGCAGCTCGCCATGGATGCTCTGTCTCGCAAGATCGCGTGGTCAGGCAGCGATGTGCACGGCTCGGTTCGCGCAGGTCGACGACCGCATAAAGCAATCGCGGATGTTGCGATCGAATGGGATGCGGATCTGATCGTTCTCGGACCCTACCGGCGGCGATTGGGCGACAGCTTCAGGGGGACCACTGCTGAGCGAGTCCTTCGCAAGGCAGATCGGCCCGTGCTGGTAGTGAACCGCGAGGCCGCAGGTCCCTATGAACACGTGCTGGTGGCATCTGATCTGTCGCGCATGTCAGCTGACATCGCGCGTGTAAGCAAGCAGCTCGGTCTGCTGGAAGGCGCGCGAGCGTCTGTGGTCCATGCGCCGCAGCACTCGCTGGGCTTTATGCTCTACCTGGCTCGCGGAAACGAGGCCGCAGTCAGCAGCCAGCAGCGATCTCGTAGCCGATACGCTTCGAAGCAGATCGAAGCGCAGCTCGAGCGTGCCGGTCTGACCGGCGTACGAGTATCGGTCGCTTCGCCGCAGACCTCGCCGCTCCACGCCATCGAACAAGCCGCGCAGCGCGAAGGGTCCGATCTGGTGGTCGTCGGAAGCAGCCGCTTCCCGCTGCTCAAGCGCGTATTCATTGGCAGTGTTTCTAACGAGGTCCTGCGCGCGATGGAGCACGACGTGCTTCTCATCTCGCCGGCTGCGGCCCGGCGAGCACGACGACGCGCACTGACGTTGGACAATGCTTCGACCCAAAGTGCAGGACAGCTCCAAGCGTTGGAGTATCAGCAATTCCGGGAGGCATGTTGAAATGATGTCATTGCCAATCCTTAGCGGCACTCACGTCATAACACTCTCAAGTGCACAGCCATACCGAGGCAGCCGTAAGCATCGCCTGCAACCCTGCTTTGAGCGTCGGATTCAGGACTGGCGCAAAGCGCGGTGAGTGATTGCTGGGAAGCATCTTGAGCGTTCCTCGTTGTCGCGCTTCCTCATATGCATGGGGATCGGATCCGCCGACAAACCAGAACACGTAGGGAACCTGCCACGCGCGGCCGAACACGCTGAAATCCTCGCTGGCCGCCCTCGGCTTGCTCTCAAGGGCATCGTTCACGAACTCGTCTTTGAACGCCGCCATGACTCGTTCTGTCGCGCGCTGTTCATTGTCGGTCAGCGGATACCTGCTGAGTGTCGTGAACTCAGGCGGCTTCGGCGAGTCGGACGCCGCGCACTCCGCACGACATATGCGCTCCACTGCATCGAGCATGTGCTCGCGGACACGTTCGTCGTAGGTCCGGATATTGAGCTTCAGCGTCGCGTCGTCGGGAATAATGTTCTCCTTGGTCCCCGCTTGCAGCGACCCGATCGTCAGGACGGCGCTGTCCAGTGGCGAGATCTCGCGCGAGACGATTGTTTGCAGGCGCAGTGTGAGAGCCGCCGCCATGATCACGGGATCGATGGAAGTCTGAGGTTGTGAGCCATGCGAGCCACGGCCGAACAGTTTGACTTTTAAGCTATCGGCTGCGGACAGGATTACGCCGGAACGACAGCTCACGGTCCCTGCAGGGCCCACCATGACGTGCTGGCCCAGTACGACGTCGGCGCGCGGCAGCGCCGTGACTTCCCACTGATCGATCATCGCGCTGGCTCCTTGCGCAGTTTCTTCCCCGGGCTGGAACACGACCATCGCCGTGCCATGCCAGGCATTGCGCGATTCCGCCAGCACTCGGGCGGCTCCCAGCAGCCATGTGACGTGAAAATCATGCCCGCAAGAATGCGAGATGCTGACCTGCTGACCGTCTGCGTCCACACCGACCGCCCGACTCGCATACGGCAGGCCGGTTTCCTCGGCCATCGGCAGCGCGTCCATATCGGCGCGCAGCATGACAGTTGGCCCTTCGCCGTTCCGCAGCACACCAACGACACCGGTCACGCCGACCTCGCGTGTCACTGTGTAGCCGAGCTTTTCGATGTAGTCCGACGCGATGGCTGCGGTGCGATGCTCCAGCATCGACAGCTCTGGATGACTGTGAAGATCTTTGTAGATATCCAGCAACTCCGGAGCGAGCTGTTGGAATGATGACTCGAGCGCATTCGTCAGTGGATTCATGCCTGACGCTCTCTTCATCGGCGTTGTCTCGCCTGCGATTCATGCTATCGCAAATGGGCGAGGTCATGAGTTACGTGTGATGGAGCCGAATCCTGGTCTATGCGTTGCGCTAAGTCTGTTGCGGGACGTCAAACAAATGCGTGCAATTCATACAGGCGGTCGTGAGACGCACGACCGGAACCCTAGGGAGTCTCCCGAAGATTGACGAGGATCGAGTATGAGCAGCACAGGTCCAATTGCCACCTTGTCGCCGCGCGAGTACGACGCGGTTCTCTTCGATATGGATGGCGTGCTGACTCAGACCGCCAGCATACATGCGGCCGCGTGGAAGCAACTGTTCGACGCGTTTCTCGAACGTCGTTCTGCTGCGAGCGGTGAGCCTTTCGTTCCGTTCGATATCGAGACGGACTATCGGCGGTACGTCGATGGCAAGCCGCGCGCTGACGGTGTCGAGGCATTTCTGCGATCGCGGGTAATCGATCTACCACAGGGCACAAACGCGGATGGCCCCGAGGTGGAGAGCGTTCACGGGCTCGGCAATCGCAAGGACGGCTACTTCATGGAGCATCTGGAGCGACATGGTGTGCAGACCTTTGAAGCTGCCGTAGACCTCGTGCGCGTGCTCCGTGCACAGGGCGTGCGCACTGCTGTCGTGACCTCAAGCATCAACTGCGAAACAGTGCTGCGGGAGGCAGGAATCGCAGACTTGTTCGACGTGCGCGTCGATGGAGGCGATATCACGCGTCTCGGGTTGCGAGGCAAGCCAGCACCGGACGCGTTCCTTGAGGCGGCCAGGCGGATGCATACTGAGCCGCGTCGCTCTGTTGTTGTCGAGGACGCCATTGTCGGCATAGAGGCGGGTCGTGCCGGCGGCTTCGGTCTCGTCATCGGCGTCGATCACGTCGGCGACTCGCACCGTCTGCGTGAAGCCGGCGCGGACGTCGTCGTCACAACACTGGCTCAGGTTCACGTGGCGACGGAGCCACCTTCCGCTTGGTCACTCATCTATGAGGGGTTCGACCCGGCGCGTGAAGGCATTCGCGAGTCACTGTGCGCACTAGGGAATGGATATTTCGCGACACGTGGGGCTGCTGCGTGGGCAGACGCCGACGCTGTGCACTATCCGGGGACTTATCTTGCGGGCGGCTACAATCGCCTGCGGACCGACATCAAGGGTCGAGTCGTCGAGAATGAGGACCTGGTCAACCTTCCTAACTGGTTGTCACTGACTTTTCGCATCGAGGACGGCGAGTGGTTCGATCTGCGTGCCGTAACGATCCGATCGTATCGACAGGAGTTGGATCTTCGGCGCGGAGTGTTATCCACTGCGATGGACATCGAAGACGCTCAAGGCCGACGTACAGCTCTTGCACAAAGGCGCTTCGTTTCAATGAGTGACATGCACCTCGGAGCGATCGAGCTCGCGGTCACCGCGAAGAACTGGTCGGGCCACATGACCATTCGCTCGGCGATCGACGGTCGTGTGGTGAATGCTGGTGCAAAACTCTATCGTGAGTTCAACAAGCGGCATCTCCGCCCGATTGACAGCGACGTCGTTGGAGAGGACGGCGTATTGCTGCGGGCACGTACCTCTCAATCTGACGTTCGCGTCGCCCAGGCAGCCGTCACACGCGCCTATCTAGACGAACAAATGATCGGTGCGCCGCGCACTGTTAGGAGCGAGGGGGGCTATATCGCACAGCAGTTCACGGTAGAGCTGCGACAGGACGAGACACTCAAGGTCGAGAAGCTCGCGTTTCTCTATACGTCTCGTGACTTCGCCATATCCGAATGCGGCGTGGCCGCGCGCAAAGCACTTAGTCGTGTGGAACGTTTCGACGTTGTCCTGGGGAAGCACGTCCACGCCTGGGCCAATCTGTGGCGCCGCTTCGACATACGTCTGCAGCCAGCAGGTCGCGAGTTCAGGCTCAATCTACCCATGCTGCTTCGGCTCAACATGTTCCATCTGTTGCAGGCAGCATCTCTCAATTCCATCGGCTTGGATATCGGTGTTCCAGCACGGGGCTGGACGGGAGAGGCGTATCAGGGCCATGTGTTCTGGGACGAGCTCTTCATCTTCCCGGCTCTGAACTATCGGGCGCCGGAGCTGACGCGGTCACTCCTTATATATCGCTATCGGCGGCTCAAGGAAGCACGCGCAGCCGCTGCGGCGGCGGGTTTGCGCGGAGCCATGTTTCCGTGGCAAAGCGGCAGCGACGGACAGGAGGAGACGCAGGAGCTGAATCTGAATCACCGCTCCCAACGCTGGATTCCGGACAACTCGTTCCGGCAACGGCATGTGGGAAGCGCCGTTGCGTACAACGTCTGGCAGTACTTTCAAGTGACGCAGGACTTCGAGTTCCTGCACTTCTACGGCGCGGAGCTGATCCTGGACATCGCTCACTTCTGGTCGAGCATTGCTATCTTCAACGATGAGCGCCAGCGCTACGAGATTCGTGGTGTGATGGGTCCGGACGAGTTTCACGAAGCGTACCCCGATTCGGAGTCATTCGGACTCAACAACAACGCGTACACCAACGTGATGGCTGTGTGGGTCTTGTTGCGTGCGCTTGAAGTCCTGCAAACCCTCAGCGACATCCGTCGCCGCGAGCTACTGGAGCGGCTCGCGATCTCCGCGACGGAGATCGAGCGCTGGGAGGATCTGACTAGGCGGATGTTCGTTCCCTTCCACGACAACGGCATCATCAGCCAATTTGAGGGATACGAGACCCTGCGAGAGTTCGATTGGGAGGGCTATCGGCTGCGTTACGGCAACATTGGTCGGCTCGATCTCATCCTGGAAGCCGAGAATGACAGCATGGATCGCTACAAGCTCGGCAAGCAAGCAGATGTGTTGATGCTGTTCTATGTTTTTTCAGCGGAGGAACTCGCCGGGTTGTTTGAACGGCTGGGATATCCATTGGACCCGCAGTCGATTCCCCGCAATGTTGCTTACTACGACAGCCGCTCTTCACATGGGTCGACACTCTCGCGCGTGGTGCATGCTTGGGTGATGGCGCGGTCGGATCGACCGAGGTCGTTGCAGTACTACGCAGAGGCTCTGCAAAGTGACGTGAGTGACATCCAGCAGGGAACGACTGCAGAAGGGATTCATCTAGGCGCAATGGCTGGAACCGTCGATCTCATTCTGCGAGTGTCGACTGGCATCGAGGCCACCGGCGACGTATTGAGGCTGAATCCGCAGCTGCCGCCGGAGATCCAGAGCTTGGGCATACGCATTCGTTACCGGGGGCATTCACTCGATCTACAAATTACGCGTGACCGTTTGACTATCCACGGTCGGGAGCGTGGCATCGCGTCGATCAAGCTTGGCATACGAGGCGAGGTGTATGAGTTTGCGTGCGGCAGCACACGCGAGTTCTCATTGACCTGACCTGTGCAGCGCTGGAAGCGACACGCGGACGATTAAATACTTCGCTAATAACGAATGGTACAGAAGAATACTTCTAATAGACCGAAGTCACGGTCCACGCTATAAAGACACTGCGGTTGCGGCCGGGGCCTCGACAGTTGCCAGACCGGGAGGCCCGGCCGCCGGAGGGGTCAAACACTGAGAGGAGTGTAGGAATGCGGAGGAAGAATCGAATCGTAGTTTCCAGACCGGACCTCGCTCGCGTGCTCGCGATTCTTGACTCGCACCGCAAATGGCCGCACCGCCGCATACACCACCTCGAACTCCGCAAGGCGCTCGAGCAAGCGCAGATTGTCGCTCCGGAGGAAGTTCCGGTTGATGTCGTCACGCTGGATTCGGACGTTCGCGTCCGCAACAGCAAAACGGGAATTGCTCGCGATTACACCCTCGTGTGCGCAAGTCAGGCGGATATGAGCGGAGGTCAGCTATCGGTGCTGGGTTCGCTGGGGGCGGTACTGCTCGGTCATCGTCAAGGTGACGAAGTCGAGTCGCCGATGTCTGGCGGAATTCAGTTGCTGCAGATCGAGAGCGTGAGCCAGCCGCAACGAATTGCCACTACCAGCAATGAGCACGCGTCAGACGCCCACTGCGCGGACCTTGGAAGCGTGAGGCAATCGGGAATTCAATTCGAGGAGAGGAAAGACATGGCTGTGAGACAACGAGACGACCGTTCCGACGCAGTCCGCGGCAGGCAGATCTCAAAGCGTGATCGTAGTCCGCGGGTGCTGTGTGCGACCGATCTACAGCAACGCTCGGATCGTGCAGTGTCGCGTGCTGATGCGATCGCTCGAGAGCTGGGCGCGCAACTGCTTCTGTTGCATGTCGTCGATGCGACAGTCTCCGAGCTCGACACCCAGCGTCGCGAGGCGCGAGCACGCTCTATCCTCAATGCGCAGGCGCGAAGGCTGGCGCGCTCGGGCAATGGTGCTCAAGTCTCAGTTCGTGCAGGTCGCCCGCATCAGACAATCGCGGATGTTGCAATCGATTGGGATGCCGATCTCATCGTGCTCGGTCCTTATCGTCGCCGCTTCGGCGACAGTTTTCGCGGCACCACCGCCGAGCGTGTCATTCGCATAGCGGATCGACCCGTGCTCGTGGTCAATCGCGACTCAGCGGACCCGTACGAGCATGTGCTCCTGGCGGCTGATCTCTCCCGCATGTCGATTGGCATTGCGCATGTCACGAAGGAGCTTGGGTTGCTGGAAGGTGCACGGGCCGCCGTCGTTCATGCGCTCCAGCACGCGCGCGGCGCAACACCGTACTTCGCTGGGATTGGCGAGTCTGACGTCGGCAAGTACCGGCGAGCGCTGCGAGCGCTGGCTTCCGATGAGATCGATACGCTGCTGACGAGTGCTGGACTTGATTCGGCGCGCGTCTCGGTTTTTCCGCAGGAGAACTCACCGTTCAGAGCGATCGAGCAGATCGCAAGCCGCACTGGCTCTGATCTGGTAGTGGTCGGAACCAGCCGATTCCCCCTGTTCAAGCGCGTGTTCATCGGCAGCGTTTCGAATGAAGTCCTGCGCGGAATCGAGCACGACGTGCTGGTCATTTCTCCCGTGGCCGCCCGGCGTGCTCACCGGAAAGCCTGGATCGCCGGCCAGCGTCGGTCGCTGGATGAGGCATCAGCGGGTCTCGGGCACTTATCGAGTGCTCGAAGTGGGTGATACGACGTGAGCGGGTGCGCGACTGGGGTCGCGTTTCTCCGGAGGTCCGGACAGTGACAGCAAAACAAATTCTCGTGGCAGTCGATGGATCGGCGTGTTCGATCCATGCGCTCGAGTATGCGGCTCGAAGGCAGCGAACGTTTGACGGCCTCGAGAGGTAACACTTTCCGGACGCTGGGAAGACGGCGATCTCCATTCTCGCGAGCTCCCGGCTGAACTCGCTTCCTACTGGGCGCTCGTGGACTATGCGCGAACCGAAAAAATCAGGAGCCCTGAGCCTCACGAGTTCGAATCCCAAACACGGATTCAAACCGGCACCCGCACTCACGCTTTGATGCCTGTGGAGCTCAGTGGACGTTGGCGGAGAACAAAAGGACTGAAAGCTCAGGGATTAGAGCCTGCTATTGGACGTCCTTGGAGGTCCTTGGAAGTCCTTGGAAGTCTAGGGATGGCTCCCCGGGCCGGATTCGAAATCGGGCGTAAGCTCTTGGGCACACACGTCGTACGGCGCGTAGCCAACCTGAATACCCCCAGCAGTACCCCACGCTTAGCGAGCCTGAATTCCGAAGCGTATGGGTGGTCACGTGCATGCTCTTGCAATCTCTCGAATGACCGAGCAGTGACTGACCTCAGCAGGGCGCCCTAACAAGGCATTCAAGGGGCGAGGCTCCTCGGCGAGGACGCCGCCAAAAGAGCACCTACTCAGAAGCCGGCTGGATACGCTGGTCGAGCGGAATGCCGACGAGCGACAGCGAAGACTGCTTCTTGTCCAGCAGCCAAAGACGCACATTGCCGTAGTCGTCGTCCGCGGTGAACGCGACGGTCGCATTCCAATCGACGAAGCGTCCTGGGTACGAGCCTTGCTTTCCGGGGCGCACATCCCGGATCAGTTTTGCCGAGGACTCCTCATGATCGAGGCGCCAGAGTTCCCAACCGTGCGAAGCATCGCCCGCTGCGAAGAGGAGCGTGGAGCCAGTTGCGAACAGCTGTCCGGGAGATGAACTACCAGGGCCGACGTTCAGGTCCTGGACGAGTGTTGTCCGCGACGTCGTGCCGTCACTGCGCCAGAGTTCTACGCCGTGCATTCCGTCTGTCGCAGCGAAGTACAACCCATCCTGCATGCGTGTCAGGTGACTGGGCAGGGAATTGTCTGGCCCACGCCGGATGTCTTTGACTAGTAACGTGCCGGCAACCGTTCCATCTGATTTCCACAGCTCATATCCGTGCCGAGGATCTCGCGCCTGGAAGTAGATACTGGATTCGGATTCGGTCAGATAGCGGGGTCGCGAGCCCTCGCGTCCAGGATAGATGTCGGCAATGCGCGTCGTGCCCTGCATGGACCCGTTGCTGCGCCAAAGCTCAGCGCCATGTGCGTCGTCGGAGGCAACGAACAGCAGCTGGTCGTTGAGAGCAGTCAGCTGATCAATGTGAGTATCGGCGGCTCCGGCATTGATATCGCTCAAGCGCCGCGTACCGCTGCTGTCGCTTACCCAGAGCTCCGTTCCATGTTCAGGGTCCGACGCGGTGAAGAACAACCGAGAGGCAACCACGGTGAGGTGCCGCGGCAGGGAACCGATTGGGCCGGGCGCGATGTCCGCGACTAGAGTCGTCTCGGCGGCTGTGCCATTGCTCTTCCAGAGCTCGAAGCCGTGCACGCCATCGTTTGCGATGAAGTAGACGACATCGCCAAAGCGCGTAAGTGTAGTGGGCATCGAGCCCTCGGGACCGCCCTGAATATCCTTGAGGCGCTCAGTGCCTGCCACTGTTCCATCGGTGCGCCACAGTTCGATGCCTGTAGCTCCGTCGTCGGCAGCGAAGAGCACCCGGTTGTTCAGTCGTGTCAAAAAGGCAGGATACGAGCCGCGGAAGCCGGGCCGGATGTCTTTCAGTGGGTGCGTGCCGGCTGTCTTTCCGTCGGATACCCAGGGCTCAAAGCCACTGCTTGGCGTGTATGCGCCGAATATGAGATTGCGATCGAGCGGTACCACACCCGCGGGTGCGACGAACGCCGTGTTCGCATCATTCGCAGACGTGGGCGCGGGCCCCGCTGGCGCATCGAGCGCCAGCAGGACCGACGAGATCAATAGCAGTGTGAAGGCATCAATCGCGTCCATGACCGCGGACGGTGCAGAACGGTACCAATCCCATGGCGGACTTGATGCCGTTGACGATCATCTGCTTGAACTGCGGCTGGCCGGGGAATCCAGAGCCGTCCGTGAATGCGGCGCCATCATGTCCGATTGTCGTCACCCAGGAACGCCCGCCATCGTAGTACTGGCACCAGGCTATCGGGTGAAAGTCGCCGTGCCCCGGATGAATCTCGCGCCGCGTTGCCAGCGTGTCTTCATCCACCGTCGCGAGGAACTTCACGCGCGTGGGGAAAGGCTCGAGGTTGTACCACTCGTCACGGAAGGGCCATGACTTTGGCAGGCCGTCGATCGAGGAGTCGCTGCGCGCGACGATGTTCACCGTACCGTCCTGATTTGCGCCATGATCGTAATAGTTGGCGTTGCCGAGCAAGCCTTCGTACCAGGGCCAGTTGTACTCGGTGCCGAACGCATTGTGGATGCCGACGAAGCCGCCGCCGGCGCGAATGTACTGGCGCAGCGCGGTTTTAGCGGCATCCAGGTGAGCGCTCGTTGCAGTGTTGATCGCCAGCGCGGGGTCGATCGCCCGGCCATGCGCAAACAACGTGTCGCGACTGGTGCTCGCAAAGATGACTGCCTTGTAGCGATGGAGATTGCTCAGCCGAGTCACGTCCTCGGTCCAGTCCACCTCGATGCCTTCCTGTTCGAGCCAGCTCTTGAGAGAGTTTTGCACGACATTGCCCGCGCCGAGCGGCGGGTTGAGACCGGCAGGAAGTCGCGGACCCAGGTTGGCGTGACGCGGACCTGCGGTCCGCGTGTAGATAAGCACACGATTGCCTTCCCGCTCCTCTGCAGCCCAATCGTGATAGCAGCGTGGATCAGTTCCCCGGCACACGTTGAAAGCCGGATCGTAGCTGTCGTTCCCATTGCCACGGTCGTGATCATCACGATCGTCACCGCGATCGCGATCGCCGGCCACGGCGCAAGCAGCCGCGAGCGTCAGCGCTGCGGCACTGCTGCTCAACAGGATCGATCGCTTGGTTTGTATATTCATGTGCGCAGTCCCCTGTGTGTTGTATCGAATGCCGTTGCGGAAGGTTGCTTACGGCTGCGCCACGACCTCGACTTTGCCGGTCGGTCGCGGGCTGAAGCAGTCGTTGAAAAAATACTCTCCAGCTTGACCGAACGTGTACGTTGCCGATTCGCCGGGCGCGAGTCGGAAGTTGAACAACCCTTCGAAGAACTGCGTCGCGCAGTGCGTGTTCGGATTGCTGGCCGGATTGCTGAACGTAACCGTCGTGCCGACGGGCACGCGAAGATGCGTTGGTGCCATTGCGTTGACGCCCGTGGATTCAGTTGCGCCGATTGTGTTGGTGGCGGCGTTGTACGTTCGTGCCAGGGTGACGGTGTTCCCGACGACGGTGCCTTCTACCGGCGCGCCGGAAACGGGACGCCGCACAACCGGCGGTGTTGGAGTGGCGGCCGGTGGCAACTTTCCACCAACCTTGAACGCCCACAGGGCGTCGCCGCGCGGAGCCGAGTTGCCATAGGGAATCCCGGTGCCTCCCGCGTACGCGACGATGTATTGCTCGCCACGGATCTCGTACGTGATGGGGCTTGCGCTGATCGCTGCGCCGGTCTGGAAACGCCAGAGCTCGTCGCCATCCTTCGCGTCGAGTGCGAGGAAGTTCCCATCCGGCTGACCGATGAACAGCAGATCTGAAGCAGTGGTCAGGATGCCGTTGCCGTGCGCGAGGGAATACGGCATGCGCTTCTTCCACTTCACGCGGTTGGTGCTTGGATCCACCGCGACAATTCCGCCAGTCTGATACTCGCCCGGCGGCCGAAGGCCGTTGCTCGACTCCGTCAGAGAGTGAGCCGAGGCGACGTAGCCAAAGCCGGTATACATCAGGCCCGTGCGCGGGCTGAAAGAATGATGATTCCAATCCGCGCCGCCACCATGCCCGGGGATCGACAGAATCGGCACATCCCAATGCGCTGCGTATATACAACCACGCTCGTAGTTGGGCACTGCGCGATTCGGGTTGCCCGGTATTGAAGTCCCGAGCGGCTGATCGACGACGCAGTTCTCCGTCCATCCGCCTTGGCGCGGGAATGGCTGCGTGGCCGAGGTTTTCTGCCGCGGCTCTTGCGGGACAGGGACTTCGTCGATGCCCAGCGGCGCGCTGCCGTCGCGCCGATCGAGGATGTAGTACATCCCGGACTTGCTTCCGAAGACGACGAGCTTGCGGTCCCGTCCGCGAATACGCGCGTCGACCAGGACGGGAGCCATCACGTTGTCCATGTCCCAGATGTCGTGATGGATCGACTGGAAATGCCACTTGTACGCGCCGGTCTTGAGATCGAGCGCTACCAGCGAGTTCGCGAACAGGTTATCGCCGCCGCGCGTAGATCCATCCTGCGACGATCCGGCGCGCACATTACCGAAGACAAAGAACACCGTCCCCAGATCAGGATCGATTGCCGGATGGATCCAGGGTGATGTGCCACCCTCCTGCCAAGAGTCGCCCTCCCAGGTGTCGTTGCCGAACTCGCCGGGGCCCGGCGCGCCCCAAAAATGCCAGAGCTTTTCGCCCGTGGTCGCGTCCAGCGCGAGCGCGGCGCCGCGGTCGCTATCGTTGGTGCCGATGAACAACCTGCCGCGATAGTAGACGACCGCCACTTTCTCGACGTTGCCGAACCCCTCGTGCTGACGCTCCCATACGACCTGGCCTGTATCCTTGTTGAGCGCCACAACGAAGTTGTCGCCCGAAAGCGTGTACACGAGTCCTTGACCCACGGCGACGCCGCGCCTCGTCAAGTTGCCTCGGGTCTGCGTGTATTTCCATTTGGTCACGCCGGTGCTTCCATCGACTGCGACGACGTTGCCGAACGCCGATTCGATGTAGATCACGCCATCGACCACAACAGGCGTGCTCTGGTTCGTGCCGGTGGTCAGGCCACCCTCGATGTGGTTGACCCACACGGCACCGAGGCGTTTGACCCGGTTTCTATTGATCTCACGCAGCGATGAATAGCTCTGGTTGCCCAGGTTGCCGCTGACTTTCGGGAAGTCGGCATCCCCTGGTGTACAGCAATCCGCGAGATCAGCGGCGCGAGGGCGGCGATGATGATCATTGCGGTGATCATTCGAATCGTCATGCGCGGCGAGTGATACGGACAAGAGCGACAGCAAGGTGAACAGCAACGCTCGTGCGGACTTGGTGTTCATCGATCTCTCCATTCCGTCAGAGATTCAAGCTGCATCGAAGACGCACATGGCTGCAGCACACGCGAATCTGAGCGCGCGACACTGGAGGGCAGGTACGGCTATGAGTAGTGATCGGCGCGGCACCGTACACGCACCAGTTCGTACATGTCAACGGGCAGGATTGACATGCGCACGTACCGGTTCGTACACTCTGATTCGGAGTCACGCGACGAGCGTGCGACTTGCACACGCTCGGTTGAGCGAGACACGTGCGTGCTGCGCATAAAAGTTCGATCCGACAGGGGGCGAAAGATGACTATCAGGATATCGGCATCCAGGACGGCACCTTGGCTGGCGTTGCTTGCGAGCAGTGCGGCGCTCGCGCAGCAGGCTGAGCCGACTTCGGCTTCATCGGGAGAAGTGGAGGAGATCGTGGTCACCGGCTCGCGTATCGCGCGGCCGGACTATTCATCGACCAGCCCAATCGTGACGTTCAGCCAGGAACAGATCACGCAAGCCGGCACGGTCAACATCGAGAATGCGTTGAATCAGTTGCCGCAGTTCGTGCAGGGGCAGATGCAAAGCACGATTGGCGCAGTAGCGCTCGCAGGCCGAGCGTCGCTCAACCTGCGCGGACTGGGTGAAACGCGCAACCTGGTGCTGCTGGATGGCCGGCGCTTGCCACTGTCGAATGCGAATGCGGTCGTGGACGTAAACCTCATTCCGCAGTTCATCCTCGGCGGTGTGGAGACGATCACGGGCGGCGCATCGGCGGTCTATGGTTCCGATGCCATGTCCGGCGTCGTCAACTTCAAGAGCCGCGAGCACTTCGAAGGCATTCACCTCGATGTGCGTACCGGTATCAGCGATCGGGGGGATGCCAAGACGGCCGACTACGGCATCACCGCCGGCTTCGAGATATCCGAGGGAAAAGGCAACGTGCTGCTGTCGGCTGGCTACACGGATCGCGATGTCCTGTGGGGCCGCGATCGCGAGTTCTTCCAATTGGGTGTCCTGTCTTCTTTCATCGGTCAAGGCACCTACGTTCCGGCGCCGACGAATTTGCCCCAGCAGGCGGTCGTCAACACGGTGTTCGGCAACTATGGTGTCGCGCCAGGTGCAGTGCTCAATTCACGCAGTATTGGCTTTAATGACAATGGCACGTTGTTCGGCCAGATCGGTGCCATCAACTATCAGGGACCAACAACGCAATTCTTCAGCACCACCGGCGCCAACGTTCGCCAACCTGTTACGTACCAGGAATTTGTCGTCAATCCGATGGAGCGCAAGTCGTTCTACGGGAAATTCGACTTCGACGTCACGGACAGCGTGACCGCGTACGGACAGTTCCTGTACAACAAGACAACTGCAACGGGGCAGGTCGGCTGGTCGCCAACTCTGTTCGTCGTACCGACGGTGCCCGTCACCAATCCGTTCATCCCGGCGGATTTGCGCACAATCCTCGCATCGCGGCCGCAACCAGGCGCAGAGTTCACGATGAACCAGCGCTACATGGGCTTGGAGTTCCGGAACTTCCCTTCCGACTTCACCGTCGGGCAATACATCTTCGGACTGCGCGGTGATCTGCCGTTCAAGGACTGGCGCTGGGACGTCTACGGCTCCTACGACTCGACCGACCTGGTGGAGACTCAGGACAAGGCGATCCTGCTGTCGCGTATGCGCAATCTATTGACGGCACCCGATGGTGGAGCGTCGATTTGCGCAGGCGGCTTCAATCCGTTCGGCCTGGCTAACCAGACAAGTATCTCCGGAGCGTGCCGCAGCTATCTGGAGGCGGAGACGCACGACTACACCCAACTGACGCAGACGATCTTCGAGGCCAGCCTGAGTGGCGGCTTGTTCCAGATGCCAGCCGGCGATCTGCGCTTCGCGCTGACTCTGGACAAGCGCGACAACGAGTTCGAGTTCGATCCGGATCCGTCGCGCGAGAACGGCGACATCATCGGCACGCTGCCGACGTTCCCTGCACAGGGGTCTACCTCGGTCAAGGAGGC
>Ga0209382_10005786_pt1 | contig 16024 bp, 19 predicted proteins | sample SoiMetdeltSBSDD5_FD_187599 | JGI IMG/M metagenome (GOLD analysis project Ga0209382, IMG submission 187599) | Bulk soil microbial communities from a Populus tree surrounding site in Tennessee, USA - Soil MetaG P. deltoides SBSDD5 (SPAdes) (version 2) | ecosystem: Environmental > Terrestrial >...
ACACCCGGCGACGTCGGCCGGTGCAGGCTGCCCCGCACCGGCACGTCGCCGGCGTCGTCCACGAAGCGCTCGACGATGCCGCTCACGGCGCCGAGAATAGCGCGGTTGTACGATGGAGACGGAGGAGACGTGATGACGACCACGAGACGTCTGATCATCGCCGCCGCGCTGGCGCTGGTCGCGGCCGGCTGTGTGACGCCCGACACGACGCCGTCGGCCACCGTGACCACGTTGATGCCGGGCAGCGAGCGGTTCTTCCGCATCAACTGGGACGTGACGCCTGAGCGTGGCGACACGCGCCGCCTCAGCGGCTACGTCGAGAACACCTATGGTGAGGCGGCCGGCCGCGTGCAATTGCTCGGGCAAGCGCTGGACAACTCCGGCACCGTGGTCGGCCAGCGCCTGCAGTGGGTCCACGGCGCCATCCCGGGGTTCGGCCGCGTCTACTACGAGATCCCCGGCATGCCGACGGCCGAGCATTACCGGGTGACCGTGTGGGCATTCGAGCGCATCCAGGGCCGCGACGGCGGCTTCGTGATCCGGTGAGCCGCCTGACGGAGTCGGCGCGCGGCGTGTTCGTCATCGCGGCGACGCCCTTCACGCCTGACGGCAGCCTCGATCTCCCCAGCGTGGATCGTCTGGTCGATTTCTATCTGGGGCATCGCGTGCACGGGCTGACGCTCCTCGGCATCATGGGCGAGGCGCCGAAGCTGACCGCGGAGGAATCGCTCCAGGTCGTGCGACGCACGCTAGGCCGGGTGGCGGGTCGCGTCCCCGTCGTGGTCGGCGTTTCGAGCCCCGGCCTCGCCCCGCTCGCGGCGCTGGCCGCGGCGGTGATGGATGCAGGCGCCGCCGGTGTGATGGTGGCCCCCGCCGCGGGATTGCGCGGAGACGAGGCGCTCTTCGAGTACATGGCCTCCGTGTTCCGCGTCCTCGATCCCGCAACCCCGGTCGTGTACCAGGATTACCCGCAGTCGACCGGCGTGTACCTGCCCGCCTCGCTGTTTCACCGGATGGTCGACGCCTTCCCGCGCCTCGCGGTGCTGAAGCACGAGGACGCGCCGGGACTGGCGAAGCTCACGCAGATCCGTCAGGAGGCGCAGCGTGATGGCCGTCGCCGGGTCAGCGTCCTCGTCGGCAACGGTGCGCTCTACTACCCGCAAGAGCTCGCGCGCGGCGCCGATGGCGCCATGTCCGGCTTCGCCTATCCGGAGATGCTGGTGGAAGTCTACGAGCGATTCACCGCAGGCGACGTGGATGCGGCGGAGGATGTGTTCGACGCGTACCTGCCGCTCCTGCGCATGGAACATCAACCGGGCGCCGGTCTCGCCGTCCGTAAGATGCTCCTTCATCGCCGCGGCGCCATCGCGAGTCCGGCGCTGCGCGCACCCGGCGCGCGGCTCGGTGTCGACGATCAGCGGGAGATCGAGCGGCTCGTCGCTCGTCTGGAGCGACGGCTGAAGGGCTGAGCGTCAGGCGTGGACGAGCTGGGCCACCGTCCGGCAAAGCTCGTCGGGATCGATCGGCTTGGCAAGATGCGCCTGAAAGCCGGCCGCCAGCGCGGCCGCGCGCGGATGCTGACCGCTGAAGGCGGTGACGGCCACGGCGGGCACCTTCTCCGGCGGGACGCCCAACTGTCGGCGAACTTCACCGATGAGCCAGTACCCGTCCTCGCCGGGCATTGCGATATCGCTCACGATGGCCTGCGGGTGCTCCCGCGTGAAGGCTTGCAGAGCATCTCGCGCCGATTCCGCGCAGAGCACGCGCGCTCCGCACATCTCCAGCATCATCTTCAGCACTTCGCGGGTATCCTCGTCGTCCTCGACGACGAGGATGGTGAAGCCATGGAGCTCCATCATCGAGCGTCTCTCCTGGGTGAGATGGCGCGGCAGCGCCGTCGGGTTTATGTACAACACTTCGTGCTCTCGTCAAAGCTTGTCATGCGGCGGCCGTCAAAAGCGCGTAATCCGGTGTGAGGAAAGTTTTGACCCACGAGATCTTGATGTGGCATTCCACTTGCGGGCGGTGCGCGGCCGGAGGTACCACCATGAAGGTCGCTCGACTCCTGCTCGCATGCGTCGCGCTGCTCGCCAATCCGCTCGTGGTTCTTGCCGGTCCCGGTGACCCGCGTCTCGTCAACGGGGTCCTGGAGTGGCCGCGCACGGTGACCACCGAGTCGTTCGTCATCGTTCGTGGCGACGACGGCGTCATCTACTACGTCGGTCTCGGAGCGGCGCGACGCGATGGCACGATGACGGCTGGCTCGCGCATCGCGGTGCTCGGGATCGAAGGTCGCAGTGCGCACGAGGTCACCGCGGTCGGATTCGGCACCGGCGCCACGACGGATGCGGCGCTGGCACAGCTGCAGGGCGTGCGACCGCCCGGAGCCTCCGCGCCGGCTCCGGCCACGGCGCCGGTGTCCGCGCCCTCCACGCCACCGCCGGCGGCGCCCGTTGCCGCGCCGGTCGCGGCGCCGCCTGCCGCGGCTCCGCAAGCGACGCCGTCGGGGCCGGCGACTGTCGCCCCGAAACCGCCCGCACCGGCCCCCGCGCCCACCGCGCAGGCCGCGTCGCCGGTCGGCGTTGCCGCGGCGCCTGTCGCTCCGGCGACATCCCACGCCGCGACAGCCACCAGCACCGCGCCGGCCGTCACCAGCCAGCCGCCGGTGCCGCCGGCGCCGGGGGTCGTCCCGACGGCCGCGACGTCGAAGGCCGCAGCTGCTCCGCAGCCCGTTGCCCTGTCGGCGCCGATGCTACCGGTCGATGATCGCCGCTGGACGGAAGTCAGCGGTGAAATCGAGGCGTTCGTGGGTCGCACGGTCGTTCTCAAAGTTGACGGGGGGCGTGTGACCGTCGACGTCTCGAGCCTCAGCGGCAACCTCGAGCGCATCGTGGCGCCCGGAACCAAAGTGAAATTTTACGGCGTCCCCGTGGAGCTGCGCTTCAAGGCGATGGGCTTCATCGATCCGGACGCGCGCGGGCGGGTCCGTTGAAGCGTCCATGAAGATCCATCGGCTCTGGGTCGACGATCGAGGGGAGTCGCACTTCGAGGACATGGAGATCCCACTGGACGAGGCCACGCGCGCGGGTCGTCTCTCCGCGCGCATGCCGGCCACCGGCATCATTTTTCGAGAGGTGCCACCCGACTACGACCTCGATTGGCATCCGGCGCCGCGCCGGCAGTACATCGTCAATCTCGACGCCGGCGTTCAGATCACCGCCAGCGACGGCGAGAAACGCCAGATCGGCGCGGGCGAGATCATCCTGGTCGAGGATACGTGGGGCAAGGGGCATCTCTCCAAGGCCCTCGACGGCAAGCTCCGTCACTGTCTCTTCATCACGCTTGATTAGACCCACGCTCCCGGCTACCCTCGCCGGGCCATGAAGCTCGCGGATCGGGTGGCGCTGGTGACGGGCGGCGGCTCGGGGATCGGTCGCGCGATCTGTCTGCTCTTCGCCGCCGAGGGTGCCCGCGTCGTCGTCAACGACATCGATAGCGCGGCGGCCGAGGCGACGGTGAAGGCGATGGGCGGCGGCCGAGCGCTGCCGGCCGACGTGGCCGACAGCGCGCAAGTTCGGGCGATGTTCGCGGCGGTGGAGCAGGAGCACGGCGGTCTCGACGTCCTCGTCAACAACGCGGGCATTGCGTCCGGCGGCTTCCAGGACCGCCCCGGACTACGCGAGCGCGCCGAGGCGCGCATCAAGGAAGCTTCCAGCGGCCACGGAGTGCAGACGCATCTCGACGCCACCGAGGGCATCGACGATGCCTCCTGGCGCCGCATGCTGGCGGTGCATCTCGACGGCACGTTCTACTGCACCCGCGAGGCCCTCCGGCTGATGAAGGTCCGCGGGCGCGGGGCCATCGTGAATCTCTCGAGCGTCGCCGCGCTGACCGGGCTCGCCACCGTGCCGCACTACAGTGCCGCCAAGGGCGGCATCCTCGCCTTCACGCGCGCGGTGGCGCAGGACGTCGCCTCGCGCGGCATCCGTGTCAACGCCATCTGTCCGGGCTACATCGACACGCCGATGACGGCGCCCGCGTCGCCGCTCGTGAAGGCGCTCACCGTCGCACGCACGCCGCTCGGCCGCTTCGGCGAGGCCGACGAGATCGCACGCACGGCGCTCTTCCTCGCCTCCGACGACAGCTCGTTCTTCACCGGCCAGTGGCTGTCGCCGAACGGCGGGCTCTTCATCGGCTGAGCGGAGGATTCATGGAGCTGTACGACGTGATGCGCACGACGTTCGCCGCTCGCGAGTTCACGGACGACCCGCTGCCAGACGCGACGCTGCTGAAGATCCTCGATCACGCGCGGTTCGCGCCGAGCGGTGGCAACCGCCAGGGCTGGCACGTGATCGTCGTGCGCGAGCGCGCGACGCGTGAGGCGCTGGCGGCGGCGGCGGCGCCGGCGGCGAAGCGCTACGCCGCGCAGGTGAAGCTCGGTGAGAGTCCGTGGAACACGATCGTTCCCACGCGGGCCGATGCGGCGACCATCGAGGCGACGCCGGCACCGGCGCGGCTCATCGAGCCGCTGTTGAAGGCGCCGGTGGTGCTGGTGGTGTGCGTCGACCTCAAGGTCGTGGCGTCGATGGATCAGTATCTCGAGCGCGTCGGTGTCATCAGCGGCGCGTCGATCTATCCGTTCGCCTGGAACATCCTGCTCGCCGCGCGGCACGAGGGGTTCGGCGGCACGATCACGACGCTGCCGGTCGCACAGGAGCCCGCGCTGCGTCAGGTGCTCGGCATTCCGACCCACGTGGCGATCTGCGCGGTGATGCCGCTCGGCAAGCCGGTGAGGCAGCTGTCAACGCTCTCGCGCAAGCCCGTGGCCCAGTTCGCCACGCGCGAGCGCTTCGACGGTCCGCGATTATAAGAAATGGGGGGCCCCGAAATGGCCCCCCATACCCCCCCGGCGTTCGTCGCGCCCCGGCAACGCCGTGGCGCTCCTCTAGAGGCGTGGCGCTCGCTGGGTCTACCTACCGAGCCACTCGCGTAGGGGCTTGACGATGGCGCCGGCCTTGACGAGGCCGTCGCGGACGGCGGCCACGATCTTCTCGGAGCCGGGGCTGTCGCCGTGGATGCAGATCGTCTCCACCTTGACGTCGATGGTCTTGCCGGTGATCGTGCGAACCTTGCCTTCCATGGCCATCCGCACCGCCTGATCGGCCGCCTTCGACGGATCGGTGACGAGCGCGTCCTTGCCGAGCTTGCGCGAGACGAGCTGTGCGTCGTCGGCGTACACGCGGTCGGCGAAGCCCTCGGCGGCGATGCGCACGCCCTTCACCTTGCGCGCCTCCGCGTCGTACTTCGTCATGGCCATCGTCATCAGGATGAGCTCGGGATCGAGCTCCACGACCTGCTCGGCGGTGGCGCGGCTCAGCGCAAGATTCTCCTCGAACATGTGGTACTGAATACCGTGCGGCTTGACGTGCTGGAGCTTCGTGCCGGCCGCCTTGACGAAGGCGCCGAGCGCTCCCGTCTGGTAGCGGTGATAGTCCTTCAGCTCCGCGGGCGTGACGTCCATACGCCGCCGGCCGAAGCCCATGAGATCGGGGAGGCCGGGATGCGAGCCGATCGCGACGCCGTATTGCATGGCGAGCTCGACCGTCTTGCGCATCACGTGCGGATCACCGCCGTGGAAGCCGCAGGCGACGTTGGCCGAGGTGATGTGCGGCATGACCTCTTCATCGTTGCCCAGCGTCCAGCGGCCGTAGCTTTCACCCATGTCGCAGTTGATGTCGATGTAGACGCTCATGGCCTCTCCTTGCCCGTGGGGACTCCATCGTTATAATCCCGCCGATGAGCCTTGTCGAGGTGCTGGCCGATGCCAAGACCGTGCTGGACGAGACGATCCAGCTGCGCCGCCGGATTCACCGACATCCCGAGACCGGGCTCGTCCTGCCGCACACGCAGGCCGCCGTTCTTGAGGCCGTGGAGGGCCTCGGCTTCGACGTCCGTACCGGTACGCGCACGACGTCCGTCGTGGCCCGCCTGACGGGAGGCCGCCCGAGCCCGACGATACTGCTGCGCGCCGACATGGACGCGCTGCCGATGCGCGAGGACACGGGCCTGCCGTTCGCGTCCGAGGTCGCCGGCGCCATGCATGCCTGCGGTCACGACGCGCACGTGGCCATGCTCGTCGGCGCAGCGCGACTGCTCGCGCGCCGGCGGGCGGATCTGGCCGGGTCGATCCTGTTCATGTTCCAGCCGGGTGAGGAAGGCTATCACGGCGCCCGCGTGATGCTCGAGGAGGGACTGCTCGACGGCGCCCCGCCGCCGGCCGGCGCCTTCGCCCTGCACGTGACCCACCGTCAGGCGGCGGGCGTGATCGCCACGCGGCCGGGGCCGACGATGGCGTCGGGAGACACGATCCAGATCGTCGTGCGCGGACGCGGTGGTCACGCCTCGGCGCCCCACGACTGTCTCGATCCGATCCCGATCGCCTGCGAGATCGTCCAGGCCTTCCAGACGCTGGTGACGCGACGGGTGAACGTCTTCGATCCGGCCGTGCTGACCATCGCGAAGATCGAGGCCGGGACCACGCGGAACGTCATTCCGGAGACGGCGAGTCTGCTCGGCACCGTCCGCACGGTGTCGGAGGCGACGCGCGAGCGGATGCTCGACGGCATCCGGCGGGTGGCCGAGGGGGTGGCCGCCGCCCACGGTGCCGAGGTCGCCGTCGAACTCGTGCGCGGCTATCCGGTGACGGTGAACGACGCCGGGTTCGCCGGTTTCGTGCTGGAGACCGCGCGTGAGCTGCTCGGTCCGGAGCAGACGCACGAGATGCGGCATCCCGTGATGGGCAGCGAGGATTTCTCGTACGTGCTGCAGCGGGTGCCAGGCGCGATGGCGAACCTCGGGACGCGGCCAGACACGGGCCCGGTGTTCCCGAACCACTCGAACCGGATGCTGATCAACGAGTCGGCGCTGGCCAACGGGATCGCCATGCACGTCGCCGTCGCGCTCAGGTTCTTCGAGCGCGCGTCTCGACCTTCCTAGCGCGCCAGCGCCTTCTGCACCTCGGCGAGCGTCGGCGGCGTCGGCGTGTCCTTCCAGTGCGCCATGCGCTCGAAGATCTCCGCGGCCGCCTCGTGAAAGCCCTCGGGCAAGCCGACCGACGCGAACGTCGAGGCGATCTCGCGCATCTCGCCGATGAAGCGCCACGCCTTCTTCGTGTTGCCGGCGACCGCCTGCTCGGTGCGCTTGGCGAGGTCCGGCATGGACAGCGCCCACTCCCGCACGAGCGCTTCGTCCACACCCTCGCGCGCGGCGAGGGCGCGGATGGCGAGCAACAGCGCCTGGGAGCCCTTGTTCCAGCCCGCGTAGGCCATCTTCAGCGCGGAGGCGGCGCCGATGCGCTGATCGAGCGTGATGGCGGTGAGCGGTCCCCGCGCGAACCGCGCCGCCACGTCGGCGGCGCCGAGGCCCGAGAGATAGAGCCGCGTGGTGCCCGGGCCATGCGGCGGAGGACCGATGATGCCGCCGTCCACGAACGCCGCACCGCCGCCGCTGACGATATCGCCGACGAGCAGCGTGGTGTCGGGCGCGACGGCATTGGCGTCGACGTACACGCCGCGGAAGCGGAGACCGGCGACCTCGCGGGCGACGTCGGCGGCGGCCGCCGGCGGACAGATCGACAGGATCAGCCCGCTCTCAGCCACGAGGCGCTCGAGGGGGCCGACGTCCTCGAGCCCGGCGGCGGCGGCCCGGGCGCGCGTGGCGTCACCGCGGCCGGCCGACGCCCACACGACGCGCGCGCCGTTGAGTCGCGCCGCCGCGGCGACGGCCGCGCCCATCTCGCCGGGATGCAGCACACCGATCGCTGTCGTCATCGTCGCTCCTTACTGGCTGCCGGATTTCTTGCCGGCGCGCTCGGCCACGGGAAAGCCGGCGTTCTTCCAGGCCGCGAAGCCGCCGTCCATCTCGACGACCCGTGGCAGCCCCATCTGCTGCGCCACGTCGGTCGCGAGCGCCGAGCGCCAGGCGCCGTTGCAATAGAACACGAACTCCTTGCCCGAGGCGAAAACGTCCTTGTGATACGGGCTCTCGGGATCGATCCAGAACTCCAGCATGCCGCGCGGGCAGTGAAAGGCGCCGGGGATCATGCCCTCCCGTTCGAGCTCGCGCACGTCGCGCAGATCGACGAACACCGCGTCACCCCTCGCGTGCCGCGCGCGCGCCTCGTCGAGTCCGATGGTGGTGATGCGCGCCTTCGCCTCGTCGACCAGCTGACGAAAGCCCTTCGTGAGCCTCATCTTCACGCCTCCCCGCTGCGCTCGCTCGTCTCCGCATGGTACACCGACGGGGCCGCCGCGAGACCCGGGGGGAGCCGTGATGCTCAGGCGCCCCTGCGCGGCGACAGCGCGAAGAACACGAAGATGAGCGCGTACAGCAACGCCAGCTCACCGCCGTTCTCCAGCGGCACCGCGTCGCGCGGAAGGTGGGCGATACGCGGCGCTCGGCGTGCACGAGCTGATCTTCGACTTCCGCGGCGCTACTCCTCGTCGACGTCCAGCCGCGGCGACGCGCTCGGAGGGACGCCGTCGACCATCTCGACCTCGACGAGGTCGCCGACGTTCACGTCGCGCAGATCTTCCTTCGGACCGCGCAGCGCGATCACGCCGATCGGCGTCTGGATGACGATTGTCCCATCCTGCGCATTCACGCGGACGACGCGACCCGTCACCACGCGCGGGCTGTCGGTGTCGGATTCGGTCGAGCGCTCGCCCGGGTTCACCGTTGTCTCGCGCGACGGTCTCTCGTCGTCCGGGATCGGCGCCGCGGGCGCCGAGCCAGTCAGCATCAGCCCCACGACGACCGCCGACAGTCCACCGACGAATGCTTTCATGATGCCCTCCCCCGTGCAGGAAGAGGGCGCAAGGCCGATGCCACCGAGATGGCCCTCGCGGAGCGATTTACAGGGGAATCGCGAGGAGCGTGTCGAAGCGGTTGTTGTCGCAGACGACCATGCGCTCGCGAAAGCGCAGCGCCCCGCCCTCGTCGACGAGCGCGTCGAGATAGCGGCCCGTGGCGAAGAGGTCCATCCGCCCGTCACGCATGATGCGGACCACGAGGAACGCCGTCTCCACGCGCACGAGGCTGTCGGCCTCGCCCCGCACGGCCGGCAGCCCGACCACGTGGCGGTATGCCTGTCGCTCGTAGACGTTCGCCTGGCGCAGCGCGGCCACGCGGTCGCGCAGCATCCCCTGGGAGTCCGCGTACACGATGCCCGCCGTGTGACCGTGACGCTGATTGTCGGCGGTGGTGATGACGTACAAGCAGGGATCGGTGAAGAACTCCGGCCACTCCTCCATGCGGTCGTCGTCGAGGGCCCGCGCGTAGTCGGCGTTCAGCTGCGCAAGCCGCAGCTGTAGGCCGGCCGCCGCGAGATCGGTGGCGCTCACTCAGTAGCCCATGTACCGGCGATACGCTTTCCAGAAGCCGCGCACCGAGGCCTCGGTGGCCCGCGTCTCCTGGGACTCCGCGGCGTCACCGCCCATGTTGACGATCGACAGCTCCTGGGCGGCGGCGGCGGCGCCGCGCTGCACGAAGCCGCCGACGCAGCCATCTTCCATCGAGACGTAGCCGGCCGGCCCGACGAGGTTGGACTGCTTCAGCCGCCGGCGCTGCATCGTCGGATCATCGTCGTCGAAGCCGAAATACGTCCAGTGCAGTTCCATGGCGCCCGGCCCCTTCGGAAGCACCTGCCGCACGGCGAGGCAGTTCTGGATCTGCTGCAGGACGAAGTTGGGGAACACGGTGAGGATCTGCAGCTGGATGCCGTCGCCGAACTCGTCGACGCCGTCGAGCAGCGTCGGGTCGAGCAGGCGATAGCCTTCGCGCTCCGAGCGGATGCCCTGGTCGCGATACGCGGTCGAGACGCGATCCTCCGGGCGATTGATCGTCGTCGACGCATGGTGACCGCCATCGGCGCTCACGAGCACGCCGCCGCCCTGGGTCAGGCGGGTGATGCGAAAGGTGCCGAAGAACGCGTGCAGCAGGCTCGCGTGGTACGTGTCCTTCACGTTCTCGACGTACAGCTTCCAGTTGTTGGGCAGCGCCTGCACGAACCGGCCGAGCACGCGCACCGGCTTGCGCAGCACGCGGGCGATGCGGACACGGATGTCGTCGCCGAGATAGGCTTCGAGCGGCGGCGCGTCGGCGGCGAGCGTGGCGAAGACGAGCCCGTGGAGGCTGGCGGTGCGAAGCTTCCGGGGCCCGTGCTCGCCTTTGCGGAATCCCGGCGGCATGCCGCCCCGGCCGTTGGAGCCCTTCTCGAACGCGATACCGGTCAGGTTCCCGCAGAGATCGTACGTCCACGCGTGATAGACGCACTGGAAGTGCTTGGCGCTGCCCGCGTCGTCGAGCGCGATCAGCGCGCCCCGATGCGCGCACCGGTTCTCGAACGCGTTGATGCGCCCGTCCTCGGCACGGACGACGATGACCGGCATCTCGCCCACGAATGTCGTGCGAAACGCGCCGGGTCGCGCCACGTCGGACTCGAGGCACACGAAGTTCCATACCGGGCCCTCGAAGATGTGGCGCAGCTCGGCGCGGTAGTTCGGCTCGTCCTGGTACACCCAGTAAGGAACGCGCGTCAGGCCGGTGCCGGGCCACGTGCGCGGAGACTCCGGAGCCGCCATGGGCGGGAGAATACACCCGGTGCTACCATCCGACCACGACGGGTGGCGCTCACCCTGGAAGCGAGGCCGACATGAAGGTCGAGGAGAAGCTGGCGAAGCTGGGGCTCGAGTTGCCGAAGCTCGAGGAGCTCTATCGCACCAATCCGTCCGGCGCCCATTACATCTCGCATTATCCCGTCCAGAACCTGCTCTATCTGTCCGGGACAACGCCGCGCAAGGACGGCAAGGGCTATCTCCCGGGCGTGGTCGGCAAGGACCTGACCATCGAACAGGGGCAGGAGGCCGCGCGGTACGCGACGCTCACCACGCTGGCCGCCGTCACGTACGCGCTCGGTGATCTGGATCGCGTGCAGCAGATGGTGCACCTGCTCGGCTTCGTGAACTCCGCGCCGGGCTTCAGCGACCAGCCGCGCGTGATCAACGGCGCCGCCGATCTGCTCGTCGAGCTCTTCGGCGATCGCGGCAAGCCGACCCGCGCCGCCATCGGTTGCCAGGGGCTCGGGGGCAACGCGTCGGTGGAGATCGTGGTGACGCTGCAGTTCAGCGGCAGCGACGTGCGGCCGCCGCTCGCGCGCGATCAGTTCCAGAAATGACCGGCGCGAGCGCTACGGCGCCGTCGGCGGCGAGTCGACGTCGCGGGCACCGGACGTGCGCTGGCGGAACTCTGCCGGGACGTCGCGGCCGGCATCGGTGTACGCGCGACGGATGGCCTCGACGTTCGGGCTGAAGATGGTCTTGCGATTGCCGCGAGCCCACTCGTTCGAGTCGCGCACGGTCTCGAGCGAGCCCTGGAAGCGCGGCATCACGTAGCGCGCGAACAGTTCGTAGCTCTTCAGGGTCTGCTCGCGGTTGGCCCACTCGTGGGCGCGGAACAGCACGCCGCCGAAGCCGCCGCCGCTGAGCTCTTCGAGGCGCTTGATGCCGCGCACGACCGTCTCCACGCTGCCTACGAGCGTCGTGCCCATCTTCACGCCCTCGGTGAGGGGATCGTCGGAGCGACCGGGGGGGCGGCCGAGCGTTTCCTCGAAATACGTCACCGTCTCATGGCGCTCGGCGCGCTTCACCTGACGCATCGCCTCCTCGTCGTCGTCGGCGACGTGCACGTTGACGACGAGCTTCCAGTCGCGGCGGCTCATGGTCTTGCCGTGCCTGGCCGCGGTCTCCTCGGCGATCTTCCACTGGTTCGCCAGCATCTCGGGGCCGCCGGGTAGCCCCGCGCCGAGCGAGAGCACGCCGAGACCGTGCTTGCCGGCGGCGATCACGCCGGACGGCGTGATCGTGCTCGCCACAGCGATCGGGAAGCGCGGCTCGGTGTAGGGCGCCAGGTGGAGCCGAGCCTGGCGCAGCTCGAACCAGTCCGTCTTCATGGTGACCGGCTCGTCGCAGGCGAGCAGTCGCATGATCGCATCGAGCGCCTCGTCCATGCGCGGCCGCTGGCTGATCGGCTCGATGCCCATCATGTAGGCGTCGGAGACGAGCGCGCCCGGGCCACAGCCGAGCATGCTGCGCCCACGGGTCATGTGGTCCAGCTGGACGAAGCGCTGGGCGACCAGCAGCGGATGGTGATACGGCAGACTCGTCACGCCCGAGCCGAGCATGATGTGCTTCGTGCGCTCGGCAGCGGCCGCGATGAAGACCTCGGGCGAGGCGATGAGCTCCCAGCCCGCGGAATGGTGCTCACCGACCCAGACCTCGTCATAGCCGAGATAGTCGAGCCACTCGATCAGCTCCATGTCGCGATCGAGGGCGAGCGTCGGGTTCTCGCCGATTCGGTGGAAGGGCGCGAGGAAGATGCCGAACTTCATTCCCTTGTGGGCCATGGGCCAGACTCTAGCACGCGCGCTACGCGAGCTCCGCGAGGACGCGCCCGAGCACGCTGGCGGGCAGCAGTGCCGGCACGCCGGTGACATCGCGCACGATCCGCTTCATCCCGCTCGTGAAGCCCATGCACTCCATGACGACCAGCGAGACGCCGGCGCCTCGGAGCGCCTCCGCGGCATCGACGAGCCGCGCCGGATCGTCGTAGGGCGAGGCAACCACGACGGCGACATGCGGGTCCACGCGCGACCAGCGCGTGCGATACGGCTCGCGCTGCTGGTCGATGGGGACGATGACGCCGAGGCGTCGGCCGTCGAAGCCGGCGGCGACCATGGCCGCCATGCAGCGCTCCGGCATCACGACCGGGTGCGGGCTGCGGAACGCGGGAAACACGCCGGCGCAGAGAATCGTCGCCGCCTCCGTCTCGCCGGCGAGCCGATCGAGGCACGCCTGAAGCCGGGGCACGATCCGCGCCTTGGCGACGATGACGTCGGCGCCGTCGCGCAGTCGTGTTACGAGCGCGTCGTCCTCGGCGGCCGGCGCGAGGGCATCGATCGCGGCGCGGCTGAGACCGTCGAGCGCGCCGGCCTGCACGACGCGCACGTCGGGGCCGAGAACCTGCTCGAGCTCGCCGGCCACGTCGTCGCGCGGCGTCTGGCCGATGGTGATGGCGCCGATGCTCTTCATCGGACGGGAGCGACGGGCGGCGCTTCGTCGAGAAACTGACCGAAGCCGGGCTTCTCCTCGAGCGCGCCGTCCGGGTTCAGGACGACGTGACCGCGCACGAGCGTCATCCACGGGCGGCCGCGCACGCGCCAGCCCTCGTACGGCGTGTAGCCGGCCACGCTCAGGTGCTGGCGCTGCTCGATGGACCACTCGGCGGCGGGATCCCAGATCGAGAGATCGGCGTCGGCGCCGACGCGAATGGCGCCCTTGCGCGGAAAGAGCCCGAAGATCCGTGCGGGGTTCTCGGCGAGCACGCGCGCCATCCACGACAGCGGCAGGCCGCGGTGCGCGACCCCCTCGCTGTAGACGAGCGGCGCCAGCGTCTCGAGCGACGGCGCGCCGAACGGAATCGGCTTGCCCTGCGCGTCCACGAAGATGTTCGTGCGGCCCGGCTCCTTGAACTTGGGTGGCCGCGGCGCGTGGTCGCTGGCCACGGTGTGGATGTACCCGCCCGCGGAGCCGGCCCACATCGCCTCGCGATCGGGCCCGGCGGCCGGGCGCAGCGGCGGGCCGATCTTCGCGAACGGGCCCAGCCGCGCCATCTCCGCATCGGTCAGCAGCAGGTATTGCGGACACGTCTCCGCCCACACGCGCTGACCCTCGGCCTGGGCCCGTTTGATGCGCTCGAGGCCGAGCCTGGTGGAGAGATGCACGACGTACACCGGGCAGCCGGTGAGCCGTCCGATGAGGATGGCGCGATTGATCGCTTCCTCTTCCGCCCAGTCCGGACACGTCTCCGGAAAATCGGTCGGCGTGGTGCGACCCTCGGCGATCGCCTTGTCCTCGAGATAGCAGAGGATGTCGCCGTTCTCGCAATGGACCTGGCAGACGCAGTGGAGCGCCGCCAGTCGCTCCATGGCCTTGCAGAGGAACTCGTCCGACACCATGCGTTTGCCGCGCTTCTTGTATGTCATGAACATCTTGAAGGAGCGAACGCCCAGGCGGACGGCCTCGGCGAGGCCATCGAGGATCGGCGGCTCGTGGTCGAGGATGAAGTGGAAGCCGAAGTCGAGCGTCGACACGCCCTCCGCTTCCTCGCGCAGCCGGCGCGTGGCCGCCGGCAGCGTCTCGCCCTCGCCGTAGGTGACGAACGGCACGATGCTGGTGAGGCCCGTGCGCGCGGCCGCCAGCGCCGACGTGTTCCAGTCGTCGTACTCCGGACCGACGTGGAGATGGCAGTCGATCAATCCCGGGAAGACGATCTTGCCCGACGCGTCGATGACGCGATCGGCCGGCGGCAAGACGGCCTCCGGCGCGATGGCGACGATGCGGCCGCCGGTGACGGCGATGGCCGCCTCGAAGTCGTCGGTGGCGGTCACGACTCGCCCGCCGCGGACGATCAGATCGACGCCGCGCGCGGTCATCGATGCGTCTCCTTGTCGGTCACGGGCTGGAGCAGCACGGCGTAGTGCTGCGGCTGTCGCCGGCCGAGGAAGTTCCAGCGCTTGCGCGCCGGCTGCATCTGGTCCAGATCGATGCGCGCCGCGATCAGCTCGTCTCCCGTCGTCGAGGCCCTGGCCACGATCTGGCCGAGCGGGCTGATCACGCTGCTGCCGGCGATGAGCTCGACGCCATCCTCGACGCCGGCCTTGGCCACGCCGATCACCCAGCAGGCGTTGGCGTAGGCGCCGGCGCGCATGCAGAGATCGTTCAGATCGAGGGCGAGGGCCGAGCCGGGCGTGTTGTAGCCGATGAGGATGATCTCCGCACCCTGCAGCGCGAGTGCGCGATAGCTTTCGGGGTAGCGCCGATCCTGGCAGATCGCGATGCCGACCCGGGCGCCCGCGCAGTCCCACACGCGGTAGCCCGTGTCGCCGTGCTCGAAGTAATAGGGCTCGTGGACCTGGGCGAAGCCGTCGGGTGATTTCGTTCCCGGCAGGTGGATCTTGCGGAACGTGCCGCAGAGCCGCCCGTCGCCGTCGGTGAGCAGCGCGGTGTTGAAGTAGCGCCCGTCCGCTTTCTCGCAGAAGCCCACGTGGACCGCCATCCGCGCCTCGGCCGCGCGTCGCAGCAGCGGTTCCAGCGATTTCGGCGGGACCTCGGTCTCGAAGAACTGATCGAAGTCCTTGCGAATCTTCTTCGGGAAGTATGTGGTCAGCGCCATCTCCGGATAGACGAGCAGCTGGACGTCCTCGCGCACCGCCTGCTCGAGCAGCATCAGCATCCGCTCGACGATGGCCTCGCGCGGGGTGCCCTCGTTGTTGGGCCCCATCTGGGCGGCGGCGACCTTGATATGGCGCGGCATGATGGCTCCTCTCGATCCCGGGGGCGGCCCGGCCGCTCTCATGCTGATACCACGTGCGCGCGCCGTCAAGGACGGGCTCGCGCGGCGACGCGGCGTGGACTACAGTGCGTGAACCGGAGGAGATATGGCCCAATCGGACGCTCGCATCGTTCTCGTCACCGGCGCCGCGCGCGGCATCGGGGCCGCGTCGGCCCGCCGGCTGGCAGCCGACGGCTGCCGTCTGGTGCTGGCCGACATCGATGGTCCGGCCGTGGAGAAGCTGGCCGCCGAGCTCGGCGGCGCCGGCGTTCAAGCCGACGTGACGCGGGCGGCCGACGTCACCCGCATGGTCGAGGAGCCGTACCGGCGGTGGGGACGTCTCGACGTCCTCTTCAACAACGCCGGGGTGATCCGCGTGCAGCCGATGCTCGAGGTCACCGAGGCCGAGTGGGACCGCGTGATGGACGTCAATCTGAGAGCCGTGTTCTTTGTGCTGCAGGCGGTGGCGCGGCGGATGAAGACGCAGGCGCCGATCGCGGGCTCGGAGGTGCGCGGCAAGCTGATCCAGACGGCATCCATCGCGGGCTACCGCGGCGGCAACCACCTGATGACGCCG
>Ga0209382_10005789_pt1 | contig 16022 bp, 13 predicted proteins | sample SoiMetdeltSBSDD5_FD_187599 | JGI IMG/M metagenome (GOLD analysis project Ga0209382, IMG submission 187599) | Bulk soil microbial communities from a Populus tree surrounding site in Tennessee, USA - Soil MetaG P. deltoides SBSDD5 (SPAdes) (version 2) | ecosystem: Environmental > Terrestrial >...
CTCACGGGAGGCAAGGGAATGAACCTCCCGTTCGTTACGGAAGAGGAACTCAAGATCATGCTGGATGAGGGAAAGAGGGCCGGTGTGATCGAGACCGAAGAGGTCAAGATGATCAAAAATGTCTTTCAACTGAAAGACATCACGGCTGAGGACTGCATGACCCCGCGGATCTATACGTTCGCGTTGGAATGCAATCTTCGACTCAGCGACGCGCAAGAAATGCTGTTCAAGTCAAAGTATTCGCGCATTCCGCTCTATGAGGGCACGCTCGATAACATTATCGGTATCCTATACAAGACGAAGGCCTTGACGGCTCTGGCTCAGGGTAGGAGCGAGATGAAGCTCCGCGAAATCGCGCATCCTGCCCTATTCGTTCCCCATTCCAAGTCCGCCGACGATTTAATGAAGCAGTTTCAATTGGATAAGCGGCACATGGCGATCGTGGTGAACGAGTTCGGCGGGGTCATGGGGCTGATTACCCTGGAGGATCTGCTGGAAGAGGTCGTCGGGGAGATCGTCGATGAAACCGATATTAACGAGGAACTGATCAAGCGCATTGGAAAAAATCAGATTCTCGTCCATGGACGGACCGAGGTTCGGAGGGTCAACGAGTTTCTGAAGGTAGATCTTGGCGATGAGGCCGTCACCATCAGCGGGCTTATTCAGCAGGAATTAGGTCGCATTCCCAAAGCTGGAGAGGAAGTTCATGTCGGGAATTGCCGCCTGGTCGTCCATGAAGCCGACCCGCGTGTGATAAAAAGCGTCTACATCTATAAGGAAGACAAACACCCGACTCCCGTCGAAGCCGTGGTCGGGGAAGCCATCCCGGTCACGCAGGCGTCATCAGATCGGTGAACCCCGCTTCATTCAGTACGGTGACTCCGAGTTTCTGTGCTTGCTGGAGCTTAGAGCCGGGATCGGCCCCGACGACAACATAGGCAGTCTTCTTACTGACACTCGACACCACCTCTCCTCCACGACTCTCCACCAGGCGTCTGGCTTCCTCCCGCGTATAGCCCTCCAGTCCACCAGTAAACACGAAGGTTTTTCCGGCCAGTGGCAAGTCGGCCTCCCGACGTGCACCGGCGGGTTCTGGAGGCGGTTCGATCTCCATGCCGAGTAGCACGAGACGTTCGATTACCTGCCGATTACGTTCTTCAAGGAAGAATGATTCCAGGCTAGTGGAAATCTCCGGACCGATTTCGTGGATTTGCTGAAACTGTGCCTGATTCGCGGTCATGAGACGATCCAGGCTACCGAAATGCCTCGCCAGGACTCGGGCGATATGCTGCCCCACCTGCCTGATCCCCAAGCCCATAAGAAAACGATCGAGAGGCACTCGCTTGCTCATGTTGATAGAATCAAGGAGCAACCCAACCGACCGATCGGCAAAGCCATGCAAAGTCAGAAGCTGCTCTTTGGTCAGGGTATAGAGGTCCGCCAGGTTTTGCACGAGACCTCGCTCGACGAGCTGTGCGACGGTTTTTCTGCCGAGCCCGTCGATATTCAGGGCGCTTTTGGATGCAAAATGTTCGATCGCCCCTCGCAGTTGAGCCCCGCAGACGGTTTGTCCCGTACAGTAGTAATAGGCGCCTTCGCGTCCCACGGCTGAACCGCATACCGGACAGGAGTCCGGCATTTGAAAAGGCGAGTTGCGCTGTTCTCCCACGACAGGTACTCGTTCGGCAATGGCTGGAATGACATCGCCCGCTCGCTCGACCTTGACCGTATCTCCGACGCGAACGTCTTTGCGGGCCACTTCATCGGCATTGTGTAACGTGGCTCGGCTGATGGTGACCCCACCAACTTCGACTGGTTTGAGGAGCGCCAGTGGTGTCAGCGTTCCAGTCCGGCCGACGGACACCACGATATCCTGGATTGAGGTAATTTCTTTGCGAGGCGCGAATTTATAGGCGATTGCCCAGCGGGGACTTCGGGACTTGCTGCCGAGCTTCTCCTGCCACTGTCGTTCGTCCAGTTTGACCACGATCCCGTCGATCTCGTAGGGAAGGTCCTCGCGTTTGGCCTCGGTTCCCGTGTGAAAGGTGATGACATCTTCGATGGAGGCACAACGCCGTCGCTCGGCGGGAATGGGGAGTCCCCACATGGCCAAGGCTTCCAATTCCGCCCAGTGGCTTGAAGGTGCCTCGCCGGACAGTCCCATGATGTCATAGCAAGTAATGGCGAGCGGACGTTGGGCGGTCATGCGTGAGTCCAACTGACGCAGCGACCCGGCTGCCGCATTGCGGGGATTGGCGAAGGCCTCTTCCCCTCGCTCGGTGATCCGACGGTTCAGGTGCTGGAAATCATCCAACCGCATATAGACTTCCCCGCGCACGACGAGATGGTGCGGCACACCCGGTACAGCTGAGAGTTGGAGCGGCAGCGACCGGATGGTGCGCAGGTTGATTGTGACGTCCTCACCCGTAAGGCCATCGCCTCTTGTGGCTCCACGCACAAACAGCCCGTTCTCATATACAAGCTCTACCGAAAGCCCGTCGAATTTGGGCTCAGCGGTGTAGACCAGCGCATCCAGCCGCAGATCTCGTTTCATGCGGGCATCGAACGCGAACACATCTTGCCGGTCCACGATGGAATCGAGGCTGAGCATCGGCTTTTCATGGCGCACCTTCCCTAAGGACTCCAGAGGAGGCGCCCCGACGCGCTGGGTCGGCGAGTCCTGTGTGACGAGATCCGGATAGGCGGATTCCAGATCGACCAGTTCGCGAAAAAGCCGGTCATATTCCGTATCAGAAATCTCAGGCCGGTCTTTGACGTAGTACAGCTCATCATGGCGACGAATTTCTCTCCGCAAGCTTTCGATACGGGAGGTGGCTTCTGACCGCGATAGCGTCATGGGGCCAGCGAGGCGCGAGTAGGACGGATCGTTGAAGGACTCTGCAATCTATTCACGAATAAACCCTGCCGCATAGCTGCGGATATCATGACCGTTCAAGACGTGGAACCGGCGCAACCGCTCGACCGTTTGCAAGGAGAATCGTGACAAGGGGATCGTCACCAGTCGCCTGCCGAATTGCTGCGCGATCTGCCGCCATCGTGCGCGAGGAGGCACCGGGGAGACCAATGCCAGATGAATTTCACGGGAATGGACCGCCGCTGCGGCAATCAACCGTTCTTCCAGGGTTTTGGCGAAGGCCAATGCCTCATCCTGCCAGATATCCGGAATCGGCCGTGGCGGGAATATGAACAGGGCGCCCCCGTAGCAAGACTGCCCGATCCCGGGTCCCACCATGTTGTCGAGGAAAGGCGTTGCAAAAAAACAAAGGGTGGATTCCTCCGCATGCTCGGCGTACCAGGTCGCCCGCCAGCGGTAATGCTCGGGATCGGCCGGCGTATCGAAGATGAAGATCACCGAGTCCACGGAGCCTCGCGCAGGGGGGATGTCCTTCACATAGATGTCCATGTTACGGCGTTGCCCCGGTCGTTGGCGTGCCGTCCAGTGACGAAGGCTTTCCCGCAGATCGATGCCGTCTTTGAGGGAGGTGGTAAATTTCTCGACCTTGGCAAGGTCTGCCCCGATCAGAGCTTTGGCTTGATCCCGGACGTGAGTATTGAAACTTTCAATTTTCTCATCTTCCGGAGGCCAGGAACATTGGCGAAAGGGATTCCAGAGATACGACCAGCGGCGGCTCTGGCGGCGAGCGGGGCGAGGGCGCAACGATACCGACCGCCATAACAGGGGCGCGCCTTGCAGTCGATTCTTCGCCGTCACGACCGAGCCGTCGGGCAACTCAAATCTCCCCATGCCGGCGGATAGGGTGGCGTAGGCTGCCGACCGGTCCTCCTCCTGATAGACATAGCTCTTGGCGGTTTCCAGGAGGTGAATCGCAAAGTCATCCCCGGCTGTCTGTTTGGCGCCGAGAACCAGCGTGTAAAGGTCAGGCGTGAGTCGCCGGTCGAGGAGGGCATGGTTTCGCACGTACTGAAGAAAAATCTGAAGTAATTGCGGAGTGACCCAGCCTGTTTCGCCATGATTCTCCATTGCACGTGCGGCCTGCCAGCGTGATCGCGTTTCCAACAGCAGTTCTTTGATGCCATCGACGGACAGGAGGCGGTCAGATCGGAGTTCCGCACGACGCTGTTCATAAAGCTGAGTGATGAAGGGCAATTCACTCAAGGTAAAGTAGAGGGTCTCGGGAGCGACGAGGAATCGCTCGGGCTGACCGGCCGGCGTCTCCGGCTCGCGATAGAGCCTCCGTTCCTGATAGGCCGATCGGAGCCATGGCCAGTCGGCGACGTGACAAAGACACACCACGTGTTCATATTCCATCTCCAGTTGGTGAAGTTGAAATGCCATCCATGTGATGCGATTCATCTGCTGAGAGCCTTCCGCCGGCGGAGTCAGCGTGGAAGTCAAAGCGGCGGCGAAGGAAGCAAGGGACACGTGTTTGAGAGCAAAGGGGTCGGGCGCTATGAACGGCAGCGGTTCAAAGACCGTCACCTCCCAGTCGATGTAGGCACGGGCGATCCCTTCGCCGAGCGCCACACGAATGCCCATGATAACCGGCTGGCAGGGATCGACCGGTACATAGTTGGCCGCAGGCTCGTCCAGCTGTTGCGACTCGGTTTGCACCACCACAGTGATGATGGGCAATTCTAGAATTGCCCGCTCCAAGGGTTGTTCGAAAGAAGGGGGCAGAGGGACGGCGAGGCAATCAACAGGCCTGCTGATCAACACATCGCGAACTTCCTGCGCGACGTCGCCGCTGCCGTGCAGGATCGGCAGGATATGGAGGCGGGAAGAGAGACGAAAGACCGTATCAGCAGCGGGAGAGAGCACAGCCATCACCGGCCCGGATGCAGCGGGTCATCACTCTCGAAGAAAAAATCTCCCATCCCTTGAGGAAGGGGCTGATCGCCGAGCGCCCGCTTGCGACGACGAGACAATGTTTGAAGGTCCAACGCTTCTTCGCCCAGCACTTTGACGAGCGCTTCCCGCCAGGCCTCATCTTTCGCCAGCGGATGGTCCGGGTCCTGCGCGCGGCGCTTCAATGCATACTGCAGCATATGAATGCCGTCCCGCACTGAATAGTCGAGGTTCAGTTGGTGGGCTTCCTGGAGAAAATCCACAGTCAGCGCCAGCATATCGGCGGGTGCAAACGGAAGATGGTAGCGCAGAATGGCCAGTTCATCGGTCCGCTTTGGAAAGCCGATGCCGAGCGTGGGCTGCAGCCGCGACAAAATGTAATCCGGGACTTCGTACGTGGAGGCATCTTCGTTCATCGTCACGCAACAGCGAAAGTTCGGATGGGCGGTAATCAAGATGCCGGCGACGATCGACTCGGCGCACCGCCGGTGATCCAATAGCGGCGCGAGCGACGCCCAGCTTTTTTCATTCATGCGGTTGCCTTCGTCGAGCACGCACACGCTCCCTGTCAAAACGGCCGTGACGAGAGGCGACGCATGATACGTAATCGTTCCCGATTCGGCCAAGACCGGGGTAATCAGGAGGTCTTCAGGACGCGTATCGGCCGTGCACTGATAAATGTACAGATCCTGTCGACGTTCCCGTGCGCCGGTCATGGCCAGCGTCGTCTTGCCGATGCCTGGTTGTCCGGTGATACGGGGGGAGAGGGGAAGGTCCTTATCGTCGATGACCAGCCAACAGGCGAGCAGTTGTTTGAGAATCTCACGATCACCGATCCATTCCTGAGCAACGGTCAGTGGTTGAGCCAGATGGAGGGTCACGCCTTCTATCTGAACGATTCGGCTGGTGGCAGCGGATTTCACAGGGACGCTCATGGTTTCTCAACCTTCGAATTCAGTAGAATGGCGGTATGTGGAGAATGTGAAAGGATAGGAGACCGTAGCATAGGGGTAGGGAAGCGGTCAAACTTGGAAATGGCCCCTTTCGCTTTGACTTTCGCGCCGTTGGCCTCTATTCTAGCCACCTTCATCCATTCCGAAATCGATGGCATGACTGCCCGTCATGTTCGTATTTCTGACCGCCGGCGGGTATGAATTCATAGGCAACACAAGGAGGAGTTCGACGATGAAGCATGAGCGAAGCCAGCCAATCTTCGGTACCATTGCACGTCTGGGCATCCTCTTCGTGGGCAGCTGGTTGCTGACCGGATGCGTCATGTCCGAAAAATATGAAGCGGAAAAAGCGCGCAGTCTCAACTTCCAGCGGCTCCTCGCGCAGGAAGAAAAGCGGACGTCAGAATTGGACAGTGAAGCAAAACGGGCCAAGAGGGAGCTGTCCGAGATGGAAGCGCGCAACCGGGAACTGGCGGCGCAGGTCGATGCGGTCAGGCAGCAGGCGGCGCAGATCCAGGAAGAAGCCGAGGCGATGAAAGAAGCCACAATGCTCGAGCGCAAGGCGCGTGAGGATATGAAGCGGATGACGGCGCCTCCCAAGCCGAGACGTCAGGAAAAGCCGGAATCGTTTGAATCACCCAAGACATCGATGGAGCAATTCGGGGCATCCTCGGATTTGAGTCGAGACATCCCGGGCGATTTGGCGGCCGACTTGTCCGCGGAAACCATTCATACGGTGCAATCCGGCGAGACCCTCTTCCGCATCGGCCGCAAGTATCATGTGACGGTTGATAACTTGCGGAAGTGGAATAATCTGAAGGACAACAACATCGAGGTCGGGCAGAAATTGGTGGTCGCGCAGCCATAGCGCACCGGACATATGAAGACACACACGTACTCACTCACGTTCGAGGACTTCAAGACGCTGGCGAAACAGGGGAATTTGATCCCGCTGTATCGTGAAATCCTCGCAGATTACGAAACACCGGTGTCGGCGTTTGCCAAGATCGACCATGGCCCGTCCGCCTACCTGCTGGAAAGCGTGGAAGGCGGAGAGAATTGGGCGCGGTATTCTTTTCTCGGAAGCGGGTCGCCTGCCGTCATCCACGAACAGGACGGTGATTTGATTCTGACCACCGCGAATACCAGCCGACGGATTCCGAGCTTGGGAAATCCGGTGGCGCGGCTGCGCGAGATGATGCAGGCATATTGTCCCGTGACAGTCGCGGGACTCCCGCGTTTCGTGGGCGGAGCCGTCGGGTATTTCAGTTACGATACGGTGAGGACGTTTGAAGAGCTGCCTGCCTTGAGAAAAGACGATCTTGGCTTGCCGGACTTTGCCTTCCTGCTGACCAACACCTTGTTGATCTTCGATAACGTGTCACAGAAAATCAAGGTCGTCGCGAATGCCCATGTCACCTCCACCACGGATCGCGAGGTCAGAAAAGCCTATCAAGATGCAGCCGATCGTATCGAATCGATGATTGCCCGCCTGAAGCATCCCTTGCGTCGCAGCCGGCCGAAACGTCGCCGGAAGCCGATCACCTTCACGCCGAATATGAATCAGGCGGACTTCGAAAAGATGGTGACCAGGACGAAGGAGTACATCCGGTCCGGTGATATCGTGCAGACCGTGCTCTCACAGCGGTGGCAGACGCAGATCCATACCACTCCGTTTCAATTGTATCGGGCATTGAGGGTCATCAACCCGTCGCCCTATATGTACTATTTGCGAGTGGCCGGCGTGGAATTGGTCGGATCTTCTCCCGAGACACTGGTCCGATGCGAGGACGGAAAGATTTGCCTCCGGCCGATCGCCGGGACCAGACGCAGGGGACAGACGCCTGAGGAGGATCAACAACTCGGCCGCCGCCTGCTCGCCGACGAAAAGGAACGGGCGGAGCATGTCATGCTCGTCGATCTGGGGCGCAATGATGTCGGTCGCGTGGCCCTCAAGGGCTCGGTCCGGGTCGAGTCGTTGATGCAGGTCGAACGCTATTCGCATGTGATGCACATCGTGTCCCAGGTCGCAGGAGAGTTAGATGGGGAAAAGACGGTCTACGACGTCTTACGGGCCTGTTTCCCTGCCGGCACCGTGTCCGGCGCGCCAAAAATCAGAGCGATGGAAATTATCGAAGAGCTGGAACCGGCGCGACGTGGCCCCTACGCGGGCGCAGTCGGATATTTCAGCTTTTCCGGAAACATGGATATGTGCATTAACATCCGTACCGTCGTCATCAAAGGACGCCAGGCCTTCATCCAGGCCGGAGCGGGCATTGTGGCCGATTCGAATCCCGAACATGAATATGAGGAAACCTGTAATAAAGCCAGGGCCATGATGAAGGCGATCGAACTGGCCGAGCAGGGGCTGGAATAGAAGAGCGTATGGCGTATGGCTTGTAGCATATGGCGGGATCAGAGAAGGAGAGCATGGCAGATAGCACACAGCAGATGGCAGGAATTATCAGTTCCTGTTTGTGCCATTCGCTATAGGCTATAAGCTCCCGGTGTTCCCATGCTATTGATGATCGATAATTACGATTCCTTCACCTATAACCTGGTGCAGTATTTTGGCGAGCTGGGTGAGGATGTCCATGTCTATCGGAACGACAAGCTCACCGTTCAGCAGATCGAGGACCTGAAGCCGAACCGTATCGTCATTTCCCCGGGCCCCTGTACTCCGAAAGAGGCAGGGGTGTCGGTAGAGACCATTCGACATTTTGCGGGGCGCCTTCCGGTGCTCGGCGTCTGTCTCGGCCACCAATCTCTGGCCGTCGCATTCGGCGGGATAGTGGTTCGCGCAGAGCGACTGATGCACGGCAAAACGTCGATGATCACGCATGACGGCAGGACGCTGTTTCAAAACCTTCCGAACCCCTTCGAAGCGACGCGGTACCATTCGCTCATCGTGCAACGTGACAGCCTTCCGGCCTGTTTAGAGGTCTCAGCGGAGACAGCCGAAGGGGAAATCATGGGGATGCGCCATAAGACGCTGGGTGTGGAGGGTGTGCAGTTTCATCCGGAGTCCATTCTGACCATCGCAGGCAAAGACCTCTTGCGGAATTTCCTCAAGCTGTAACGCATGGCTACACAGCGTGAAGGGAATCTGGCTAGAACCGTATCTCGTGAAGCGTGAAGCGTGAAGCGTGAAGCGTGAAGCGTGAAGCGTGAAGCGTGAAGCGTGAAGCGTGAAGCGTGAAGCGTGAAGCGTGAAGCGTGAAGAAAGAAGCTCGCACTAACTGCTAACGATTCCTCACGAAATGCGAGATACGCTTCACGAGCGACGAGAGACGAACGCGAAGGACACTGTCTGGCAGCGGGCGACGAAATACGAACGACGAGCGACGATTTATCAGATGATGATCAAAGAAGCCATCGCCAAACTCGCCGATCGGGTCAGCCTTTCGGAAAAAGAGTCGGAAGAGGTCATGGCGCAGATCATGGATGGCGCCGCGACGTCACCCCAGATTGCCGCCTATCTGATGGGCATGCGCATGAAAGGGGAGACGGTCGAAGAGATTGCAGGGTCGGTGCGGGCCATGAGAGCGCGCGCGACAAACATCAGGGTCGGCGATGCCATGGTTGTGGATACGTGCGGGACAGGAGGCGATTGTGCACAGACCTTCAACATTTCGTCTGCCGCGGCATTCGTCGTGGCCGGCGCCGGTGTCACCGTTGCGAAGCACGGCAATCGATCCGTGTCTTCGAAATGTGGCAGCGCGGATGTCTTGTCTGCACTGGGCGTGTCGATAGATCTGCCGGTTGAGCGAGTCGCCGATTGTGTGAACGAGGTCGGCATCGGCTTTCTCTTCGCACCCCTCTACCACAGCGCCATGAAACACTGTGCTCCCGTGCGACAGGAGATGGGAATCCGCACGCTGTTGAATATTCTGGGTCCATTGACGAATCCGGCCGGCGCGACCATTCAGGTCTTGGGTGTGTTTGACGGAGGACTGACGGAATTGTTGGCCAAGGCGCTCATCCACCTCGGCACACAACACTGTTTTATCGTCCATGGAATGGACGGACTGGACGAGATAACCGTGACCGACCGTACAAGAGTATCCGAAGGAAAAGCCGGCGTCGTTTCCAGCTATACGATCGATCCGACCGAGTTCGGCGTGGCCCGCGCGCGTCCAAAAGATCTGACCGGCGGCACGCCGGATGACAATGCGAGCATTGTGCGGGAGATTCTGCTCGGGAAAAAGGGCCCCAAGCGGGATGTCGTGTGCCTGAATGCCGCTCCAGCTTTTGTGGCGACCGGAAAAGTAAAAACACTGCAGGAAGGGTTTCAGCTCGCCTGCCGCATCATCGACTCGGGTGACGCCATGGAAAAGCTTGAGAGACTGATCCGCTTTTCGAAGCGAGGCCTCGCATGATTCTCCAGCGTATTCTCGAGCATAAGACCGCCGAGCTGCGGCACAAGGAAAGTCGCGGATATCTGGCGGACCTGAAAGGGAGGATTCGCGATATCGGGTCGGCATCGGGGCTGGCAGTGGCCATTGACGCGACGAGGAGTCCCGACAGGCCGGCGTTGATCGCGGAGGTCAAGAAAGCATCACCCAGTCTTGGTTTGATCAGGCCTGAATTTGAACATGAATTCGATCCGGTCAAGATCGCCGCGGCCTATCGGAAACATGGAGCTACCGCCGTGTCCGTACTGACGGACCAGGACTTCTTTCAAGGAAGCCTGGAGTATCTCGCTCAAGTCAAACACGAGGTCGGTCTTCCATGTCTCAACAAAGAGTTCATGGTACGGGATATTCAATTTTATGAAGCCCGGGCCTATGGAGCCGATGCCGTTCTCCTCATTGTCGCGGCTCTCGAGCGGCGGCAGTTGATGGATTTTTGCGCGCTTGCGAAAGACCTGTCGCTCGACGTGTTGGTCGAAACGCATCATGAAAAGGAATTGGACAGGGTGTTGGAATGGCTGCCGGATATCCGGTTGATCGGGATCAACAATCGTGATCTTCAGACGTTTTCAACCGACATTACGGTGACGCAACGGCTGGCGAAGCGTATTCCACCTGATAAGCTCATCGTCAGTGAAAGCGGCATCCACAAGCGGGCCGATGTGGAACGATTACTCGAGGCCGGGGTGCATGCGCTGTTGGTGGGGGAATCGCTCCTCCGTGCCGATGATGTTGGCGCCAAGATTCGAGAGTTGTTGGGAGAACCTGCGAAAAAGGAGGACGCATGAGGAGTCTTTGGATCCCGTTCGCGATAGGGTTTCTTGTCCTGGGCGGCTGTGCCAATCAGGAAATAAAAGAGTACGCGGTTCAATGGGATCAGTGGCTTGGTAGCACTAAAGACGCGCGGATCAAGGAAATGGGAATCCCTACGAGATGCCACTCCTTCAATGACGGCGGGGAGGTCTGCGAATGGACGATGCCGACTCAGGATGGCAAAACCGAAACCATCGGCCTGACCTTCGACGCCAAGGGCCGCGCCTGCCAATGGGCGTACCGCGGATTCTATGGTCAAGGGAAGAGCAAGGCGACCTGCCCGTCATAAACGAATGACATGGAGATGCCGGTTGTTTCCGATTGCTGTACCACCTGTGAATGCTGGATGCTTTCCTGAGAGGGGAAGCTGTCGTATCGACCTCGCCATTTGGGATCTCATGGAACAATGTGCCGATGAATTCTGGAAAGAGTTTAGTATGGAAGTGGCTCCGCTCTTGCCGAAGCCTAAGGCCTCGATGTTACCCGGTCATTCACAACCATTATGAGCTGTAAGATCAAAATCTGCGGCATCACGAACTTCGATGACGCTGCGGCGGCGGTCGAAGCGGGAGTCGATGCATTGGGCTTTGTCTTGTATAGGAAGAGCCCGCGGTACATCGAGCCACATCTGGTCAAGCAGATCATCGCCGAGCTCCCGCCGTTCGTGCTGCCGGTCGGAGTCTTTGTGAACGAAGATGCCAAAGTGGTCCGCGATCTCATGGATTCGTGCGGTCTCGTATTGGCTCAACTGCACGGAGATGAGACCGCCACCTATTGTGAGACATTGGGACGCCCCGTGTTGAAGGCGATCCGGCTCAAAGACCGTCCCTCCTTTCTCGCGCTCGCCGAGTTCAGGGGAAGGGCCGGCGTAAGGGGTCTTCTGCTCGACGCGTATTCGGAGGATGCCTACGGAGGGACAGGCAGGACCACGGACTGGTCGCTGGCTGCCGAGGTGGCGCGTGCCGCGGCGGTGTTACTCGCAGGCGGATTGACGGCCGAGAATGTCGGGGCCGCCGTGCGAACTGTCAGGCCCTATGGCGTGGACGTCAGCGGTGGAGTAGAGGATCGGCCGGGACAAAAGAATCGGGAAAAGATGCGCGCATTCGTGCAGGCCGCCAAACTTGTGCCGGTGTGACACGTCCTACTATACTGCGGTCTCGCTCCCTGCAGACATCATCTGAACGACTATCAATCCACATTGAATCCAAGAAAGATGTGCATGGCGACTTTTCCAGATAAACGCGGGCGCTTCGGCCAATATGGCGGGCGATACGTGCCGGAAACACTCATGCCCGCGCTGCTCGAATTGGAACGCGAGTACGAGAAAGCGAGACGGGACCGCCGCTTTCAAACAGAATTCAAACAGTACTTGCAGCATTACGTCGGGAGGCCTACGCCGTTGTATTTTGCGCAGCGGCTGACCAAGAAATTGGGCGGGGCCAAGATATACCTCAAGAGAGAAGACCTCGCTCACACCGGCGCGCACAAAATCAACAATGCGGTCGGTCAAGCGTTGCTGGCCAGGCGGATGAAGAAGCCGCGTGTCATCGCCGAAACGGGAGCCGGCCAGCACGGTGTGGCCACGGCTACGGTCGCTGCCGTCTTCGGATTGCAATGCGAAATCTACATGGGGACCGAAGACATGCAACGGCAGGCCTTGAATGTGTTTCGAATGCGATTGCTTGGCTCGAAAGTCACCCCGGTCGACGCGGGCAGCCGGACGCTGAAAGACGCGATTAGCGAAGCCATGCGTGATTGGACGACCAATGTGCGCAATACCCACTACATCCTGGGTTCCGTTCTGGGTGCCCATCCCTATCCCATGATGATCCGTGATTTTCAGTCGGTCATCGGGTACGAAGCGAAGAAGCAGATCATCGCTCATGAGGGGCGGCTACCGGACCATCTCGTTGCTTGCGTCGGAGGCGGCAGCAACGCCATCGGGTTGTTTCACGCGTTCGTCGACGACAGCCGAGTCAAAATGGTCGGTGTGGAGGCAGGCGGCTTCGGTATCGAAAGCGGGAAGCATGCAGCACGGTTTTCGGGAGGGCGTCCCGGCGTTCTGCAAGGCACCATGACCTATCTGTTGCAGGACGAGCATGGCCAAGTCAATTTGACCCATTCGGTCTCGGCCGGGCTCGACTACGCGGCAGTCGGACCCGAGCATAGCTATTATCGAGAGATCGGCCGCGTGCGATATACGTCTGCTACGGATAAAGAAGCGCTGGCCGCATTCGATATCCTTGCGCGTGAGGAAGGGATCGTCCCTGCATTGGAAAGCGCACATGCAATCGCAGAAGTCATCAGACTGGCTCCGACGCTCAAGAGAAATCAGATCATCCTCGCAAATCTGTCCGGACGCGGCGACAAGGACGTGCAGCAAGTGGCTAAAATCAAAGGAGTCATGCTTTAGTGAAGCGTGAAGGTCCACGACGCGAAGAATAATGAGCGTCACGTTTGTGGACGCCGCCGAGATGTGAGGCGGCAGTCTCTTGTGGTTCGGAGTTCCGGTTTGTGACGGACGAGATACGCTTCACGAGCGACGACCCATCGCTTGACGACGACGGTTGACGACCGACGAAATACGAACGACAAGAGACGATGAAGCCAGAGGCGATTCGTAGAGACATGAACAGATTGGAGGCGACCTTTAACAGCCTGAAGGCCGACGGTGAAAAGGCGTTGATTGCGTATATCATGGCCGGCGACCCCTCGCTTCGGGAAACGGAGCAACTGGTTCTCGAGATGGAGCGGTCCGGAGCGGATGTGATCGAACTCGGCGTGCCCTTTTCAGACCCGATTGCCGATGGACCGGTCATTCAGCAGGCAGCGGACCGTGCCTTGCGGGGCGGCACGACGTTGCGAAAGATTCTGGAATCGGTGAGACGGCTCCGCGCGTCGACGCAAATTCCTATCGTCCTGATGGCCTATTACAATACGGTCCATGCCTTCGGCACGACGGAGTTTTGCCGTGAGGCGGTGCGCGCCGGTGTCGATGGGCTCATTGTGCCGGATATGCCCCCAGATGAGTCGGAACCATTACAAAAGCCGTCTCGTGAGACCGGGCTCAATCTGATCTTCTTGCTGGCTCCTACCAGCACGCCAGCACGGCGGGGCCTCGTGACGAAGCAATCGCAGGGGTTTCTGTATTACGTGTCTCTAACCGGTATCACAGGAACGAGATTGTATGACGTGACGGATGTCCGGGACAACGTCAGAAAAATCAAACAGCAATCCCGCGTGCCCATCGCCGTCGGGTTCGGCGTGGCGACATCGGAGGATGCCGCCCGAGTGGCCAAGGTCGCGGATGGGGTGATCGTGGGCACCGCGATCGTTCGCAATATCGCGCAGCACGCGAAGGACCCCCGCATGGTGTCGAAGGTAGGAGAATTTGTTCGCTCATTGAAGACGGCCATGCACCCGGCCTGAGCCGGGCCTTCCACCTGAATCGTCCTACAGCTTCCTAGTTCCAATCCGCCGAGTGATATCCGGTTCGGTTCAACGCATGAGGAATGGATGATGTGCGCAGCCGGCAGATTTGTGATCACGCAGACTCAGCGGTTGAAGGGGGTCGTTCGTCATCCCGTGGCGCGACGACTCCTGATCTTTCTGTGTGCTGGATGGACTGTTTGCTTCGGACCAGCATTTGCGGAAACGGTTCCCATGGGCTCGCTGCTGCTGCACAAAAGCGTCGTGAATGGACGATATTTTGCGATGCCGAACGATCGGCTTGTATACCTGCAAGGAGGTTATGAAGGATCCGAACTCCAAGACTACGTTTTCGACGGCAGTCTGCCGTCTGATTTCCAGAAAGCGATGGATCTCCTTGCACGGTACGATGGGAACCTTCTTCGTCTCTGGACAAGTGAAAGCAGCAGCAGAATTTTCGGAGAAACAGCGACCATGAGTATGCCGTGGATCCGATCCGCACTCTGTTGTGCTGCGGACGGAGGACACAAGTTCGACCTGGCCCGGTTGGATGTGGGAAATCTCGCGCATCCCTCTCTGAACTCTATCCATTACTTTGAGCGGATGCGGGCGAGAGTCATGGCGGCCAGGGTTGCGGGCATCTATGTCTCGATCATGCTCTGGCACAGTTTCGGATGGGAGAATGGATTACGTATCCCTGAGAGCCGGTCGTGGAGCAGACATCCGTTCAACCGCGAGAACAACATCAATGGAGTGAATGGCGATGTCGACGGAGACGGACATGGTCTTGAACTCGGCAGCATCGGGCAAGACTTCACTCCGTTGCAGGAAGCGTACGTACGCCAGGTGGTCGATGCCGTCGGCGATCTGGACAATGTGCTGTATGAGATCTGTAACGAATGCTACGACACTCCCGCGACGAATGAATGGCAGCAATACTTCATCGACTTCATCCATGCGTATGAGACCCGGAACATCTTCCGGCACCCTGTGGGAATGACGTCGCTGCAAAATTTCAACAACCAGGTGCTCATGAAGAGCACAGCCGATTTCATTTCACCAGGCGGTCCATCACTCGAAGACAATCCGCCCGCCAATGCAAAGGCCAACGTCAGCGTCATGGACATGGACCACATCGTGCCCTGTCCTTTGCAATTTGGAATGCCTCACAACTCCCCGCAATGGCCGTGGAAAGCGTTCACGCGTGGATACAATCTTTGGTACATCTACTGCAGTGGATATGGCACACCGAATCCTGCCGAAGCGATCGTCCTGATGCGGATGGGGCAAACCCGCTCCTACGCGAACCGGATGTCTCTCGCGACGGCCATCCCGGAAACCGATCCATCTGTATGTTCGACGGGCTACTGTCTGATGAGCCCGGAGCACCTGCTTGGATTCTTGCCTGAAGGTGGCTCGATTACCCTGACCTTGCCGACCGAGGGGACGTGGTCGGTGGAATGGTTCGACCCGGCGAGCGAAAATACAACGGTGGCGCCTTCCGCACGGGGTGGCATGAGAACGCTGGCAGCGCCATTCCCCGGAGAGGCGGTGGTGTTCCTCGTGCGAAATATACCTCTCCCTCCT
>Ga0209382_10005791_pt1 | contig 16019 bp, 17 predicted proteins | sample SoiMetdeltSBSDD5_FD_187599 | JGI IMG/M metagenome (GOLD analysis project Ga0209382, IMG submission 187599) | Bulk soil microbial communities from a Populus tree surrounding site in Tennessee, USA - Soil MetaG P. deltoides SBSDD5 (SPAdes) (version 2) | ecosystem: Environmental > Terrestrial >...
GGGGCTGACCGGCCGAGGGCTGCGGATCGTGGCCCTGGCGGCGTCGGCGTGGGGGACCGATCGCAGCCCGGGCGGAGGAACGATCGTGTGGGCGGAGCTGCACGGTGCGTAACCCCGGTCACCGCTGGTCACAAAGGGCACATGTCGTGTACGGACTCCCCCACGGGGTAGAGAAGAGCGGAACGAAACGGGAGTGATGGACGTGAGTGCTGCAACCACGCCCCAGCCCGCAGCGCTGAGGGAGGGACCACGTGATCTGGATCCTCGCTTCGCGCTCTACCGGAAGACGGGCGACTACAAGATCCGCAACGGACTGATCGAAGACCACCGCTGGCTGGCCATCCACTGCGCGCGCCGGTTCGCGCACAAGGGCGAGCCGCTGGACGATCTCGTCCAGGTGGCGATGGTGGGCATCCTCAAGGCGGTCGAGCGCTTCGACCCGGGCTACGGCGTGGTCTTCACCACCTTCGCCGTACCGACCGTGGTCGGTGAGCTCCGGCGCCACTTCCGCGACAAGACGTGGGCCGTGCACGTGCCCCGCCGGGCCAAGGAGTCGTACCAGACGGTCAACTCCGTCGTCGAGGAGCTGAACCAGATCCTCGGCCGGTCGCCCACCGTGTCCGAGATCGCCGATCGGGCCAACCTCACCGTCGAGGACACCCTGGAGGCGCTGGAGGTCGGCGACTGCTACCGCGGCGTACCGCTCAGCGCGCCATCCGACCAGGATTCGGCCGAGCCGATGCCGTTGGGTCACCAGGACCCGGGGTTCGACGCGACCGAGGCCAGGCTCACGGTGAACGGACTGCTCGACGCGCTCTCCGACGAGCGGGAGCGGCGCATCATCCAGCTGCGGTTCTTCGAGGGGATGACCCAATCGCAGATCGCGGCCGAGATCGGCGTCAGCCAGGTGCAGATCTCGCGGCTGCTGCGGGCCAGCCTCGAGAAGATGCGCTGCAAGCTGGCAACCGACCAGGCCTGACGCCGCCCGGCTCATCTCCTCGTCACGACGATCCGATCGGTCGCGACCTCGACCACGTCGCTCCACGGGATCTCGTCCGTATCGCCGCGTAGCCGGCTGACGCCACGCACCAGCCGGCTCAGCGCCGGAGGGCGGCGGCGACGATGCAGATGTCGTCGCGTGCGCCGTCGGGCGCCAGCTCGGCGAGCACGTGGTCGCAGAGCGCCTCGGTGGACCCGTTGAACCCGTGGGTCACCTCGCAGAGCCGGGCCACGCCGTCCTGCTCGCTCCGCTCCAGGGGCTCGATCAAACCGTCGGTGTAGAGCAGCAGGTAGCCGTGGGCGGGCAGGCGCGTGATCTCGTGCTGCCGGGCCAGGCCCTCGCCCTGCATGCCGAGCAGCCGGCCGTGCCCACCCCTGGCCGGTCGGGACCGCCCCCGGGGATCGAGGATCACCGGCGGCGGGTGCCCGGCGTTGACCAGCACGAGCTGGCCGTCGGTCAAGCTGGCGACGACGTAGATCAGGGTGGCGATCTGGCCGGTGCCCAGCCGGGTGAGCAGGGTGTCGAGCTGTTGGACGACGCCGGCCGCGTCATATCCCGCCAGGGCGTAGGCCAGCACCGCCATCCGCAGCTGGCCCATGGTGGCTGCGGCAGCAACCCCGTGGCCGGTGACGTCCCCGACCACCAGGCCGACCTGCTGGTGCTCCAGCGTGAACACGTCGTACCAGTCGCCGCCGGCGTGGCTGTTGGCTTCGCCGGGCAGGTAGCGCACCGCCACCTCCAGGCCGTCGACCTGCGGCACCGTGGCCGGCAGCAGCTCGTGCTGCAGCATGAGCGCGGTCGACCGCTCGCGCTGGGCACGCTCCTGGGCCTCCCAGTAGCCGCGCTGGGTCATCTCGAACGTCGCCAGCGCCTCGGCCAGGAAGGTGAACGTGGCCCCGACCTCCTCGGCCGTCAGGAGGCCCAGCGACTCGACCGCCTGGCGATGGGTGTCGACCAGCTCGAGGATCGACACGTCGTCGCTGAACGCCGTCCGCCCCAGGGAGAACGCGGCCGCCAGCTCGTGCTCCTCGCCGGTGGCGAGGAACTCGGCCAGGGTCTTGCGGTAGTGGACCGCGAAGCTGCCGAGGCCTCGGGTCAGGTCGGCGTTCATGTCGTGGGTCTCGTCGCTCCCGTCACTCGTGGCGCTCACCGCGCCTGCCACACCCGTATCGCTCATCTGGTCGATGACGGTCCGAGAGGACCATAGACCGGCCCGTCGTCCCCGTCGTCGGTGTCGACCGGACCTGGCCGGTTGAGCGGACGGTAGGTCGACGTCCAGTCGTCACCGTCCTGGTCGGACGGGCCGGCCTGGAGGGCCACGTACCGGGCGATCAGCACCAGGGCATCGTCGTCCGTCCGGGCGTACTTCGCGATGACCGTCTGGGCCTGGCGCTCGACCGGTTGGCCCACCCGCACGACGTCGGCCAGGTCGGCGCGCACGCCGTCGGTGGCCAGGACGATGAGATCGCCGTGCTCGAGGGGCAGTGGGTCGGCGATGTGCAGCCGGCCCAGGTGGTAGCCGAGCGCCCCGCTCACCAGGAACACACCGTGGGACCGCGGGCGGGCCTCGATGTCGGCCCGGATCAGGACCCCGTCCACGTTGCCGACCCCCACCCATTGCATCGTCCCCCGGTCGGCGTCGACGATCGCGACGGTCGCGGCGGCTCCTCGGCTGTCGGCCAGCCCGCGGTGGGCCAGCAGGAGGAGGACGTCCAGCGGCTCGGCCGGGTTGTGGTCGATGATCTCGGCCGCCAGGCGTGCCGCCTCGGCGGCCTCCGCGCCGTGGCCCAGGCCGTCGATGGCGGCAAGGATGGTCCGTGGCCCGCTGACCAGGACGGAGCTGCGGTCGCCGGAGACCGCCTGGCCTCGCATCGGGCGGCTCGCCTGGGCCCAGTGCAGGTACGGCGTGTCGCCTTCGGCGGCCCAGATGCGGTCAGGCATCGCTCGGACACCACTTGAGCATGACCACTCTGGTTCCTTGGCCCGGCGCGGAGACGATGTCGAAAGCGTCCATCAACCGCCGGGCGCCCGGCAATCCCAGACCGAGGCCCCTGCCCGTGGTGTACCCGTCTTCCATCGCCAGGTTCAGGTCGGCGATGCCCGGCCCGTCGTCCACGGCGACGATCTCGATGCCCTGTCGCTCGTTGCGCTCGACCAGCTGGACGGTGATCTCGCCCCGCCCGGCGTAGGTGACGATGTTGCGGGCGATCTCGGAGATCGCCGTGGCCACCTCGGTCAGGTCGGTGGAGGAGCAGCCCGCTTGCGCCGCGAGCGTCCGTCCGGCCTGCCGGGCCGTGATGATGTCCGCGTCGGTGGCGACCTTGACGCGGATCTCGGCGGACCGGGGGTGGCGGCTCATCGGTCAACCCGGGCGTCGGATGAGCTGGTCGAGGAAGGTGAGCCCCTCCTCGAGGTCCAGCGCCGTGTAGACGTGCTCCATGGTGATGCCGAGCCGCACCATCGAGAACGCCACCTCCGGCTGCACCCCGACGAGCACGGTGAAGGCACCGCGCAGCCGGGTGGTGTGGGAGATCGTGCGGAGGGTGCGGGCCGCGAAGGAGTCGAGGACGTCCAGCACCGTCACGTCGACGATCACCCCCCGGGCCCGGAAGCGCGACACCTGCTCCATCAGCTCGGCCTGGAGCTCCTCGGCCTCGCGATCGGTGATCGCGGACTGCAAGGTCGCGATCAGGTAGCCGCGCTGGCGCAGGATGGGGACGTGAGCCATGGGTCGGCGGTCAGCGATCTACAGCGGCTCGCCCGGTGCGGAGGTCTGGGTGACCTGGTAACCCAGCAGCAGCTCGGCCTGCTCGATGCCCCCTTGGAGGTCGCCGACCGCGTTCATCTTCGACAGGTCGACGCCGATGGTGACCAGCGTCATCGCGATCTCCGAGGAGAGGCCGGTGATGATCACGCTCGCCCCCATGAGCCGCGACGCCTCGACCGTCTGGACCAGGTGGTTGGCGACGGTGGAGTCGATCTCGGGGACGCCGGTGATGTCGATGACGACCACCTTGGCCCGGTGGGTGCGGATGCCCCCCAGGAGCTGCTCGGTCAGCTGTCGGGCCCGCTGGTTGTCGAGGACGCCGATGATCGGCAGGATCACCAGCCGCTCGCGCACCTGCAGCACGGGCGTGGACAGCTCGCGGATGGCCTCCTGCTGCTGGCGGATGATGCGCTCACGTTCCTGGACGAAGCCCACGGCCACGGTGTTGGCGATGCGGTTCGCGGCCGGCTCGTAGGCGTCCAGCACCCGGTTCAGCAGGTCGAAGTCGCTCTGGTACTTCTTGAACAGCGAACGGGCGAGAACGTCGCGGAGCAGGAGGACGATGCCCAGGACCTCCTCGGTGACCACGCCCCGGGGGATGATGCGCTCGGAGAGGTTGCGGGCGTAGGCCTGGAGCGCCTCGACGCTGCCGGTCTCGAGCACCTCGACGTAGTTGTCGTAGACCGAGGTGGCCTCGGAGAACAGCTCCTCGGGGCTCATGGCCGTCAGCAGGCGCGCGTCGGTGATCCGCCGTGCCCACTCCTCCCGGAGCTGGGTGCGGTTCTCACGTAGGTGGGCCACGAGCTCGGGGAGCAGGTGGCTGGCCTCGGCGCTGGGGCTCGGCCCCAGGCTGGGATCGGGCACCTCTTCCGAGACGCCGGTCGCCTTGTTCATGCCGGACCCTCCTGGTGCGTTCACGACCTGGCGCACTTTACGGGTCCGGGATGATTGGATGGGGCAGATCCATCGACGTAGGGGCCGAGAGGCCCGGAGGTGCCCGCCGTGATCGGTTTCATCCTCGGACTGCTGGTGCTCGGCGTCATCGCCGGCTACCTCGCCCGGCTGCTGGTGCCAGGGCCGGATCCGATGTCGTTCGTCGGGACCATCGCGCTCGGCATCGCCGGGTCGGTCGTCGGGGGGTTCCTCGGCTGGCTGCTGTTCGGCAAGGACTTCGACGAGGGTGCCCTCCAGTGGTCGGGCATCCTCGGGTCGGTGATCGGCGCCGTGCTGGTGCTGATCATCTACAACGCGATGTCCCGACGGACCACCGGGGTCTAGCCGCCCCCCGGGATCGCTCCCGGAGCGGTCTCGGGTTGGTCCCGGCGACGAGGGGTAGCCGTCGGTCATGCACGGAGCGCTGTTCGAGGACCGGAGCGAAGCAGGCCAGAGGCTGGCGCTACACCTGAGCCATCTCGCCGGTCTGGATGTCGTGGTGCTCGCGCTGCCCCGGGGCGGCGTCCCCGTAGGGCTCGAGCTCGCCCGGGGCCTCGACGCCGATCTCGACGTGCTCATGGTGCAGAAGCTGGGCGCGCCCGGTCAGCCCGAGCTGGCCGTGGGCGCGGTCGCCTCCGACGGAGCGCTGGCGGTCAACCCGCGGATCGCGCAGGTGCTCGGCATGGAGCGCAGCCACCTGCAGGCCGAGGCCAACCGGTGGGCGGGGGAGCTGGCCGCCCGAGCGGCACGGTTCCGATCGGGTGCACCGGCGGTGCCGGTCGCCGGGCGGACGGTGGTGGTGGTCGACGACGGCGTCGCGACCGGTGCCAGCCTGCGGGCCGCCCTGGATGTGGTGCGGACGCACCATCCGGGGGAGCTGGTGGTGGCCGTGCCGGTCGCGCCACCCGACGCGTGCGAGGCGCTGGCCTCCGTCGCGGACCGGGTCGAGTGCCTGCACAAGCCCCCGGAGTTCGTGGCCGTCGGCCACTGGTACCGGGACTTCACCCAGGTCAGCGAGGGGGAAGTGGTCCGAATGCTGGCCCAGCGCGCCGCCGAGCGGGCTGGTCAGGGGGTCAGCGATCGTCCGCGAGCCACGAGGGGGCACGTTCGAGGAGATAGCGGCTGACCGCCAGGCAGTTGTCGAGGACCTCGCACAGCTGCTCCTGGCCCATGAACACCCGTGCCAGCGAGACGCCGACCCGGGCATGGATGGTGAGGCTGCGCTCGGGCGCGTCCGTGGCGGACGGGTAGGAGTCGATGGCCGAGACCTCGAGCGGCAGCGCCGTCCCACCGATGCCGGCCAGCTCGGTCGCGAGGATCAGCAGGTCAGGGCCGCTGGGCAGCGGCGGCAGCATCCACGTGAAGACGAGCGGGAAGCTGAACTGGTCGGGTGGCTCCTCCTCGTCGGGGAGGGAGTTGACCGCATCCTCGAAGGACAGCAGCGTCCGGGGGTCGATCTCGAGCGCCAGGTGGAGGTCGAGCGGTCCACCGCAGGCCTCCTCGGGGTGGAGGTCGATCTCCCAGTTCTGGCCCAAGGAGTAGGTCTCGACGAAGTGTCGTTCGTCGTGGACGTGGAACGAGTGATCGATGGCGTGATCTTTGAGATCGGCGACGAACCCGGCGATGTCGATGACGGCCACAGACCACAGCCTGCCACGGTCTGTCGTCGCGTTTCGTTGATAGGTCCGCACGGGGGGCGCGGATTTCCCTTGTTTCACTGTGGTTTCCAGCGGCTTTCCCGCAGGCTTTCGAGGGTGGCGGCGAGTCCCTGGTAGACCGGCACGATGCCGCCTCCGCCTCCGCCTCCGTCCGACGAGGCGCTGCTGGACCTGCTCCAGGCCACGGCGACGGCGATCGCCACCGCGCTGGACGAGGTGGGGGACTGGGGGCTGGCCGGGACCCGAGCAGGCCAGCACTTCAGCGACCTGGCGGCCGACGAGGCCGCACTCGAGGTGCTGGCCGGCGCTCCGGTCGGGGTGCTGTCCGAGGAGTCGGGGCTGCATCACCCCGAGCGGTCGGTCCTGGTGGTCGTCGACCCTCTCGACGGCAGCACCAACGCTGCCCGGGGCATCCCCTGGTACGCCATCAGCCTGTGCGCCGTCGACGGCGACGGGCCCCGGGTGGCCCTGGTGGTCGACCTTCCCCGAGGACGGTGGTACCAGGCCGTGCGGGGCGCTGGCGCGTCGGTCGACGGGCGGCCGCTCCGGCCGAGCGCCTGCCTGCGGATGGCGGACGCAGTCGTGGGCTTGTCGGGGTTCCCGGCCCAGCACCTGGGATGGAAGCAGTACCGGGCGCTGGGCGCCCTGGCCCTCGACCTGTGCGCGGTCGCCGAGGGAACCCTCGACGCCTTCATCGACTGCTCCTGGTCGGCGCACGGGCCATGGGACTACCTCGGTGGGCAGCTGATCTGCCGGGAGGCAGGGGCGTCGATCGCCGACGCCGAGGGCCGGGACCTGGCGGATCGGCAGGAGCTCGGGCCCTCCATCCGCCGAACGCCGGTGGCCGCCGGGACCCCGGAGCTGCTCCGCCAAGCGATGGCCGCCCGAGCAGGGCGTGACCGACCGTGACCGACCGTGACCCCTGCCCAGCCGTGGCTCTCGCCGCGCCGGGACACCATTAACCTGAGGAAGTGCGTCGACTGGTGGCCCCGGCTCATCGGGCTCTGCTGAAGCTGTTCCGGATGCTGCCGCGGTCCTTGCGGCGACAGGTGGTCCGGGTGCTGGCCCCGTCGTACACCGTGGGTGCCATCTGCGTCATCGAGCGCGAGGACGGAGCCGTGCTGCTGGTGCGCCAGGTCTACCGGCGGGGCTGGGGGCTGCCCGGCGGGCTGATGCAGCGACGGGAAGGCATCGAGCACTGCGCCCGCCGCGAGGTCGAGGAGGAGGTCGGCCTGCAGGTCGAGCTGCTCGGCGAGCCCGGCGTGGTCGTCGACCCCGACCCCCGGCGGATCGACATCGTCTACCGGGCCCGGCCCGAGCCCGGTACCGACGCTGACCGGGCGGCGCCCACATCGCCGGAGATCGCCGAGGTGCGCTGGTTCGCACCCGAGGAGCTGCCCGACCTGCAGCACGAGACGGTCAGCGCGCTCATCGCGCTGGCCCGCCAGGACAGTTCATCCCGGCAGGAACCGGTGCAGCGCCGGTCGGCCTCCGCCAGCTAGCGCTGGTTCGAGCCGGGCCCGTCGGGGTCCGGGCGGTCCGTGCCGTCAGCCGTCACTGGCCGAGGGAGTCGACCAGGCGGCGCTGCTCGGCCGAGCAGGGATGGCGCAGCTTGGTGAGCGCCTTGGCCTCGATCTGGCGGATCCGCTCGCGGGTGAGGTTGAAGCGCCGGCCGACCTCGTCCAGGGTCAGCGGCTCGTCGTTGGTCAGTCCGAAGCGCATGTCGATCACCTGCCGCTCGCGCTCGTCGAGGTGCTCGAGCAGGGCCCGCAGGTCGTTGCGCTCGATCGCCGACGCGGCGGCGTCGAAGGGGGTCTCGTCGTCCTGGTCGGCGACGAGGTCCGCCAACTCGTGGTCGCCGTCCTCGCCGACGGCGATCGACAGCGACACGAGATCGGGCGCGGCGTGGAGGGCGGCGGCCACCTTGTCGAGCGGGATCCCGGTCTCGTCGGCCAGCTCCTGGGGCGTGGGCTCCCGGCCCAGCGCTTTGAGCATCCCGGCCGAGACCCGGGACAGCGTGGACAGTGTGTCCATCAGGTGCGACGGGAGACGGATGGTGCGCCCCTTGTCGGCGATGCCCCGGCCGATGGCCTGCCGGATCCACCAGGTCGCGTAGGTCGAGAACTTGAACCCCTTGCGGTGGTCGAACTTCTCGACCGCTCGCATGAGGCCGAGGTTGCCCTCCTGGATGAGGTCGAGCAGGCCCATGCCGGGGGTCTGGTAGCGCTTGGCGATCGAGACCACGAGGCGGAGGTTCGACTGGATGAACGTCTCCCGGGCGGCGTCGGCCGCCGCCATCGCTGCCCGCAGCCGGGCCCGCTCGCGGCGGGACAGCGCCGGATCTTCGGCCAGGCGGCGCGCGGCCGTCCGCCCGTCGGCGATGGCCTGCGCCAGCTCGGCCTCGTCGGCCGCGGTGAGCAGGGGATAGTCGCCGAGCTCGGCCAGGTACCTGCGGGTCAGGTCAACGGCGCTCTCGCTGGTCGGCCGAGACGGCCCAGTCACGGTCATCCTCCACGATGCGGTTGGCCAGATGTCATCCGCCGCTGCCTGGCGAACCTAGCCCCGGTCCGCCATTCGATCAGGGATGGTGCCCCCGCCGGCCGGTAGCCTTGCTCCCTTCCGCCCCGGGGCGCGTAGCTCAGTTGGCTAGAGCGCTGGCCTTACAAGCCAGGTGTCGGGGGTTCGAGTCCCTCCGCGCCCACCAAAAGCGCCTTATTCAAACCCTCGACATGCTGACTGTGGGGGCCTGAGGTCATGTCAGGACCCGTCCTCGTGGGACTGGACGGATCGCCGGCTTCTCGGCCGAGGGCGACTTCGGCCTGGCTGGTGAGTTCTTCGCCGAGGAGGATGGCGAATGGCTCGGCGAGATCGCTCCGAACGGTGTCCTCGTCGGTGATGTAGAGCGCTTGGAAGGCTTGGTTCATGAGTCGTCGGACCTTGGGGCCTGCTACCCGGTAGGAACGGTGGCAGTCCTGGCCCAGCTGGAGTGCGCGGTCGAGTGTCTCCTCGATGTCGGCGAAGACCTGGTCGAGGGCGGCGAGGCGGCCGTTGGTGGTCTCCATCTCGCGGGTGACGCGTTGTTGCTCGGACCTGGACAGATCGGATGCAATGGCATCGTCGTACTGGGCTTGGAGGAGCTTGCGGCGCTGCCGGTCGTTGGCGTCGCTGGCGTTCTGTGCATCGAGGTTGCGTTGAACGCGGTCCCAGATATCGGGGCTGACGAGCGGTTGATGGTCCCGACGTAGGTCACGCCGCGATAGGTGACGAGGCCCTTGTCGTACGGATTCTGTAGGCATCGATGGAACTGGGAGACAGTGAGGCCTGGCGGGCCGCTGAGGTCGCGGTGCCGCCTGAAGGCCTTTGGAAGTCGCCTCCGCATGAAGCGTGCGGATTGGCCTCGGCCTCGGGCCATCTCGACGTAGGCCCATGCCATGACCGGTCCACACTCGGGGTCCACCTCGACGACCCTGGCCTCGCGGCCGTTGATGATCCTCCGGACGTTGAGGTAGCCAACTGGCGCCTTGCTGTGGGTGCCGCAAGCTCAGCCTTCGTCGTGCTGCCCTTGATGACTTCTCGGGCGAGTTGTCGGAGTAGAACTGGGCGATCGAGGCCATGACCCGTGGAGCAGCTGACCGGCGGGCGTTTCGTCGATCGCCACCTGGGCGCTGATTAGTCGGGCGCCGGCGTCCCGGACCGATCGGGTGATGAGGGCATCAACTTCGCGGTTGCGTGCCCACCGGTCGATCTTGTCCACGATGGCGTAGGTGACGGGGTTCTCGGTGATGAAGGCGAGGAGATTGCGGAGAGCGGATCCGCCGCTCTCCGTGGATACGCAGAACTCCCTCGCTGCCGCCTCACCCTCTGTGCTGCCCACGGTTAGTCCGGTTCCGTGGGCCTCGGCTCGTGCGGGAGCGGGACGTTCTCGCCATGCGGACGACACCTCCGGTCGGGCTTCCACCGGAGTAGGTCCTGCCTGCCCACCCGATTCCGCGCGTGTGCCTGGTTCGTCGGGTCAGAGGAGGTTCCAGTCGCGACGCGGGCCTTTATGGGGCTGGCTATTGGTAGGTGGAACCTCGCCACACTGTCCGGTGTCCTCGGCGTCGAGCCCATTGCACGAGACGGACAGGCCCGGTCTACGCCGTCCCCCAGGTGTTGGTAGCGGTCTGGTGGGCGAGTCCTTGGACGACGTCGCGGGGCTGGTCGACCCCATCGGCGGTGACATGAAGGGTGTCGAGGCCGTGTTGAGCGACGAGGGCGTCGTCGAACAGGTAGGCCTGGTTGCCGATGCCCTGGATGGGCGAGGCGGTCTCGTAGGTTCGGTAGCCGGTCACCAGCTCGTCGAAGTCGGTGTTGGCACGCGATTGGGTCGCCGCAGTCATCACGGCCACCTGGATGTACGGCGGCGGCTCCACGCTCCTATCGGCGAGTAGGAAGGTGCAGGTCGTTGATTGGGTGGGTTGGTCGACGGAGCCGCTCTCGGTTCGGACGTCAGAAAGGGTCCAACTGAGGCCGGTGATGGTGTCGACGTCGTTCATGCTCAGGTACGGGCAGTCACCAGTGGGGGTGGGCGGGACCGGGGATCCAACTGGGCTGAGAGGAGTCCAGCTGCCGTTGCGCCACCGGTAGGACGTCGCCGCGGTTGATGCGGTCGTACGGAAGGGTTTGCCCTCATCGTCGATTACCTCGACCCTCTCGTCGCCGTCGACCTCGACATGTAGCTCGATGTGCCACAGGCAGTCGCAGGTGGGGGTCGTGACGATGACGAGGAAGGCCTCTGGCTCACCCCTACGTACGACGTAGTTGACGTCCTGGCTGGGGGCTTCGCCGCCGTTTGAGACCGTAACGGTTGGTGGTTGATTGCTGAGGTCGGCGCTGACGACCCGGTCCTCGATGACATCGCCTCGACCGGGGCACGCGAGGTGTACGCCGTCTAGTGGCGGGTTGCGCTCATCGACGATGATGTCGATGCCCGTGACGTTGACGGGTTCATCGGTGGTCGCGTCGACGCGTACGCGAACTTGGGCCATGTCGGCAAGGACGGCGTCGTACTGCTGGGCCCACTCGAATCGTCCCACGCACTTGTCGGCGTCGTCTGGAGGTGGCCCGATCTGATCAATGGGTCCCTCCACGAGGTAGGTGCCACCAGCTGAGGTTGCCTGGCCGCTCTCATCTGACTCGTCCGCGTTGGGTACGACTTGGATGCGATCTGGGTTCCGTTGCACCGAGACCCGGTACGTTCCTTCCTCCGGCCACACCATTGCCCACACCGCGTCGGTGCACGCCGGGACGAGCTTTGCTGCGAAGGCCGCGAAGATCGCCCCTAGGGCGAAGGTGGTGGCTCGGCGAGCCCCGGCGTGGGTCTGGTACCAGCGACGCACCGTGGTCGGAACCTTTCTCGCCCAAGTCATGGCCAGTACCGGGCGACGAGGTACTCCGTCAGCGGTCGGATCTGTTGCCGTAGGTCGGGGTTGTCCGACCCAACCGAGACGACGAGGAGCTCGGCGCCGATGCGCACGACGACGAGCCCGTCGAAGGCGTAGGCCTCGTCGCCCATGCCATCGATGAATTCCGGTTCCTGGCCGCCTCCGTAGAGAGGTCGGCGGGCGTTGTACTCGAGCTGGGCCTCGGAGGGCGAGGCCGTCAGCTCGAAGGAGACGGTGATGCTGTCGGTCTGGTTGGCGTCCGGCGGTGGTTCGTCGGTGGAGACGAACCCGCACATCGTCGTGAGCATCGCGTTGACGGCAACTCCCGGTCCGGAGTCGTTGAAGACGAACCAGAACGACCATGACCCACCGATCGCGTCGGTGAGATCGGAGGGTGTCAGGCCCGGGCACTCCTCCACCGGACCGGGCGGCGGGGACGGCGTGGTTGTAGTCGTAGTGGTGGTGGTTGTGGTCGTGGTAGTTGTGGTCGCGGCGGGCCGCGGAGACGCTGGGGTGTCATTGGATGGGCCGCTTCGAGGGTCCCCACCGCCAGCCCTGTCGCTTCCATCACTGCCCTGGCCAGGCGGCCGCTTCCCGTTGACCCCATCGTCTCCTCCGTCCTCGCCGTCGTCCGGGCGCGGTCTGGTGGAGGGTGGTGGCTCGTCCCCAGGCTCAGGTGGTACGTCCTCGGGAGTGCTGGTTGTCGTAGTGGTCGACTGGGAAGGAGAAGTGGTGGTGGTGGTTGTAGGGGGGAGACCCGTCTCCACGGAGTCGGGGTCCTCACTGGTTTGGGTCACCCAGAACAGCCCGAGGACGACACCGAGGATGGCCACCACCGGCATCAGGCGGCGTACACGGCCGGCTTGTCTGGGGACGAGCAGATTCCTCAGTCGCTTGACGTTCGCGTGGATGGAGCCGCTGATTGCTCCGAGACCTCCTCGCTTGATGGTCCGCGAGCCGCCGCCCGGGGTTGGGACTCCGAGGTCGAGGGTGATCTCCACAGGCGAGCCGTCAGTCGAATCGGGCGTGGTCTCGTCGACTCCACCGGGTTCACGGGCCGCATTCGATGGCATCACGTCCTCCTTAGGGATGGACGCTCGTTGTGTCGCGGCAACGATAGGTCACCCATCAGAATCCGTACAAAGCCAATCGTTGGAGAGCATGAGCGCACTTATTCGCGTGGCGGCTGGTACGGTCGAATGACACCTCGGGAGGTACCGATGGGCCGGCCGCCGGCGCGCTCTGATGACGACACCGCTCAGCGCTACCTCGTCAGGGGGTGGCAGCTGATCCAGGCGAAGCTGGGGTACAGCTCAACATCCGGTGCTCGGCCATCTCGCCGCAGCGGCGTCGCTCGGCGACCCGGTGATGACGATGTCCCAGAGTTTCCGCTGCTAGGCCTCATCGGGCCAACGGACGTGATCGAGAGCAACGAGACGACCGGAGGCTTCTACCGCAGGTGGACCTCCAAAGCACAGTATTTGGCTGATCTGGTCCGCTACATCCTGGACAACAGAAGGATGGTGCACGGCACGCCCGAGCAGCGCTCCCGTCAGCTGGTCATGGCTCTAAAGGATCGGCCGGATTTCAGGGACTTCGTCCAGGCAGCTGCCCGCGAGGAGATGGACTCACTTGCTGAGGATCCGGCGTTTGCTGTCCAGCTCCACATGTGGGCCGCAAGCCGCACGCACGAGTGGGTGCGCGAACTCATGGCCGCCGGCTATGCCGAGGGCACCGAACACTGGAGCGAGGCATACGCCCTCGTCTTGAGGTTCTACGGGTTGCGACTGCGACGAGGCTTCGATGAGCGCCGACTGGCAGTCATACTTACGGCACTTCTTGACGGGCTGACCGTGCGGCACGGCCTGGAACCTGATGCCGTTGACGACGACCTCTTTCCCGATGCCGTCTTGGCTGTCCTCCTCGGACTCCTTGAGCGCGAGGACAGTGACCCAACCGTCTCGCTCCTCGAAGCGTTCGACAACCTGACCGAGGTGGGCCAGCAGGCCGGCAGATTCGCGACCGCCGGAGCCTCACAGCGACGATAGAGTCGCCTACGCTCCGGAGCGATGAGCGGCGGGCAAGTTCGGGAAAGCTGCCTTGAGCACGGAGTCGCTGCACTCTTGGCGACCCTCAACCGAGCAGTGCTGGAGCTGTCCGGTCGCCTGATCGGCCAGAGCGAGTTCGCCCAGATACTGCGCGATGTCGGCATCAGCGATGAGGCCTTTGAGGAACTCTTCGGCAGCAGGGAGGACTTCGAACACGAAGTGCTCTCCCACATGATCCGCAAGAGCGCCCTCGCCGGCAGCCTTGCCACCGGGGCTAACACGTATGAGGACGGCTTCAGGATGCTGCCCAGCCAGGCCATGGAACTCGGTCCGCGTCTCACCTTCCGCGCTGGCCGGGACGACGACAGCTTCAAGGTTCTACTCCAGCTTGCCGTTGGGGGCATGACCCGACCCGACCTGCTCGACCGATGCCGGGATTGTCTCCACGAGCTCGACGAAACCTGGCAGGCAGCGCCCCTCACCGAGTCGCTCGGACTACTTCAGCTCGAGCTGCGCGCCCCATTTACCGCCGCCGAGATCACCGAGATCTTCCAAATGCTCGTCATGGGTGCCCTTCTACGCGAACTCATCTCACCGAACCCGGACCGCGAGGACATCCTCCCCCGAGCCGTCCAGGCGCTCTTCCTGGGCTTCACTCGCGAGCAAGGCGACCACTCCACACTTCGAGACTGTCTTGACCAGATCGACGATCGTTGGCCGTTTCCACAGGAGGAGGAGTAGCAGGCCGCGGTGGCCGACGAGCGAGGATCTCCCGGGACCATCGGTCGTGGCTTCCCGCAACGGACGAGTCGTGTGGCGGTCGACCTCGACGGCGTGAAGCAGGACTGGCCCCGATCGGATGGTGTGCCCGAGAAGCCACAACACGGCGAGCTAGCTGCGCCGACGGCACGACTGGGGTGTCTCGACGAGATCACTGCCCACGAACAAATGTTCGTGTATGAAGCTGCGTTGGGAATGACCCCGCCAGGGCTTGGCTCGAGGATTTGTCGAGAACAGCTACGAGCTGGCCCAGGTCGCCGACGTCTACAGCGCTAGGGCGACACTGGCGGAGAGCATTATCCGAACTGTGCACTATTTCCCTGAGGCAGACGCAGCGAGCTGATCAGCGCCCTTGTCGAATCGGACTTTGGGCTACGCCTCGAGTGGGCTCGGCCGGGCGTTCTGGGACAGCTTCGTCTTCGTCGTTCGCCGGCTGTTGGTCAGGCCGTCTCGCACCGGTCGCAGTGGACGTCGTCGAGCGGTTCACCGACGATCAGTGCGCCGACCCAGTCGACCAGGGCGACGCCGTTGACCTCCTCTGTGTAGAACCCCTCGTCGCCGAGCACGGTGTGTTCGTCGCCCGGTGCGACGTAGCTGAGCAGGTTCACCCCGGCGCCCTCGATCTGGGTCTCGTTGGCGTCGATGCGCGACAGGAGATCCCCCACATCGACGCCGAGGTACGGATACCAGGACGCCTGGTTCTCGTCGTAGGCGTAGTCGTGGCGGGCGAACACGATCTCGGGGTCGTGCCGCCCGGCCTGGACGAACAGCCCGGGAACGCTGCTCCACTGCTCGGCGGTCAGACCGGCGTTCTCGGGCCAGGGCGGGATGGCGTTGCCGGTGCCCCAGGCAGCGGCAACGCGGTCGTTGATGGCGGGGACGTCAGGGTACGAACCCGACCCGTCGGCCAGCACCGTGATCGCGGCATCGGGGAGGCGATCCGACACCAGCCCGGCATAGAGCGGCGCCGCGATCGAGCCAGCGCTCTCGCCCATCACAACGACGTCGGTCGCGCCCGGAAAGGTGGCGGCTAGGTGGTCGACGGCGGCGGTGCCGTTGACGTATCCCTTGTGCTGGATCGTCAGCTCGGGGCTGTACTCGGTGGTGGCGTTGCCGATGTGCACGTCACCGGTGCAGTACGGGACGAATACGACCGAGTAGTCGGCGAAGGGGTTGCGCTCCTCGGCGAAATCGAACACGCCCTCCCGGGCCGGACCCTCGGTGATCGTGGTGTTGTAGAGCTCGCTGTCAGGTGCGCACGTCTCCGCCGAGAAACAGGAGCCGCCACCTTCGAGGAAGACGACGACCTTCTCCGGATTCGCCTCACGCACCCAGAAGCGGAACCCCGAGCCATCGGAGCACTGGCAATCACCTCCCGGCACGACCTGCTCCCAACCGGCAGCGTCATCG
>Ga0209382_10005793_pt1 | contig 16017 bp, 17 predicted proteins | sample SoiMetdeltSBSDD5_FD_187599 | JGI IMG/M metagenome (GOLD analysis project Ga0209382, IMG submission 187599) | Bulk soil microbial communities from a Populus tree surrounding site in Tennessee, USA - Soil MetaG P. deltoides SBSDD5 (SPAdes) (version 2) | ecosystem: Environmental > Terrestrial >...
CGGCGGCGCGAGAGGGTTGGGTACTTCTCCGGCCACCGGCGTGCGCGACTTGCCGCTCATGGCGAGATCGGGCACGGCGTCGAGCAGCATGCGCGTGTACGGGTGGCGCGGGCTCGAGAACAAGCGCGACGCCGGCGCCAGCTCGACGATCCTGCCGAGGTACATCACGCCGACGCGGTCGGCGACGAGCGAGACCACGGCGAGGTTATGGGAGATGAAAAGATAGGTGAGACCCAGGCGGTCCTGCAGATCGGCCATGAGGTTCAGGATCTGCGCCTGCACCGAGACGTCGAGCGCGGAGGTCGGTTCGTCGCAGATGAGGAGATCGGGCTCGCCCGCGAGCGCGCGCGCGATGGAGATGCGCTGGCGCTGTCCGCCGGAGAATTCGTGCGGATAGCGCTCGGCGTCGTCGGCCGAGAGCCCGACCTGGAGCAGGAACTGCTCCACCGGTCTTTGCACCTTCAGAAAGAGCATGGGCTCGGCGATGATTTTCCTGACCCGCCAGCGCGGGTTCAGGCTGGCGTAGGGGTCCTGGAAGATCATCTGCAGCCGGCTGCCGCTAAAAGCGATGTGCCCTTCGGTCGGCGCGTAGAGCCCGGCGATGAGGCGCGCCACCGTAGACTTGCCGCAGCCCGACTCGCCGACGAGCGCGAGGGTCTCGCCTTTGGAAATCTCGAAAGAGACGTGGTCCACGGCGCGCAGAATGCGCCGCGGCTCGCGCTCGAGCACGCGGTTCAGCCATGGCCGCGACACGTCGAAGTCGCGGCTTACCGAATCGAGACTAAGCAGGTGCATGCAGCCAGCAGGCCGCGCGGCTCGTGCCTGCTGCGAGCAGCTCGGGCCGCGCGGTCAGACAACGGTCGAAGCGCCGCGGGCAGCGCGGGTTGAACGCGCAGCCCGGCGGGATCGCAGTCAGCCGCGGCATGGCGCCTTCGATCTGCAGCAGGCGATCCTGCTTCACACCGAGCTTCGGAATCGAGCCCATCAGGCCCACGGTATAGGGGTGGCGCGGGGAATGGATGACGTCGCGGACCGGGCCCAGCTCGACGATGCGGCCGGCGTACATCACCGCCACGCGCTGCGCGGTCTCGGCGATGACCCCCATGTCGTGCGTGATGAGCATCACCGCCGCGCCGCGCTCGGCGGCGAGACGCTTGAGGAGCGCGATGATCTGCGCCTGGATCGAGACGTCGAGCGCGGTGGTGGGCTCGTCGGCGATCAAGAGGCGCGGTTCCGCAGCAAGGGCGAGCGCGATCACCACGCGCTGGCGCATTCCGCCGGAAAAATGATGCGGATAGTTGGCGTAGCGCGCTTCGGGCGCCGGGATGCCGACTTCTCGCAGGAGGGAGAGGGCGTGCTCGCGCGCCTGCGACTTCGACAGCGGCAGGTGCGTGAGGATCGTCTCTTCGAGCTGCTCGCCGATGGTGTAGAGCGGATTCAGCGAGGTCAGCGGATCCTGGAAGATGACACCGATCTTGCGACCGCGAATGCGGCGCATCTCTTCATGCCGGAGATTGTCGATGCGCCGTCCCTCCAGGCGGACCTCGCCCGCGCTGATGCGCCCTGGCGGCTCGAGGAGGCCAATGACCGCGAGGCCGGTCATCGACTTGCCGGCCCCCGATTCGCCGACGACGCCGAGCACCTCGCCCGGCGCAATGGAGAACGAGACGTCATCCACCGCGGTGAGGATGCCGCGGCGGCTGGGAAACTGCACGCTGAGGCCTCGGACCTCGAGAATCATCGCAGCTTGGGATTCAGCGCGTCGCGCAGCCAGTCGCCGAGCAGGTTGACCGAGATCACGAGGACGACGAGCGCCACGCCGGGGAACACGGTGATCCACCATTCCCCTGAGTAGAGAAACTCGTTGCCGACACGAATCAGCGTGCCGAGCGACGGTTGGGTGGCGGGAACGCCTACGCCGAGAAAGGAGAGCGTCGCCTCGGTGATGATCGCGGTGGCGATATGGATGGTCGCGATCACGAGCACCGGCCCGATCACGTTCGGCAGCACGTGCGCGGTCATGATGGCGAGCGGACGGCGGCCGATGACGCGCGCCGCCTGAACGTACTCCTTTTCGCGCTCGACCATGGTCGAGCCGCGCACGGTGCGCGCGTACTGCACCCACCCCGCGAAGCCGATCGAAAGGACGAGCACCGGGATGACGATCTCTTCGTGGCGCTCGCCGCCGAGCGCGACGCGCGCCACGCCGTCAATGAGCAGCGCGATCAGGATCGCCGGGAAGGAAAGCTGCACATCGGCCACGCGCATGATGAACGCGTCGAGGCGCCCGCCAACGTAACCGGCGAGCAGTCCCAAGGTCACGCCGAGCACCATGGCGAACGCCACCGAGGCGAGGCCGATGCCGAGCGAGATGCGCGCGCCGTGCATGATGGTCGAGAGGATGTCGCGCCCCTGGTTGTCGCTGCCCAACAGGAAGGCGCCATCGCCGCCTTCGAGCCAGGCGGGCGGCTTGAAGGCGGCGTTCAGGTCAAGCGCGGCGGCGTCGAACGGGTTTTGCGGCGAGATCCACGGCGAGAACGCGGCGGCACCTACGCAGACCAGCGTCAGTGCAGCGGCGGCTATGGTGACCGGCGACCTCCTGAAGCTCCACGCGAGGTCGTGGTCCCATAGCCGGCGCAGAATCAGATACCGCCCTCGACTCGGGTGAAGCGCGCCTCGGGCCGGTCGTCGGCGATGTGCACGGTGCTGACGCTCTTCTTCATCGCCCACGGCCGCAGCTGGTGGTGGATCGGCACGTAGTAGTGCATGTCGCGCGTCTCGACCAAACCCTCGCGCAGCAGCGCGTCTCGCGCCTTCGGGTCGGTCGCGATCTTGATCGCGTCGATGGTCGTGTCGAGCTTCGCGTTGGAGATGCGGCCGAGGTTGAAGCTGCCTTCCGCGCCGCCGGTCTTGGTCTTGACGAGCGACTGGAGCGTATAGAGCGCGTCAAAGGTCGCCACCCCCCAGCCCAGCATGTAGGCGCTCGTGTCGAAGTTCTGGATCTTGGCGATGAAGGTCGCGAATGGCATGGCGTTCAGCCGCACGCGCACGCCGGCCTTGGCCCACATACCGACCAGCGCCTGGCAGATGCGCTCGTCGTTCACGTAGCGGTTGTTCGGGCAATCCAACGTGAATTCGAAGCCGTCGGGGTAGCCGGCCTCGGCGAGCAGTTTCTTCGCGCCGGCCGGGTCGGGCTTCATCACCACGTCGATGTCCTTGGAGTGCCCGTGCACGCCGGGCGCGACCATGATGCCTGCGGGGATCGACATGCCGCGCATCACCACGCGCTTGATTGCCTCGCGGTCGACCGCCATGTTGAGCGCCCTGCGCACACGCACGTCCTTGAACGGGTTCTTGCCCTTCACGTTCGAGTACTGCAGCTCCTCCCTGTGCTGGTCCATGCCGATGAAGATCGTGCGCACCTCGTGGCCGTCGAGGACCTTGACCTTCGCCTCCTTGCGCAGCCGCTCCACGTCCTGCACCGGAACGTCGGTCACCATATCGACGTCGCCAGCCAGCAACGCCGAGACGCGCGTCTGGTCGGACTTGATCGGGTTGTAGACCACGTCGCTCACGTTGCCGTCGAGCTTGCCCCACCAGTTCTTGTTCTGCGTCATGACAATCTGCTTGTCGGGCTCCCAGCCCTTGATGATGTACGGGCCGGTGCCGTTCACGTTACGCGAGGCGTAGGTCTCTTCCTTCTTCGCGTAGTCCTGGACGTTTGCCGAGCGGTTCTTCTCCGCCCAAGTCTTGCTCATGATGCGGAAGTCGCGGATGTTGCGTAACAGGATCGGCACCGGGCCGGAAAGAATGAAGTCCACGGTGTGATCGTCGACCTTCACCACGTCCTTCACACCGGTTACGTAGATCTGCATCGTGCCCTGCGGCTGCACGATGCGCTTGAACGAGAACACGACGTCGTCGGCCGTGAAGTCCGAGCCGTCGTGGAACTTCACGCCCTTCCTCAGGTTGAAGCGCCACTGCGTGTCGGAGAGCTGCTTCCAGCTCGTCGCGAGTGCCGGCTCGATCTTGTACTCGCCGCCGGCCGGCCGGGCGTAGCGCGTCAGGCCTTCGTAGGCGTGCTGCAGGATCGAGTTGCTGGTGGCGTGGTTCTGCGAGTGCGGATCGAGCGTCAGGATGTCGTTCTGCGCCGCCCATTTCAAATTTGCGGCGAAGGCGGGTGCCGCGGCCAATGCCAGGACCAGGAAAAGCCTTTTCATCGTTCCTCCTCCTCTATTTAAGCGGAAGCGCTTCCTCGACCAGCGCCGCGAGAAAGCCGGCGCCAAGCGGGATCACCTCGTCGTTGAAATCGTAGTTCGGATTGTGGAGAAAACAACCCCCTGCCGGGCCGCCCTGGCCGAGAAAAACATAGGCGCCGGGGCGCGCCTGCAGCATGTAGGAAAAATCCTCGCCGCCCATGGTGGGCTCGTGTTCGGTGATCACGTTGCCCTTGCCGAACACGCGCTCCCCGACGCGCGCGGCGAACTGCGCCTCGCGCGCGCTGTTGATGGTGGCCGGGTAGCCGCGCGTATAGCTGACATCGGCGCTGCACCCCAGGGCTTCGGCAATCTTGGTGGTGATCTCGCGCAGCCGTTTTTCGGCGAGATCACGGGTTTCGGGTCGGAAGCTGCGTACCGTGCCCACAAGCCGCACGTGCTCGGGGATCACGTTGAAGGCGCCGAGCTGGCTCGTCTGCATGGAGCAGATGCTCACCACTACGGAGTCGAGCGGACTAACGTTGCGGCTTGCGATCGTCTGCAGCGCGGAAATCACTTGCGCCGCGGCGACGACAGGATCGACGACCAGTTGCGGCATGGCGCCATGACCGCCACGTCCGCGCAGCGTGATCTGCACTTCGTCAGTGGCCGCCATGACCGGACCGGCACGCACCGCCATCTGTCCGGCTGGGAGTCCCGGCCAGTTGTGCACGGCATACACTTCGTCGGCCGGGAAGCGCTCGAAGAGCCCTTCCTTCACCATGACCTCGCCGCCGCCGCCGCCTTCCTCGGCTGGCTGGAAGACCATGTAGGCGGTGCCGGAGAACTTGCGGGTCTCGGCCAGGTAGCGCGCCGCACCGAGCAGCATGGTGGTATGGCCGTCATGGCCGCACGCGTGCATCCGGCCTTCATATCTTGATTTGTGAGAAAAGCTATTCTGCTCGTGCATCGGCAGGCAATCCATGTCGGCACGCAGCGCGATCGCGCGGCCGCCGTTCTTCTTGCCGGGGATCACGCCCACGACGCCGGTCTTCGCGAGTCCCGTATGGGTTTCGACGCCAAGCTGGTGCAGGTATTGCGCCACCACGCCGGAAGTGCGCTGCTCGCTGAAGGAAAGCTCCGGATGCGCGTGCAGGTCGCGCCGGATCTCGGTCAGTTCGCGGTGGTAGGCGCGGATGCGCTCGATAGGCGTCGTCATATTGGTCGGAGGCGCAGGCGTGGGTCGACCGCATAGTAAAGGAGGTCGACCACCAGGTTGATGATCACGAAGAAAAGCGCGATCAGGCACAGGTACGCCGCCATGACCGGGACATCGGCAAAGCTCACGGCCTGGATGAAGAGCAGTCCCATCCCCGGCCACTGGAACACGGTCTCGGTAATGATCGCGAAGGCGATGATCGCTCCGAGCTGCAATCCGGTGATGGTGATCACCGGTACGAGCGTGTTCTTGAGCGCATGGCCGAAGTGCACCGCGCGGTCGGTGAGGCCGCGGGCGCGCGCGAAGCGGATGTAGTCGGTGCGCAAGACTTCCAGCATCTCCGAGCGCACCAGGCGCTGGATCAGGGTCATCTGGAAAAGCCCGAGCGTGATCGATGGCAGGACGAGCGCCTTCAGCCCGGAGGCGGTGAGAAGCCCGGTGCTCCACCAGCCGAGCTGCACCACCTCGCCGCGCCCGAAGGAGGGCATCCAGCCGAGCTGCACCGAAAAGACGAGGATGAGCAGGATGCCGATCAGGAAGGTTGGCAGCGATACGCCGGCAAGCGAGACCGCGAGCAGGACGTGCGAGAACCAGGAGTTGCGCCTGAGCGCGGTATATACGCCCATTGGGATTCCGAAGAGGAGCGCGAAGAGCGCCGCCACGATCGAAAGCTCGAGCGTCGCCGGCAGGCGATCGACGATGAGCCGCGACACCGGCTGCACTTGGCGCAGCGAGAGCCCGAACTCGCCCTGCACCGCATTGCCGAGGAAACGCAGGTACTGCACGTAAAACGGCTGATCGAGGCCAAGCGCGCGCGTTATTTCTATGCGCTGCTCCGGCGTCGCATCCTGGCCAAGCATGAAAGTCACCGGATCGCCGACGAAGCGGAACAGCGCGAATGCGATCAAGCCCACGGTCAGCATGACGAGGACCGCCTGCGCAAGGCGCCGCAGGATGAACGCAGCCATTTTGAGAGAATGGTACCCGATGTCCTTCGCGCAGAAGCTGATCCGCTGGCAGCGCGCCCACGGCCGGCACGACCTGCCTTGGCAGGGGACCCGCGATCCCTATCGCATCTGGCTCTCGGAAATCATGTTGCAGCAAACCCAGGTGGCGGCGGTGGTTCCTTACTATGAGCGGTTCCTGCAGCGATACCCCAGCGTGGCCGCGCTGGCCGCGGCGTCCGAGGACGATGTGCTCCGACTCTGGAGCGGGCTCGGCTATTACGCGCGCGGCCGCAATTTGCACAAAGCGGCGCGCCTCATCCGCGAGCGCGGGTTTCCGCGTACTGCGGAACGGATTGAAGAGCTCCCGGGCGTAGGCCGTTCTACCGCTGCGGCCATCGCCGTGTTCGCCTTCGGCGAGCGCGCCGCGATCCTCGATGGCAACGCGAAGCGCGTGATCGCGAGGCGCTTCGGCACGGAAGAAGACCTCTGGCGCCTGGCCGAGCGCCTGCTTCCCGTCACGAATATCGAAGCGTACACACAGGCGCTCATGGACCTCGGCGCGACGGTGTGCACCCGCACGCCGCAATGCGGAAGCTGCCCGGTACGAGCAAGATGCGTCGCGCGAAAAACGGGCCGCACGGCCGAGCTTCCCGCGCCGAAGGCGAAAAGACCCCTGCCGCAGAAAAAGGTCACGTGGTTCGTCTACCGCGCGGGCGATGCGGTCCTGCTCGAGCGTCGCCCGGCGCCGGGAATCTGGGGCGGGCTCTGGTGCTTCCCCGAGCGCGCCATGATGCGCGCAGTGCGCGGACGCGCGCTTCCACCGATGGAGCACGGCTTCACGCATTTCCGGCTGCGCATCCAGCCGGTGCTGCACGAGATGACCCGAACCGCGCGCGGCGTGTGGCTCCACGTCGACGAGGCGATCGCCGCGGCGGTGCCGACGCCAGTCAAGAAACTGTTACAGGATTTGAAGAGAACCTCGACAGCGCGCGCCTGAAGGTAGCGATAGCGCGGGGCTGGGCGCTCCGGGACAATGGGTGCGCAGAAAAGACGAAGGGCACGACCGCTAGCCGTGCCCTCCGGGATTGCTCTCAAGCGGCGATCGAGCAGCGACTACACTTTGTTTGGCCCTACCGTGGACCGGCTCCGGAGTCGAGTCGGTCTCTCGGACGGGGCTCTTAACAGCGTGATGGCCACAGTCGTCGTGGTGTAGATGGTGCGCTACATGCGTCGATACTTCAACGGCGCATCCTAGTCCGCTCGGACTAGTGCATGCACCCTCTCCAGGCGCACGCGCCCGTCGTCCAGTTCAAGCAGGGCCTGCTTCGTTTTGAGCGGCAGCGGCAGAAGTTCGGCGAGGCGCGCGCTGACCCAAGCGCAGGAATCGAGGCGGTGAGGACGCTCCAGGAGCTCCGGGTGCTGCTCGATCAAGCGCTCAAGCAATTTAACGCACGCAAAGCACGACGGCGGGACCGGGGCGTCCGCTTCGGGGTTCAGAACTTCGACGGACGCGCGCGCGAGGCCGTCGGACTGCACGCGCCGGCTGCGGATGCGGAAGCGCTGTTCGCCGCGGGCGGATACGTGCAACAGACCGAGCTGCGGCATGTCCCAACTCGAAATGCGTGCGGTCGTGCCCACGGCCGCCGGCGTGGCGGGTGTACCGACTTCGGCGCCCTCCACGATCAGGCATACGCCGAACGGCGAGCCGTCCTTGAGGCAGGCCTTCGCCATATCCATGTAGCGGCTCTCGAAGATGCGCAGCGGCAGGCGCCCGCCGGGGAAGAGCACGGCGAGCAACGGAAAGAGCGGCAGGTCCTCTATGCGAAGTTCTCCGCTTGCGAAAGGCCGCGGTGGCGCACGAGCACCTTCCATTCTGCGCGGAAAGTCTCGGCCAGGCGCTCGGCGAGGTAGACGGAGCGATGGCGGCCGCCGGTGCAACCGATCGCCACCGTCACGTGGCTGCGGTTCTCGCGCACGATCTCCGGAAGCCAGCGCGCAAGGAGCGCGCGTACGTCGGTGAGCCATTGCTGGGCGAGCGCATTGTGCTCGAGATACTCGATGACCGGCGCGTCGCGTCCGGTGTAAGGGCGCAGCTTCGGGTCGTAGTGCGGATTGGCGATCATGCGTGCGTCGAGCACCCAGTCGGCGTCGAGCGGCACGCCCTGCTTGTAGGAGAACGACTCGAAAAGAAGCGTGAGCGCGCCGGCGCCGAGGCCAAGAAGATCGCGAATCCAGTTCTGCAGCACGCGCGGCTGCAGCTCGCTCGTATCGATGCGCTGGCCGAGCGGCGCGACGCCGGCGAGCAGCGTGCGCTCGCGCTCGATCGCCTCGGAGAGCGTCATGTCGCCGGAAACCGGATGGCGGCGGCGCGTTTCCGAGAAGCGGCGCAAAAGCGTGGGCGTGTTCGCCTCGAGATAGATCACGCGGCAATCGAAACCGCGCGCCTTGAGGCGCTCGATGTTCTCCGGCAATGCCGGAAGCGAGGCGCTGCGCGCATCGACGCTGACCGCGATGCGTTCGTGGTGCGCCTCGAGCGCGAGGAAGTCCGCCACCTCGAGGAGGAGCGTCGCGGGCAGGTTGTCCACGCAGTAATAGCCCGCGTCCTCCAGGACCTTGAGCGCGATGCTCTTGCCGGAGCCGGACAGCCCGCTCACCACGACCAGGCTCTGGGTCAGTTGTCGCCCTTCTCCATCTGCGTTGCCTGGCGCGCGAGGAATTCGGCCGTGGAGTCGATGCCGCGCAGCTTGAGGATCTCGTTGCGCACCGCGGCCTCGACCAGGACCGCCAGGTTGCGCCCCGCCGCCACCGGGATGGTCACCTTGCGCACGGTGACGCCGAGAATCTCCTCGCTCAACTCGGCCAGCGGCAGTCGCTCGGTCGGGTCGCGCTGGCCGGGCGAGGGGCGCGCGAGATGCGCGACGAGGCGCAGCTTCATCTTCCGGCGCACCGCGGTCTCGCCGAAGATGGTGCGGATATTGAGCAGGCCCAGGCCGCGCACTTCGATAAAGTCCATGAGCATCGGCGGGCAGCGTCCCTCGAGCGCGCCGGCCGCAATGCGCGACACCTCCACGACGTCGTCGGCGACCAGGCCGTGGCCGCGGCTGATGAGCTCCAGCCCGAGCTCGCTCTTGCCGACGCCCGACTCGCCGGTGATGAGCACGCCCAGACCGAGGACGTCCATGAAGACGCCGTGCAGCTCGGTGGTTTCCGCGAGCGCCTTGGCGAGGTAGCGGGCCAGCCGTTCGATGACGCGCGGCGCGGGCAGCGGCGAAGTGAAGAGCGGCGTGCGCGTGCGTGTTGCCGACTCGACCAGCTCGCGCGGCGGCGCCACGCCGTCGGCGACGATTACCGCGGCGGGTTTGGATTCGAGAAGCTTGTCGACGAAGCCGCCCACGATGCCGGCTTCGTAGGCGCCGATGACCTGGATCGAATTCGGGTGGGTGAGGTTGAGGTGCCCAATCAGCGAGGCCGCCTGGGCGGCCTCGCGGCGTACGGTTGTCCCGCCCTCCCGCCCCGCGACCCAGGCGAGGGAGAGGGCCTCGCGATTGTCCTCATGCAGCCGCGCGACGTTGACCTGCAGCATCCGGCTGCCATGCGGCGACCAGCTCGTAGAGGGCGGCGGCGTCGGGCGCGCGGCTCATCGCCTCGCGCAGCGACTTGTCGGAGAACATCTGCGCCAGCTCCGACAGGATTTGCAGGTGCTTCTCGGTGGCCTTTTCCGGCACGAGCAGCACGAATACCAGACTCACCGGGGCGCCGTCGGGCGCATCGAACGGCACGGGCTGCGCCAGCCGCACGAAGGCGCCGAGCGCTTCCTTGAGTCCCTTGATACGTCCGTGAGGAATCGCCACGCCCTGCCCAAGGCCGGTGGAGCCGAGCTTCTCGCGCGCGAACAGACTGTCGAACACGAGGCTGCGCGCGATGCCATCCAGGTTCTCGAAGAGCAGCCCGGCCTGCTCGAACAGCCTCTTCTTGCTCGAGGCCTGCAGGTCGAGCGCGACGTGGGATGCGGTGAGGATACGGGCGACGAGACTCATGATCGCTTGTCGTACAGTTTATCTTTGTACTTCAGTACCTGGCGGTCCAGCTTGTCGGCAAGGAGATCGATCGCTGCATAGAGATCGTTTTCCTCGCTTTCGCAGTGCAGGTCCTTGCCGCGCACATGCAGCGTCACCTCCGCCTTCTGCCGCAGCTTGTCCGCGGTCAGGATGACGTGCGCATCGATCACATGGTCGAAATGGCGCTTCACGCGCGCGATTTTCGACTCGACGTAGCTGCGCAGCGCGGGGGTCACTTCCAGGTGGTGGCCGCTGACGCTAAGGTTCATAAGGCCTTTCTTTGGTTAACCGGAGGAATCTGAAGCGATTCGCGATACTTCGCAATCGTGCGGCGTGCCACGACGATGCCCTGCTCGCCGAGGATCTGCGAGATGCGTGCGTCGGACAGCGGCGCTTTCGCGTCCTCGGCCGCCACCAGCTGCTTGATGAGCGCGCGGATCGCGGTGGACGAGGCGGCGCCGCCGGCCTCGGTAGCCACATGGCTGCCGAAGAAGTACTTCAGTTCGAATGTGCCGCGCGGGGTCGCCATGAATTTCTGCGTCGTGACGCGCGAGATGGTGCTCTCGTGCAAGCCGAGCGTGGAGGCAATCTCGCGCAGCACGAGCGGCCGCATGGCGACTTCGCCGTGCTCGAGGAAGTGGCGTTGGCGGTCGACGATGGCCTGCGAGACTCTAAGGATCGTGTCGAAGCGCTGCTGCACATTCTTGATGAGCCAGCGCGCCTCCTGCAGCTGCGAGGAGATGCCGGCGCCGGAGCGCGCCGCGGCGGCGAGCTCGGCGTACAGCCGGTTGATGCGCAAGCGCGGCATCGCGTCAGGATTGAGGCTCGCGCGCCAGACGCTGCGCACCTTGCGCACTATGACGTCCGGAATCACGTAGCGCGCCTCGAGTTTGGCGAACGCGGCGCCGGGGCGCGGATTGAGCGCCTGAATCAGGCGCTGCGCGGCGCGCAGCGCATCGTCATCGGCGCCGGTGAGCGCCTTCAGCTTGCCGTAGTCGCGCGCGGCAAGGAGCTCGAGATGCTTCTCGACGATCTCGAGCGCGAGCGCGCGCGCCGCATCTTGCCGCAGCGACTTGATCTGGAGCGAGAGGCACTCGCCGGGCGAGCGGGCGCCGACCCCCGCGGGCTCGAAGTGCTGCAGGTGGCAGAGCGCGATCTTGAGCTCCTCCACGCTCGCTTCGGCTTCCGCCGGCAGGAGCGCGACGATCTCCTCGAGCGGCTGCGTGAGGTAACCATCGTCGTCGAGCGCGTCGATGAGGATTTCGACGAACGCGCGGTCGCGCGGGCTCAGGTTCGTGAGCGAAAGCTGCACGCGCAAGTGGTCGCGCAGCGTCGGCGTATCGGGTGTCGCGTGCGTGCGATCGCCGTCCTCGTCGTCCTCCGGGCCGCGCCAGTTCGCCGCCGCTTCGCTCGGCCAGTCCACCGCTTCGGATGCACCGCCCGCGGCGGGCGCCTCGCTCTTGACCGGCGCCTCGTCGGGCTCCTCGCGCTCGAGCGCCGGGTTCTCCATGAGGATGCGCTCGATCTCCTGATTGAGCTCCACCGTCGACAACTGCAACAGTCGAATCGACTGCTGCAGCTGCGGCGTCAGCGTAAGGTGCTGGGAAAGGCGAAACTGGAGCGAAGGCTTCATTCAACCCGCTGGGCTACATGCGGAAATTCTCGCCCAGATATACTCGGCGAACGTTGTCATTATAGACAATCTCCTCAGGATGGCCCGAAGCGAGCACGGCGCCCTCGTTGATAATGTACGCGCGATCACAGATACCGAGCGTCTCGCGCACGTTATGGTCTGTTATGAGCACGCCGATGCGGCGCTCCTTGAGGAACCTAATGATGCGCTGGATGTCGAGCACCGCGATCGGGTCGACGCCGGCGAAAGGCTCGTCGAGCAGGATGAAGGCGGGGCGCGTGCCAAGCGCGCGCGCGATCTCCAGGCGCCGTCGCTCTCCACCCGAAAGTGAGATCGCCGCGTGCTTGCGCAGGTGCGCGATATTGAGATCCTTGAGGAGCTCGGCGAGGCGCGGCTCGATTTCCTCCGATGCGAGTCCCTGCAGCTCGAGAATCGCCTGCACGTTCTCTTCCACCGTGAGCCGGCGGAATACCGAGTTCTCCTGCGGCAGATAGGAGATGCCGAGGCGCGCGCGCCGGTGGATCGGCAGATGCGTGAGCTCCTCGCTGTCGAGGTGGATTGCGCCGGCGTCGACCGGGATCAGTCCGACGATCATGTAGAAGCAGGTGGTCTTGCCGGCGCCGTTCGGGCCCAGCAGGCCGACGACCTCGCCGCTCGAGACCTCGAGCGAGACGTCCTGCACCACGGTGCGGGATTTGTAGCGCTTGCGTAGCTTCTGCGAGCGGAGCTGGCTCATTTTCCAGCTTCGGCGCTGGGCGCTTTCGGCTGGATGACGGCCTTGACGCGGCCTTTCGCCGCCGGGCTCTTGCCGGAGCTCACCTGGTAGAAGTCCGAGCGCTGGTCGACGAAGATGTAATCGCCGGCGACTTCATCGCCGCCGCGGCTCACTCGCGCGGCTTCGAAGAGCTCGATCTTCTGGTTGCGGTCGTCGAGCTCGATACGCATCGCCTCGCCTTCCACCCAGATACCTTCCTTCTCGCCGGGCTTCGCATCCTGGCGCTGGCGAAAGCGCGCCGGTTTTCCGGTCGCTGTGGCGAATTGAAAACCTTCCGCGTCCTGGCGCACCACGAGCCGGTCGGCGGTGAGACGGATGGTGCCCTTCGTCACCACGACCTCGCCTTCGAAGATGTTGAGCCGGCGCGCGTCGTCGGCGCTCATTCGGTTCGCCTCGACCTGGGTCGGCTTGTCGCGGTCAGCCTTCTCCGCCCAGGCCGCGAAAGCCGTGGCGCACGCGAGCGCGATCGCAACTTTTCTCATTCGACGGCGTCGCTCGCGAACCGCGCAATCACGTCGGCGCGCAGTACGAGCTCTCGCGACGCGTTGTTGTATTCCATGCCGCGGCCTTCGAGCGAGCGTCCGCCTTCGACGATCTTCACCAGCCGGTCGGTGCGCACGAGCGAGCGGTCGCGCAGGACGTGCAGGAATTCCGTGGTCATGCGCGCTTCCGGGCGGTTGGCGGCGGCGTCGCGCACCAGCACTACGTCGCCGTAGAGAAAGATCTCGTCGCCGTCGCGCGAGAGCTCGCCGCGCTCGGCGCGCACGCTGAAGCGCGGCTGTTGAGGCTTGGCGTACACGACGCGCGGCGCGAAGAGCTCCGTGGTGTCGTCGTCGGGGTAATGCACCATGCGCTCGGCCGACATCACCGTCTCCACCGCGCCCTCGCCGGTGTAGGTGGTGGTGGTGAAGTTCGTGACGACGTAGTCCGGGTCATGGCGCCGCAACGCCGCCGGCGATTCATCGTCGCGCACGGTGCGCTCGAGATAGAAAGTGAGGAGCGCGAGCGCGAGCATGAGCGCCAGGGGAAAGATCCGGGTCGTCGAGAACCTCACGCGAGATATTGTCGCAGCGCGCGCTCGAAGCTGTCCTGCGCGCGCATCACGAGCTCGCAGACCTCGCGCACGGCCCCGCGCCCGGCGGCGGCGCGCGCCACGTAGTGCACGCGGCTGCGCACTTCCGGGGGGGCTTCGCGCGGCGCACAGGCGAAGCCGCAGCGCGTGAGCACCGGCAGGTCGACAAGCTCGTCGCCCATGAAGCCCACCTGCGATAGGGGGACGCCCAGGCGCTCGGCCGCCGCGAGCTTGTCGTCGATTCCCTGCAGAACGGGGGCGAGGCCCAGCTCGGCGGCGCGCGCGGCGACCGCGGCCGAACGGCGGCCGGAGAGCAGCGCGCAGGCGACTCCGCTATGGGAGAGCATCTTCATGCCGTGGCCGTCGTGCGCGGAGAACGCCTTCAGCTCTTCCCCCGCCGGTCCGTAAAGGAGCGTCCCGTCGGTGAGGACCCCGTCGACGTCGAAAATCATGAGGCGCACGCCGCGCGCCCGCTCGAGCGTGTCCTTGGCGACTTCGTTCAAATCACTTTGGCGCGGAACAGGTCGTGCATGTTCAGCGCCCCGATGAGCGCGCCGCGCTCGTCGACCACGAGCACCTGGTTCACCTTGTGCGCTTCCATGACGTGGACGGCCTCGGCGGCGAGCGTATTGCGCTGTACCGTGCGCGGATTCTTCGTCATCACATCGTCCACGCGAAGCGCGGCGATCTCAATGCCTTTCTCCACCGTGCGGCGTAGATCGCCGTCGGTGAATACGCCCTTCACCCGCCCGTCTGCGTCGAGCACTGCGGTCATGCCGATGCGCCCGCGCGTCATCTCGGCGACCGCGTCGCGCAACGGCGTGCCGGCCGAGACCTTGGGCAGCTTTTCTCCGGTGCGCATCACATCGGCGACGTGCAACAGCGCCTGCCGGGCGAGCGCCTGGCCGGGAAGGCCCCCGCGCGGATGCGTGCGCGCGAAGTCGGCGGCGGAAAAGCCGCGCTTGTCGAGCAGCGCTACCGCGAGCGCGTCGCCGAGCGCGAGCGCCGCCGTGGTGCTCGCCGTGGGCGCGAGATTGTGCGGACACGCCTCCTGGGCGACCGCGGCGTCCAGATGCACGTCGGCTTCGCGCGCGAGCGGCGACTCGGCCTTGCCGGTAATGGCGATCAGTTTGGCGCCGCGGCGCTTGATCTGCGGCACGATCTGCACCAGCTCTTCGCTCGAACCGGAATAGGAGATGGCGATGAAAACATCGCCCGACTCGATCATGCCGAGGTCGCCGTGGCTCGCCTCCGCCGGGTGCACGAAGTAGGCCGGCGTTCCGGTGCTCGCGAGCGTGGAGGCGATCTTGCGCGCGATGTGCCCGGACTTGCCCATGCCGCTGACGATGACGCGGCCGTGCCGCTCCACGATGAGATCGACCGCCTGGGTGAAGCGCTGGTCGATACGCTCGATCAGCGCGCGCACCGCTTGTGCCTCGATCTCGAGCACCTGGCGCGCAAGCTCGAGCGTCGAATCGCGGTTTTTTCCCACGCTGCGCGCTGCCTTTATCATGCGCCGGGGAGTATAGCCGATGGACTCCAACGCAGCCGGCCTGCTGCCGGTGCTCATCCTGCTCGCGTCGAGCGTGATCGCGGTCGCCGTGTGCAGGAGCGCGCGCCTGCCGCCGATGATCGGCTATCTGCTCACCGGCCTCGCGCTCGGCCCGCATGCGCTCGGCGTAGTTTCCGAGCGCGAGGAAACGCACCGCCTGGCCGAGTTTGGCGTGGTGTTCCTCATGTTCTCGATCGGGCTCGAATTCAGCCTGGCCAAGCTGAAAGCAATGCACCGCCTGGTGTTCGGACTGGGCTCGGCCCAGGTCGGCGCGACGATTGCCATCGCGGTGGCGGCGGCCGTCGCGCTCGGCGCGTCGTGGCAGGCCGGGCTTGCGCTCGGCGGCATCGCCGCGATGTCGTCCACCGCGATCGTGTCGAAGCTCTTCGCAGAACGCGGCGAGCTGGACAGCGCCCACGGCCGCGAGGTGATCGCCGTGCTGCTTTTTCAGGACCTGGCTTTCGTTCCGCTTCTCGTGCTCATCCCGGTGCTCGCGCAGCCCGCGGACGCGATCGGCGCCGCGGTGGCGATGGCGCTCGCGAAGGCGGCCGCCGCGCTCTTCATC
>Ga0209382_10005794_pt1 | contig 16016 bp, 15 predicted proteins | sample SoiMetdeltSBSDD5_FD_187599 | JGI IMG/M metagenome (GOLD analysis project Ga0209382, IMG submission 187599) | Bulk soil microbial communities from a Populus tree surrounding site in Tennessee, USA - Soil MetaG P. deltoides SBSDD5 (SPAdes) (version 2) | ecosystem: Environmental > Terrestrial >...
TCATCGCGCCGGACAACGTGTCGCCGCCACACCCTCGACTGGCCGTCGCCGCGGGCGATCACCCCGTTCCGTCGATCAACTCCCGTCACGCGTCGGATCTGGTCGCGCAAACCGTCGAGCAGATTCGCGGCGCCGGAACCGTGTTCGTGCTGCTTTCCGGAGGAGCCACGAGCCTCGTCGCGGCACCGGTGCCTGGCGTATCGGAACGCGATCTCTCGTGGATGTTCGATGCCCTGCTCGCGTCAGGCGCGGACATCACGGTCATGAACGCCATTCGCAAACGCTTCACGCGATGGGGCGCGGGCAGGCTCGCCCGCGCGCTGGCTCCGGCGCGCGTGTACTGTCTCATCGTCTCGGACGTGGTGGGCGATGACATCCCGTCGATCGCGTCCGGCCCGTGCGCGCCCGATCCACGCACCTCCGCCGATGTCGCGGCGCTCATCGAACGGGATGGCCTCGAACCATTCGTTCCACGTCCGCTCCGCGATTTGCTTCGCTCGCCGTCGGTCGAGAGCGAACCTCCGCGTCCCGACGACCCCGCGTTTCACAGCGTCGAATGCACTGTGATCCTCGGCAATCGTGACGCACTCGACGCCGGGGCCACCGCGGCGCGTTCTATCGGCGCGGCACCCGTGAGAGTCGTCGGTGAGCCGCTGCTCGATGACGCGACGTTTACCGCGCAGCGCCTGGTCGATGAGCTCGTACGGTTTCGCGAAGCGGGAATGCTGGACGCGGCCACTGCCGACAATCCAGACGCGCGCTTTGCGTGTATGCTCTGGGGTGGAGAGACAACGGTTCGACTCGGCGCCGGCGAGCCCGTGGCCGGGGGCCGTTGTCAGGAGCTCGCCTTGGCCGCGGCCGACGCGCTGCAGTCCGAGGGCGACCGCGGTCTCGGCCTCACGCTGCTCGCGGCGGGAACCGACGGCCGCGACGGCAACACCGATGCGGCCGGCGCGGTCGTGGACGCGACGACATGGGACGCTATCGTGACGTCCGGGCGGGACCCGGCCGATGATCTGGCTGAGCATCGCTCGCATGACGCGCTCGATGCGGTAGCCGCGCTGCTCCGAACGGGACTATCGGGAACGAACGTGGGCGATGTCGTCGTCGGCGTTGTCGAGCGATCGACTCGTCAGGCGGACTTGAGGCGCTGATTACCTTTCGCGCATGAGCGCGAGCGAGCCATTCACCGTCGGTTTGATCCAGGAAGCCATCAGTCCCGACGTCTCGAAGAACCTGAACGACGCCATCGCGAAGATCCGGGAAGCACACGCGCGAGGCGCCCAGATCATCTGCCTGCAGGAGCTCTTCAACTGCCAGTATTTCTGCAAGGCGCAGAAGGGCGAACGCTTCGAGCTGGCCGAGCCGATTCCGGGGCCCACCGTCACGACGATGCAGGCGCTGGCGAAGGACCTCGCCGTCGTCCTCATCGTTCCGATCTTCGAGCGTCAGGCTGCCGGTGTGTACCGCAACTCGGCTGCCGTCGTCGACGCTGACGGTTCGCTGCTCGGCGTGTATCGGAAGATGCACATCCCGGATGACCCGCTCTTCAACGAGAAGTACTACTTCACGCCGGGCGATGCGACGCAGGACGAGCGCTACACGCTCAAGGGCGCGGCCAACGGATGGCGCGTCTGGAAAACGCGTTACGCGACCATCGGCGTGCTGATCTGCTGGGACCAGTGGTATCCGGAGGCGGCGCGCATCACGTCGTTGTTAGGCGCGGAGATCCTGTTCTACCCGACGGCGATCGGGTGGCACCCGTCGGAGAAGGCGGAGTTCGGCGAGGACCAGGTGACGGCGTGGCGGACGATCCAGCGCGGCCACGCCATTGCGAATGGCGTGTACGTCGCGAGCCCGAACCGCGTTGGATTCGAGCCGGAGCCGGGAACGAACGGCCTCGAGTTCTTTGGCCATTCGTTCATCAGCGACCCGTTCGGCCGGATCGTTGCGGAGGCCGGCGTGGATCCGGCGGTGCTGGTGACCACGTGCGACCCGCGCGTGATCGAGGAGACGCGGCGGAACTGGCCGTTCCTGCGAGATCGGCGGATCGATGCGTATGGACCAATTCTGAATCGATATCTCGGATGAGCCGAGTGCATCGGGAATCGGGAATCGGGAATCGGGAATCGATGCCTAACGCTGGTCTTCGGCGGGGATGAGCGCAGGCATCGACGGGACCGGAGAGATCGGGCCAGCCGCTTCCCGATTCCCGATTCCCGATTCCCGACTGCGCATGCCAGCGGAATGGGAGTCACACGATTCCACTTGGATCGCCTGGCCACACCACGAGCCCGATTGGCCCGGCAAGCTCGCGCCCATCCCGTGGGTCTATGGCGAGATCGTTCGCGTGCTGCACTGGCACGAGCGCGTCGAGATCCTGTGCCACGACGAGCAGGTGCGCGACGACGCTCGCGCGGTGCTGGAGGCCCATGGCGTCTCACCATCCGGATACCGCCTCCACATCGTACCGAACGACCGGGTCTGGCTGCGTGACTCGGCGCCGACCGTCGTTCACGACGACCGCGGGCGCGCTGCGCTCGTCAACTGGCGCTTCAACGCGTGGGCGAAGTACGACAACTACGCTCGCGACGAGCGCGTCGGCGAGGCGATCGCCAGGCTGACCGGCCTTCCACGCATAACGCCGCTGCGCCCCGACAACGGCCAGCCTGTCGTTCTGGAGGGCGGCGGGATCGAAACCAACGGCGAAGGACTGCTGCTCGTCACCGAGGAGTGGCTCCTGTCCGACGTGCAGGTGCGCAACCCCGGGCTCTCTCGCGAAGACTACGAGCGGGTCTTTCGCGACTACATCGGCGTTAGGCAGACGATCTGGCTTGGCGAGGGCTGCGTGGGCGACGACACGCACGGCCACGTGGACGACATCGCCCGGTTCGTCGCCCCCGACGTCGTCGTCGTGGCGCACGAAGAAGACCCGTCCGACGAGAACCATCGTCGATCGTCGGACAACCTGCATCGCCTCGACCTCGTCACGGGCAGGTCGCTCCGAGTCGTCACGCTGCCCTATCCACGACCCGTGTACATGAATGGGGAGCGGCTGCCGGCGAGCTACGCGAACTTCTATGTCGCGAACGGCGTGGTCATCGTGCCGACGTTCAACGACCGGAACGACCGAGTAGCGCTCAACACGCTCGCGTCCCTCATGCCGGATCGCGAGGTCATCGGCATCCACGCGGTCGACCTCGTCTGGGGGCTCGGCACCCTCCACTGCCTGAGTCAGCAGCAACCGTCTCCGCGTAGCTGAATCGGGGTCGGGTCAGATCCGCACGGCAGATCAGTCGGCATGATGGCTGCTCCCTTGCACTCGTCCGGGCCGGAGGAGGCGACCGTGAAGATCATTCTGCTATCCGACGAATCGATTCGACTCGAGCCAGCGACGGGACAGCTCACGATCGAGGCCGAGTCTGCCAAACAGGAGTACTCCCCGTACCAGATGTTCGCGAGTGGTCTCGCCGTGTGTACGTTCGGCGTGCTGCAATCGTGGGGATCCAACATAGGACTGAGCGCGGATGACCTCGTCATCGAAATCTCCTGGTCGTTCGCCGAGACTCCCCACCGGGTGGGCGCCATCGAGCTCTCGTACGAGTGGCCATCGCTGCCGGCCGACCGAGTGAAGGTCGCGCAACGGGTTGCCGAGCTGTGTCCGCTGCATAAGACCCTCACGCACTCACCGGCGGTGACGATTCGGCAAGCGGCCACGGCCGCAGCCGCAGCATGAGCGCAGTCGGGTCGCTGGAGCCGCGCGTTAGGCGGCCGGCGCGGACGGTGCCGGTCGTGCGCTTCACGGTGAAGGGACAGACGAAGGCCGATGACGAGACGTCGCCGGCGCGCGCGCCGGTCCACGGCTCCCCGACGCGTGCCTATACGGTCGTCTACGACGGCGCGTGTCGCGTCTGCCAGGGCCTCGTTAGGCGCCTCGGCGAGTGGGACAGGCGGGGCATGCTCGAGATCGTCCCGTCGCAGGCCCCGGGGGTGCACGCGCGGTTCCCGTGGATCCCGGTGCGCGCGTACGCGCAGTCGGTTCAGCTGATCCGGCGGGACGGCCGCACCTGGCAGGGTGCCGCCGCCATCGAACAGATCTTCGACCAGCTGCCCAAGGGCAAGCTGGTGACCTGGATCTTCTCCATCCCCTTCGTTCGTCCGCTCGCAGAGCGCTTCTACCGCTGGTTCGCCCGAAACCGATACCGACTCGGCTGCGGCGACCACTGCCAGTTCCGGCAGCTGGATCTCGAATTTGAATAGAGCCGGGGACGGCGGACGGGGGACGGGCGACGGGCGGCTGGCGACGGGAAGAAGGGCGTCATCCCGAGACGACAGGCGAGGGATGACAACCAGGCGGTAATAGCAGCAGCCAGAAGCATGCGGCAGTAGCCCGCAGCCGTCGGCAAACAGCGAGCAGCTCGAAGCTACCGGCCGTCCGCTTCGCGTGCCTCCTCTCGCTGTTCGATGTAAGACCGGCGACTGTCACCTTCGTTAGGCGCCGCGTCCCCCGCCCTCGCCTCCCGCCGCACCTCGCGGTCCGCCTGCCGCTGCGCGACCACGAGACGCTCGAGCCACTCGTTCACCTCGCGTCCCTGGTCGGCATCCAGCCTGGTGAACTCGTGCTCGACGCCACGAGGCGCGCGTCCGCCGCTCTCTTTCACGACGCGCTCCACCGTCTCTCGCCACGTGGCGTTCTGCAACCTCGCTCCGATCGGGTTCATCACGAGCCAGTCCGCCAGATTCGCGGCTCGGTCGTACACCTGCACCTCGAAGCGAGCTTGCTCGCCACGCCGCTCGGCCAGGAACCGCACGGCGCCCGCCAGCGGATGCCCATCGACCGTGCACACCGTCATGCGACGCTCCTCGAGCTCGACAATGCGGATCTGCACGTTGCCGCGCAGCGGCAACGCAATCGTGAGCACGGCACCCAGCTCCGGGACCCGCGGTGTGCCCGGCTCCGCCTGCAGATCCACGTGCCACGGCGTGCAGTCCGCGAAGTGGGATATGAAGTGGCGGAACAACATTTCCGGGCTCATTCGGCTCCCTTCGATATCCGCCCAGAATCGCTTGCGGCGCAGCGCACCGACCCCTTCCTCGGGGAGCAGCTCCGGTTGTGAATCGGCGAGCATCGCGAGTCCCTGATCCAACTTCGTCCCCGCCAGCCCGAACACCGTCGTTAGGGCGTTCCCGCTTGGACTCGTCACGACGTTGCCTTCGCCCAGCATCGTCAGCTGGCCGGTATCGACAGGGAGATCTGCGCCGAGGGCGCTCGCCGCGCGCAGCGCCATCGACACGAGCGGAACAGGTACCGGCAGCCGGATCGGATCGCGCTTGGTGAGCCGCGCCAACCGCTCGACCAGATTGTCGAACGTCGTCTGCTCCGGACCGGCGACTTCGAGAACGCGACCAGCGAGGTCGTCGCGCTCCGCCGCGAGCGCGATCGCGGCGCCCGCGTCGTCGGCCCAGATGGGCTGGAATGGTTGGTCGCCGCCGGCGATTACAGGAACGGCCGGCAGCGTACGGACCATCTTGAGAATGAACGAGATCTGCTCGTCGCCCTGTCCGTAGACGTTCCCCGGACGCACGATGACCCAATTCCCTTCGAACGTCCGAGCGACCTCCTCACCGCGAAGCTTGGAACGGTGATACGGCGACTCCCCGCGATCCGCGCCGAGCGATGACACGTGCACGAGGCGACGGACGCCCGAGCGCTCGGCCTCTCGCACGATATTCCGCGTCCCCGCGACGTTCACTTTCTCGAAGGTGGTCTCCGGAGGAGACTCCGCCACGATCGCGGTGAGGTGAATGACCGCTTCACAGCCGTCCGTGGATCCACGGACTTCGACCTCGTTGGCCACATCGCCCGGAAACGCTTCCACGCGATGCTTCCACTCCCGAACGTCGTCCTGCGCGTTGCGACTGAACAGCCGCACATCGTGCCCACGTGCGAGCAGGGCGTCTACGGTCGCGCGTCCCACAACGCCTGTGCCCCCTGTCACTAAGACTTTCACCGCACCGCTCCGTCAGTGGCGTGCGACCCAAGTGGCAGATGGCGGGCCACAGAGGCGTGACGGCCTCTTCTTCGCCCTCGTCCTTGGAACGCCTAACCCTCCCTCAGGAGATCGATTGAAAGCTCCGCGGTTGGTTCTCATCGCCTGCGCGCTGGCGGCCTGCGCGCGCGGGGGCGATGGTTCCACATACACGATCGCGTCGGCCTCACCGGCGAACGAGGCGTACGGGTTGATGGCCCGCCAGGGCACGCAGCTCGCGGTCGACGTCGTGAACAAGCGGGGCGGTATCCGGTCGCACCACCTCGCGGTCGTGACCGTGGACGACGAAGGTGCTGGCACCACTGCCGCGGTTGTCGCGCAGCAGCTCGTGGACGCCGATAGCGTGCTCGCCGTCGTGGGACATGCGAACTCGAGCGCGACGGTCGCCGCTGCACGCATCTACGACGGACACCTCGCCTCGGTCTCACCGAGCGCCAGCTCGCCGGAGATCACCGGACTATCGTCGTGGCTGTTTCGCGTCATCCCGAGCGACTCCGCCAATGGCATCGAGCTGGCGCGATTCGCAAAAACGCTCGGACACGCACGGGCCGCGATTCTCTACGAGAACAACAGCTACGGCCGCGGTCTCGCCGATTCGTTCCGGCGAGCGTTCGTCGGTGAGCTCACCTCGCTCGAACCTGTCGCTGTGGACGGTAACGGAGTCGAGCCATATCTCGCGTACATCAAGCTCCACGAGCCCGGCCTCGTTTTCGTGGCCGGAAGCGATGGGTCAGGCCTCGCGATCCTTCGTGAAGCAAGGCGTCAGGGCATCAAGAGCGATTTCCTTGGTGGCGACGGATGGGCCGGCATAACGACTGACACCGCGGCGTCCGAAGGCGTGTACGTGGGCGCGCCGTTCAGCGCCGACGACCCACGGCCGGAGGTGCGCGAATTCGTGCGGGCGTTCCGGGCGCGGTTCGGCCGCGACCCGAACAGCTTCGCCGCGCTCGCGTACGATGCGACGATGGTCGTCGCACAGGCGATCGAGCGTGCCGGGCCGGATCGCACCGCCATTCGCGACTATCTGGAGTCGATGCACGAAAACAACGCCTACAAGGGTGTGACCGGTCAGATCGCCTTTCAGCAAAACGGCGACGTCGTCGCGAAGACGATGGCGATGACGAAAGCGACGCGTGGATCGCTCGTGCTCGAGAGCGGAGGCCGCGAGTGATACGCTGGTTGTCTCTGCGACTCGACAGCATCCGACAACGCCTTCGGGTCGGGTTTGGCGTTCTGACGATTCTACTCATGGCCGGCGGCGTGCTGGGCTACACGGCGCTGTCGAAAATGTCGACCATGATTGGCGGGACGCTCGCCGCTGTACAGGAAGAGGGCCTGCTGACGGCACGCCTGTCGGCGGCCGTCATGCGTGAGCTCTCGGCAGCGTCTGGCTACCTCGATAGCCGGGACACGACGGCGCGGTCGGAATTCCAGCGTCTTAGCTGGGAGACCCATCGCGTCCAGCGCGAGATGATGAAGCGGCAGGGCCAGATTGCGCAGGAAGTAACGCTCATCGCGAGCATCGACGCCAAGCTGTCGGAGATCGAGATCAAGTACGCGACGGCGCACCGGCTTGCGGATCTCGGTCGGGACGCTGCCGCGCGCGATCTCGGCGGGCGGGCACGCGTCTCCGTGACCTCGCTTCTCGGCGATGTGGAGAATCTCAGCACGCTCGAGGCGGCGAAGGTCGCCGCGGCATCTGAGCAACTGCGAGCCGAGAACGACCGCCGCGCGAGACTGCTCGTCGTGGCGATTGCGCTGGCAGTGGTCCTCGCCGTGGTGATCGTCGCGAATACCATCAGGTCGATCAGTCAGCCGCTCGCCCACCTCGTGGGACATGCCCGAGAGCTCAGCAACGGAAATCTCGCGGTGCGGACGACGGACCGGTTTCCCGGCGAGTTCCGCGACCTCGCCGCGGCGATGAACTCCACGGCCGAATCGCTCTCCCGTGTGGTCTCGATCGCGTCGATGACCGCAGAGGACGTTGCGACGTCGGCGCACGATCTGTCCGAGGTTTCGCAGCAGATCTCGATCTCGGCGACTCAGATGGCCACGTCGATGGCCGACATCACGAGCGGTGCTGAAGGCCAGGTGCAGCAGCTTCGATCGATCGATGAAGGGCTGCGGACCATTCGCGACAGTGCGAAGGGCGTGCTTTCCGGCGCCGAGGTGGTGAACACGCTGGCCGCGTCCATCGAGGAATCAGCGCGCGCCAAACGAGCGGAGATCGAGCGTGCGATGGGCATTCTCGGCGACGTCCGCTCGTCGGTGCAGGAAGCGGCGACCGAGGTCGTCGTCCTCAATCGCACCGCCGAAGACATCAACAAGTTCGTGGCGTCGGTGAGTCGCATCGCCGAGCAGACGGACCTTCTCGCATTGAACGCGGCGATCGAGGCGGCGAGGGCCGGCACGGCCGGACGCGGCTTCGCGGTCGTCGCCGACGAGGTACGCAAGCTCGCCGAGCAGGCGCAGGCAGCCGCGGATGACGTCGTGCGCCTAACGAGCGTAGTGACCGCGCGGGTGGCGACGACGACGCGCGCGATGGAAGCCGGCGCGTCGCGCGTCGGCGAGATCGAACGCGTGTCGCGCGACATCGACGCTGCGTTGCGGACGATCACGGCGGCCGCCGAACGCACGCGCGACGCCGCGACGAGCGTGACGCAGGCGGCCGAGCGCAATGTGGACGTGGTGTCCACGGCCGCGCGCGGCGTGGAGTCCATCGCCCGGACGGCCGAGGGGCACGCCGCCGCGGCGCAGGAGGTCAGCGCGTCGACGCAGGAACAGAGCGCCGCGTGCGAGCAGATGAGCTCAGCGTCGACGCAGCTCCTCGCCGGGTCGACGCAGCTCAGACAACTCGTTGGTGGATTGAAGACGCAGGCGGCGTAGCCGCCCCAGCTAGGGTTTCGTCTCCGCGGAAGGCGCCTTCGGCTGCGCCGCCACCCACTTTGTCGGGTCGAACGTGGCCTCGGGGATCGCGTCGTTCACGCGTACGTCGGCGTACTGCTCCTTGAACACGAGCCGCCCGTCGCGATACTGCATCACCTCCGTCGCGATCGGAACGCCGGCGAAGTCCGCGAACTTCCCGAACCGCACGTCAGTCACGACGTCGCGCGTGCCGCGCCGCTCCTTCTGAAGGAGTCGAAGCGCCACGAGCTTCACGCTGTCGATCCAGAACTGGGTCGTCGTCGAATCGCCCGCCGCCGCACCGACGACGTACGCGGGCTGAGCGTCCCACGTGTCGTGGCGAAGCTTCGAGAGATCGAAGCCGAGTGAGTCGAGCAGCTGCGTCGAGCGCTCGAGCGGGAGCGCGTACACGTCGGCTGTCAGTAGCAGCTGCGCGTTCACGCCCGGCTGCGCGTCTATCGCGCGACCGTTGTCGAAGGTGTGTATGCGCGAGCCGTCGAACAGCACGCCACTCCGCTGCGAAAGCGGCAGATAGTCGATGCGCAGGCGACCCGGCACCGAGATGTACTCGCGCCACTGGCTATTCGTCGCGCCGCCGCGCGCCGAGTACAGGGTGTTGTTCTGTGTGAACGACAGCGTCTTGTACCACTGCGCGTTGTACTTCTGGCGCATCGCGCTCACGAGCGATCGCCCATCAGTGATCGCCGGCGCTGCGGGTCGCGTCGGTGGAGCGGCGGGCGTCACACTTCGTCCGCCGCACGCGGCGGCGACGGTTGCGCAGGTGAGGAACAGCGCGGTGCGCACGACACGACACGTCATGGAATGCCTTCCGTCTTCCAGGGCCGACGGTTCGACGACGAAGCGGGAAAATACACGTTTCGAGGCGCGGAGGGCACAGCCCGCCACGCGCCCTCGCGCATGCCGCGTGCCGGTGCGCGGCGAGCGTTCCGCTCCACGAGCGCACCGGCTAGCTTGCCCGTGACTTCCCGTCCCCTCGCCCGTGCCGGAACGCCCAGCGGTTCTCCTCCTCAGCGGTGGGCTCGATTCCACCACGCTCCTCGCCCTGGCCTCCGCGGAAGGGCATGCAATTCACGCCCTTACCTTCCGCTACGGGCAGCGCCACGGGCACGAGGTTGAAGCAGCGGGTCGCATCGCCAGACGCTATTCGGTTCGACAGCATGTCGTCGCCGACATCGACCTGCGGATGTTCGGAGGGTCGGCGCTCACCGCCGATGTTCCCGTTCCCAAAGATCGGCCGCCGGGCGAGCTTGCAGCGGGCGTACCGATCACGTACGTCCCCGCGCGCAACACGATCTTTCTCTCCTTCGCCCTCGCGTGGGCGGAGGTGCTCGGGGCCCGAGAGATCTTCATCGGCGTCAATGCGCTGGACTACAGTGGGTACCCCGACTGTCGGCCGGAGTACATTCGCGCGTACGAGCAGATGGCGAATCTCGCCACTCGCTCGGGTACCGAGCACCACGTCCCGATCGAGATCCGTACGCCGCTCATCGATCTCTCGAAGCGCCAGATCATAGAGCTCGGCCAGCGGCTTGGCGTCGATTACGCGCTCACGACGAGCTGCTACGATCCGTCGCCGAACGGCGCCGCCTGCGGCCACTGCGACGCCTGCCAGCTGCGCCTGCGCGGCTTCCGCGAAGCCGGGACGTCGGACCCGGGACTCTATGTCGCGGAAATCGATGATGAGCCGGTTGGCGAGCCCGCACGATGACGTACACCGTCAAGGAGATCTTCTATACGCTGCAGGGCGAGGGCGCAAACGCCGGGCGTCCGGCCGTCTTCTGCAGATTCAGCGGGTGCAACCTGTGGACGGGTCGCGAAGCCGACCGCGCCCAGGCGGTCTGCACGTTCTGCGATACCGATTTCGTGGGAGTCGGTCCGGATGGCGGCAAGTTCGCGACGGCCGAGGAGCTGGCCGAGGCGGTAAGCATGCGCTGGCCGTGGAGTGAGAGCGCAGGCGCCCGGCCGCTCGTCGTGTGTACCGGAGGCGAGCCACTGCTGCAGTTGGATGACGATGCCGTGCGTGCGCTCCACGAAGTGGGGTTCGAGATCGCCGTGGAGACGAACGGAACGCAGCCCGCTCCGGCGGGCCTGGATTGGGTGTGCGTGAGCCCCAAGTCGACGGCGCCACTCCGCCTCACGCGCGGCAATGAGCTCAAGCTCGTCTACCCACAGGCCGACGCATTGCCCGAACGATTCGAGTCGCTCGACTTCGATCATTTCTTCCTGCAGCCCATGGACGGGCCCGTGGTGGCCGAGAATACGCGGCTCGCGGTCGCGTACTGTCTCGCGCATCCGAGGTGGCGTCTCAGCGTGCAGACACACAAGGCGCTCGGGATCCGGTAATGCGCCTGTACAAGGATTTTTCGTTCGAGGCCGCGCATCGCCTGCCTAACGTGCCCGATGGACACAAGTGCGCGCGGCTGCACGGTCACTCGTTTCAGGTCCGCGTGACGGTCGAAGGTTCGGTGGGTGAGCGCACGGGATGGGTGATGGACTTCGCCGATCTGAAGGCGGCGTTTGGCCCGGTATACGAGCGACTGGACCATCGGTATCTCAACGAGGTGCCCGGGCTAGAGAACCCGACGAGCGAGGTCCTCGCGCGGTGGATCTGGAATGAGCTCGCGCCGGCGCTCGCCGGGCTGGCGGAGATCGAGGTGCGAGAGACGTGCACGACCGGATGCGTTTATCGCGGCGAGGACGAGTAGTTGCGCGCGTCGTGATCCGAGGTAACATGGCTTTCGCGTGACAGCGGACACGTGCGTTGGCCGCGAAGTCAACGGCGACGACGATCGAAGCGCCCAGAGCCATGGCTGAGGCAAGCGGGACGGTGGTAGGTTGTTTGCATCGAAGCGGGCAACCGCTTTCCTCGCGCTCGTGTCCAAAAGCACATGACCACGGCTCACCGGCAGCCACAACCGTCGCGCGTCAAACGTCGCATTCGCCGTTGGGCGATCGCGGCGTTTTTGGTGCCGATAACGGTCGCTGCGCAGAGCCCGAGGGGTGAGATCGATGTGGTGGCGCGGGATCCACGACCGTTTGCGGCTCTCAGCAACACGGCGCTCTCGATGCGCGATTCGATCGTGCTGATCGCGCGATCACAGATCGGGACGCGGTATCGTTATGGCGGTACGACGCCCGGCATCGGATTCGATTGCAGCGGGTTCGTCCGTTACGTCCTGAACGCGATTCAGCTTGTGCTTCCACGCACGGCCGCGCAGCAGGCTCAATACGGCGCCACGATCCCAAAGGACACGACGCGACTTCGTCCCGGAGACCTCCTCACGTTCGGTCGCGGCGGCAAAGTCACGCACATCGGGATCTATGTCGGCAACGGGCACTACGTGCACGCGAGCCCAACCGCTGGCCGCGTGATCGAGACGTCGCTGGAACGGACGGAGTCGCCCTTGGTAAAGATCTGGCGCGGCGGCCGCAGGCTCCTGGCCGAGCGCGACTGGTTGTCGGACACGACGGTAGCGACACCCTAGCGCGTCACTGCCTAACGTCCCACGGCGGAATCCAGAAAGGGACGAACGGTCGAGCCGGCTACGAAACCTGTGGCCGGCTCGTTACGTTTTTCCCACCGTCCGATTCTGGGACACGAGTTCCCATATCTGGGCGTCAGTGGTACCCGAGGCGCCAGTAGCCGCATCGTAAGCTATTGGAAATACGCATCTTGCGATGCAGGTGCGATGGCACGGCTCTTCCCTTTGCGACTGTTCGAACTGTTCGTCCTTTTCTCCTGTCAAACCGAACGCTTTAAATACAGAGGACGCCCCCCGTGGCGATGGACATCAAGCGCGAGCCGCCCAAAAAACGCGGCAAGTACATAATGATTGGAGTGGGCGTCGCCGTCCTGGCCATCACCACGGTCGCGCTCGGGAATCTCGAGCAGCGCGCGCCGTCGGTCGATCGCGCGACGTTGTGGATCGATTCCGTGCAGCGCGGAACCATGACTCGGCAGGTTCGTGCGCCGGGCACCCTGACACCCGAGCACATCCGCTACGTCGTTGCTGTCACCTCCGGGCGGGTCGAAGTGCTCCCTGTGCGCCCCGGCGTCACCGTCACGCCATCGACGCTTCTGCTCGAACTGAGCAACCCGGACGTGCAGCTCGAGATGCTCAACGCGGTGAGCGCCGTGACGAGCGCACAGCAGAACTACGTCACGCTGCAGACGTCGCTCGAATCGCAGCGCCTCCAGCTGGAAACCCAGGTCGCGAACGCGCGAACGCAGTACGGCACCGCCAAGCGTGACTTCGAAACGTTCAAGGCGCTCGCCGCGAAGACTCCTCCGCTGGCGTCGCCCAATGAAGTTGCGCGGGCTACGGAGGCGATGGACGAGGGCGACAAGCGATTGAGGTCGCTCGAGCAGCAGCTCAAGGTCCAGACCGACGCCATCTCCGAACAGCTCCGTTTGGCGCGCGCCAACATCGACCGTCTCTCCGACATTCTGAAATTCCAGCAGGAGCGGGTTGCCTCGATGAAGGTGCCGGCCGGCGAAGGTGGTCAGCTGCTCTCGCTCGGGAACGGGCAGCAGGAACTGCAGCTCGGCCAGTGGGTGCTCGCGGGCCAGACGCTCGCAACGGTCGCCCAGCCCGGGAAGCTCAAGGCAGTCCTCCGCGTTCCGGAAACGCAGGCCAAGGACGTATCGCTCGGGCAAAAGGTCGACGTCGACACGCGCGCGGGTGGCGGCGGCGGAAACTCCGGAATCGTGAAAGGCCACGTGAGCCGAGTGGACCCAACCTCCATCAACGGAACGGTGACGGTCGAGGTCCTGTTCGACCAGGATTGCGCCACCGGGTGCCGCGCCGACCTCAGCGTCGACGGCGTCATCGAGATCGAGCGCCTCGACAACGTGCTCTTCGTGCAGCGCCCAGCGTACGGCCAGGCTGAGAGCACGGTCGGCCTCTTCAAGCTCGATCCCGACGGCAAGACGGCCTCCCGCGTGAACGTGAAGCTCGGCCGCAGCTCGGTCAGCACCATCGAGATCGTCAGCGGTCTGCAACCGAAAGACAAGGTTATCGTGTCAGACATGTCGCAATGGGACAACGTCGCAAAGGTTCGACTGCAGTGATCTCATTGCACAGCGAAACCGCGAGCGCGACAGCGCGGTAATGGATTGAACGGCTCCCGTCCCCACGACCCCAGCTCAACCCTCACTCCCCTGGCTATGGCCACTCAGTCCGCAACGTCGCCCTCGTCCCTCGGCTCGATGCCCGGCGCTTCAGGCGAGGCGCTGATCAAGATGGAAGGGATCAAGAAGATCTTTTACACCGATGAGGTCGAGACGCACGCGCTCTCGGACATTCATCTCGAGATTCGGCCCGGCGAGTACATCGCCATCGCCGGCCCGTCGGGATGCGGCAAGACCACGCTTCTGTCGATACTCGGGCTGCTGGACACTCCAACAGATGGCAGCTACGTGCTGAGCGGTGAGCCCGTGGCGAAGCTCTCGGCGGCGGACCGCGCGCGGATTCGCAACCGGCAGATCGGGTTCATTTTCCAGGCGTTCAACCTGATCGGCGATCTGACGGTGTACGAGAACGTCGAGCTGCCGCTCACGTATCGCGGGATGTCGTCGTCGGAGCGCAAGACGCGCGTGCAGAACGCGCTCGAGCGCGTCGGTATGTCACACCGCATGAAGCACTATCCATCGCAGCTCTCCGGCGGTCAGCAGCAGCGCGTTGCCGTTGCACGTGCCGTCGCCGGCGACCCGGTGATCCTCCTCGCGGACGAGCCGACGGGTAACCTCGACTCGACGAACGGCGAGGCGGTGATGGAGCTCCTCCGCGAGCTGCATCGTGGCGGCGCCACGATCTGCATGGTGACGCACGATCCGCGTTATGCGCGGCATGCCGACCGTTCGATTCATCTCTTCGACGGCCGTGTAGTGGAAGAGACGACGCCCGGCATGTCGTCCGCGGACTGATGATGGAGCGGGACTCGAGACTCGTTCCCCGGTTCGGCCGGGGTCGCGGGCTCGAGTCCCGCGTCGCGGCGATGGTTGCCGTGGCGTTGTGCGTGTTGTCGGCGCCTAACGTACTTGCCGGCCAGAACAGCGACTCCAGCGGAGTGCGGCTGTTCGAGGCCGGCAAGTTCAAGGAAGCCAAGACCGTCTTCGAGCCCGCGCTCAAGTCGAACGCGCGCGACGCGGCCGCGGCGTTCTACCTCGGCCGCATCGCGATGGAAGAGCGCAAGCACGACCGCGCGTTGGACTACTTCGCGGCGGCAACAAAGCTGGAGTCGACCAACTCGACGTACTTTCTGTGGTTAGGCAGGGCGTATGGCCGAGAGGCGCAGAACGCGAACGTGCTCCGTCAGCCGGGCCTGGCGAAGAAAGCGAAGAGCGCCTGGGAGCACGCGATCCAACTGGACGCGAACAACCTCGACGCGCGCAGCGACCTGATTCAATACTACGTGCAGGCCCCCGGCTTCCTCGGTGGCAGCATGGCCAGGGCGTTCGAGCAGGCCGAGGAGATCCGCAAGCGGAATGCGTTGCGTGGGTATCTCGAGCTCGGCGCCCTGTATGAGCGGGACGGGAAGCCCGCCGAAGCCGAGAAGGCGTACCTCGGCGCGGCGAAAGAGAAGTCGGACCGGCACGTCGGCGAGTACCGGCTCGGTGTGTTCTACCAGACCTCGGGCGCGTACGACAAGGCGTTCGATCTGTTCGAGTCGATGATCGCCGTAAACCCTAACGAGGCCGGTGCCCTTTTTCAGATCGGCAAGACCGGCGCTCTCTCGGGGCAGCGGCTCGAGCGTGCCGCCGAGGCACTGGAGGCGTACCTGCAGACGACGCCGGGCCGCAACGACCCGTCGCTGGCCGCCGCACACTGGAGGCTCGGGATGGTCCACGAAAAGCGCCAGGATCGGCAGCGGGCGAAGGCGGAATATGAGACCTCGCTGCGACTCGACCCCACGTTCACACCGGCGACCGAGTCGCTGAAGAAGCTCACGTAACAAGAGAGTGCGAGGGCGTCCTCGCACGACGGGAAATCCACGGTGGGCGATGCTCGAGGCAGCGCCCTCTACCCTGGGTACATCAAC
>Ga0209382_10005795_pt1 | contig 16015 bp, 16 predicted proteins | sample SoiMetdeltSBSDD5_FD_187599 | JGI IMG/M metagenome (GOLD analysis project Ga0209382, IMG submission 187599) | Bulk soil microbial communities from a Populus tree surrounding site in Tennessee, USA - Soil MetaG P. deltoides SBSDD5 (SPAdes) (version 2) | ecosystem: Environmental > Terrestrial >...
TCGCGATCCAGCCAACCCCAGCGCCGACAGTCACGGCTGACAACGCGCCGTGGTTCCAAGCGCGCGAACCCATTATGTTTGCCGGCAACGCTTACTACCCGGCCGGCGCGCAGGTGCATTTCAACCGGAACGAGATGACGTTCAGCGGGTACTACGGCGGCGTACCCATTTACACCAAAGTGACGGTGGAGCCATACAGCCTCGTGTTCGTTCCGCTGTCCGGTGGCGTCATGCAGCCGTACGAACGTCGACGGACGGGCGAGATTGCCGGCACCGTCGGCAGCACGACTCCGTCATTCCCCATTGTGAGTCCAGCCGAAGTTGCGGCGTCTGGGCAAGTTCCTGTGGTGCCTCTTTCGCCTGGACCAGCGACCAGTTATTTTCCGACGCCGAACGCGCCCGCCCCAGTTCCAGTGGGGACGACGGGCGACATTGATCGGGATCAAGTTGCGCGCGGACCTGTGACGAGCGGACACGTGGTGATTGGAGGCAAGCCCGAGGGCCTGAACGCGATCTACATCGATTACAACGGCAGTCGCTGGTTCAGCAGTGGTCCGGCTGTCCGCTTGGAGCCCGAACGTTTCACGCAGATCGGCGTGTATCGCGGCTTTCCGGTTTACCGGCAGAAGGGCGACGCAGAGACAGTTTTCGTTGCTGTCGCGGAATCCGTCGGCTCGCTGTTGGCTCCGTATTCAAGCCGCCGCGCCGCGAATCGCTGACGTATACTCTGAGGCTTGGGCGTCCTCAAGCGACTGGTTTTCGGAGAGAACCCACGTCGTACCGCTGTGCGAGTGCTGGTTCTTGCAGCCGCCAGCTTCATCACGTTCAAGTGGCTGTTGGTTCCCATTCGCACCGAAGGCAGCAGCATGCTGCCAACCTACGCACCTGACAAGCTGAATTTCGTCAACCGTCTGGCCTACGCTGCTGGCAAGCCGGTGCGCGGCGACGTCGTCGCGATCCGTATGGCCGGACCGCACGTGTTGTACGTGAAGCGCGTGATTGGACTTCCCGGTGAACGCGTCGCGGTGCGCGGCGGAACAGTGTTCATCAACGACAAGCTATTAGACGAGCCCTACGTCAAGCATCGCCGCGCCTGGGACGTCGACGAAGTGGTCTTGGGAAGCAGTGAGTACTTCCTCATGGGCGACAATCGCGGGATGTCCGCCGCCGATCATGATTTCGGACGCGCCGACTTGGATCGGATCCTCGGAAAGGTCGTGTTCTGATGGCGCTTCCCCGCGTAGTGACGATCACTGCTGTCGTCTTGCTGCTTGGTGGCGGTGCGTTGTACCTGGCCCGTCCCGACGATGAAGGCGCGCCAATCAGAAAGCGTTTGCAGTCGTTTGCGGAGGCCGTCAACCGGAGCACGATGGACGGCGCAGGCCCGCAATCGCGCGCGCAGCAATTGGCCTCCTACTTCACTGACGACGTGGACGTCGAGTTCGGTGGCGGCGCGGCGCCAATCAGGGGACGCGACACGTTGATGGGTATGGCCGAACGGCTTCAGCCGAGAACCGCTATGTTTCGCCTCAAGTTCGAGGATGTGACGGTCGCGATGTCGCCAGGCGGCGAGGCTGCTGACGTGCACCTCACGGCTGAATTCATCCGCCGCAGCATCACGAGCGGCGAGGAATCGCTTGATGCGCGCGAGTTCACGATGACGATGCGCCGCGTTGACAGCGAGTGGCGAATTGCGCGCGTGACTGCAGTCGATACACTGAGGTAGCTTCGAGCTTCCAGTTGCGAGCTGCCAGCTGCCAGCTCTGAACGGAGGGACTTGCACTGATGGCATTGAAACCAGGTGATGAAGCGCCGGATTTCGAGTTGCGCAGCCATCGCGGCGGCACGGTGAAATTGTCGGATTTCCGCGGTAAACAGCAGGTCGTCGTGGCCTTTCACCCGTTGGCGTTTACGCCGGTGTGCGCGACGCAGATGTGCAACTACCAGGCGGATCTCGGCCGCTTCGAGGGATTGAACGCAGCCGTGCTCGGCATCAGCGTCGACGCGCAACCCGCCAAGTCAGCGTGGGCGCAGACGCTCGGACCGATCTCGTTCGACATGCTCAGCGACTTTCATCCGCACGGCGACGTGGCGCAGAAGTACGGTGTCTATCGCGCCAAGGACGGCATTTCGGAACGGGCCATCTTCGTCGTCGATCGACAAGGCAAGATCGCGTGGGCGAAGACGTACGACATTCCGCAGCAGCCAAACAACGAGGAGCTGCTCGAAGCGTTGCGCCGATCTGCTTGAAAGAGATACGGTCGGAAGTTGGAGGGGAGCTCCAACCTCCGACGAGTCATGGCCGCGGGTTTCAAATGCACCCGGGGAGCGAGGGCCTCGTGCCGACCTTCAGGCTGACTGGGAGGAATCAGCCGGTCGCACGGCGGGTAAATTTAGTTTCCAGGGCCGGTACTCTGACCGGCGTTTCTTACCTGCCCTCAGCAACAGCAACAGCCGTACCCGCGGTGTCATCCATGGGCTTTTCAGGCCGCACACCTCCGCACAAGCACGCAACCTATTGCGCTCGGAACGCTTAACCTCTGCATGCAGAACGCGGACTCAGCAGGAAGCTCCTAACACTCCAGCTCGACGTGTAAGGATGCGTGGTGCAATTGTCGGCTTTCGCTACGGCTCGATATTCGCGGTTCGCGGCTCGCCCCTCGCCGCTCGGGGTTCCGAGATTCGGGGCCGAATTAGCGACTGCCTTTTCGAACCGCGAGCTGCGAACCGCGAGCGGCGACCTAGAGCTGTCGCAATGCCGTGACGACGGGGAGTCGTGCAGCGCGGATGGCGGGAAACAGGCCTCCCAGGAAGCCCATGATGACCGCGAAAATGAGGCCTTCGGCCAGGAGCACCGGGGTGACGGCAAACGCGAACGCGACCTGGCTGAACGATTGCCAGTTCATCGTCGCTGTCTGGTAACCGTCGAACGCGATCCACGCCAACCCGCCGCCGATGATGCCGCCGACGACGCTGAGCAGAATGGCTTCGACGAGCACCGAGACGACGACCGGGCTGCTGCCGAAACCGAGTGCCCGCAGCGTCGCAATCTCGCGCGTGCGATTTGCGACGGCCGAGTACATCGTGTTCAGCGCTCCGAAGATTGCGCCGAGCGCCATGAGAATGGCGATCGAGAACCCGATCGTGCGGATGACGGTTTGTAACACGACCGACTGCTGTGAGTAGTAGTCCGGCTCGCGGATAACCGTAATGTTCAGCCGCGGATTCTTCGTTAGCGCATCTTTGAACGTCTGGAAGCTATCCGGCGTTTCCAGCCTCGCGTAAACCGACTGGTACGAGTTGCCGCGGCGATACGCGCCCTGCAGCACTTTGGCGTCGCACCAGAGTTCGGATTCCGACACGCTGCCGTCTGCGTCGAAGATGCCGACAACCTGCCACGAGCTGTCGCCCCAGCGAACCGGTGCACCGACCGTGAGCCCCGAGAACTGGTTCGACGCGGCCTGACCGACGACGATCTCGTTCGTGCCGGGCGTGAACATTCGGCCTTCGATGATGCGGGTCTTCGGCCGCACCCTGAGCGCGGCCGGCGTCACCCCGCGCAACGGCACGTTCGCGTCGGTTCCGCTGCGCTTGAGTGGGTGGCCGACGATGACGAACAGCTCGGGCGAGGCGTGCACACCTTCAGGCCCGCGCTCGAGGCCCGGCGCCTCCGCGATCAGGTTCGCTTCCTCGCCGCCGAATCCACTCGTCATCTCCGTGTCGCTGCCGGAACGCAGGACGATGACGGTCTGCGGATCGCCGGTGCCCTGCATCGCCGCGCGGAATCCTTCGGCGATTGACAGCACCGCGGTGAAGACGATGACGACGCCGGCGATGCCGATGATGGCAACGACCGACGAGCCGACGCGCTGCGAGATGGAGCGCAGCGTGACTCCGGTAACGGCGATGGTCTGTGTAATCCAGTTCATGAGTCGATCCTGGTTCGAAAGCCGGACGCGACAACTAATCCGCTAGGTCCGCCGTAAGGCGTCGACAATCTTCAGCCGGCTGGCTTGCAGCGCCGGAATCATCCCAGTGCCAATGCCGAGCACGAACACGAGAAGGGCGCCAAAGATGACGTCACGCGGCGGGAAGTGGAAGATCGGCAGCAAGCCGCCCGTCGGATCGCCGAACGTGGTAATAAACGTCCACGACAGCAGAAGTCCCAATCCGCCGCCGAGGATTGCAATCGCGCACGATTCCATGAGCACGAGCGACAGGATCCGGCCGTCGGTGAATCCCAACGTTTTTAGTACGCCCAGCTCGTTGATGCGTTCCCGAACCGATTGCGCCATGGCGTTCCCGGCGACAAACAGGATGAAGAACATGACGATGCCGGCGATAGCCATCATGATGCTGCCAATGTCGCCGATTTGTTTGGCGAAGTCGGAGACGAACGCTTTCTCGGTCGCCGTCTTCGTTTCAGCCGACGAGTTGGCGAACATCGCGTCGATGCGCTTGGCGAGCTGGTCGGACGTCGATGGATCGGCAACCCTGAACACGTACCACCCGACCACATCGGCCATGCCGGGGATCTTGCGCATGACCTCGTTCAGGTATTCGTAGTGGAAGAAGAACTGCGTCTTGTCGACGCCCTGTTTGGACGAGTTGTAAATCCCGTCAATCGTGAACTCCCACGGTCCGTCCTTGGCGACCTGGTAGATCGGCGCGAGCAGCGGGACACGATCGCCAACCTTCCAGTTCATGCGCGCGGCGAGATCGGCGCCGATGATCGCCCCGATCCGATCGCCGAGCCAGACTTTCTTCTGGTCCCCAGGAACCTCGAACTCCGGATACATCTGCAGCCACGTCTCCGGATCGACTGCCATGCTCTGCACGAAGTTGCTGGGCTCCTGGTAGTAGCCTCCGAACCAGTTGGCGTGCGAAAGGGCGGTGATGCCTTCGACAGCGCGGATGCGATCGCCGTAACTTTTCGGCAACGGCTGGATGATCGAGACCTTGTGGATCATCATCAACCGGTCGGCGCCCGCGACGTCCACACCCATGCTGAATGCCGCACGGATCGCCATCAGGCCGCCGAACAACAGGAACGCCACCATGATTGTCATGATGGTGATGAAGGTGCGGATCTTCCGGCGCATCAGGTTGCGCCACACGAGATGCAGGAATTTCATGCTCTCACCGGTTCCCCGGCCTCCTCAACAAGCAACCCCTTATCGAGATGGAGTGTGCGCTTGGCTCGTTCGGCGGCGTGAGGATCGTGGGTGACCATCACGATCGTCTTGCCATAGTCACGATTCAGCGTCTGCAACAGGTTCAGAATCTCGTCGCCGGACCTGCGATCGAGATCGCCGGTCGGCTCGTCGCAGAGCAAGAGCGTTGGATCCGTGACGATCGCGCGGGCGATGCCGACGCGCTGTTCCTGACCGCCGGAGAGCTGTCGCGGATAGTGGTGGGCGCGTTCCGCGAGCCCGACGACCGAGAGTGCCGTCTGGACTCGCTTCTTGCGGTCGGCCGCGCCAAGCTTCGTGAGCAGCAACGGCAGCTCCACGTTGCGCGCCGCGGTGAGCACCGGCAGCAGGTTGTACATCTGGAAGACGAAGCCGATGTGGCGCGAGCGCCACGAGGCCAGCTTGCCGCCCGAGAGCGTGTCGATCCGATCGCCGCCAACTTCGATCGCGCCCTTGGTCGGTGTGTCCAACCCGCCGATCAAATTCAAGAGCGTCGTCTTTCCAGAGCCTGACGGTCCCATCAACGCCAGGAAGTCCCCGGCCGGGATGTCGATCGTCACGCCTTGAAGGACGTCGATCTGCTCGCTGCCGCGATAGTAAACCTTGTGGAGATCCCGGATTTTGACCAACGTTGACATTAGCGCTCCTTCACGCGCGCGCCATCGGCGAGGCCGTCAAAGCCCTCGACGACGACCCGATCGCCGGTTGCCAGTCCTGAAACAACTTCGATTTGGTCCCGATTCGTCAATCCCACCGTCACCGCGCGCCGCTCGACGCGATCCGCGCGCACGACGAACACCACTGACTGCCCGTTCTCAGTGCGAACGGCTGATTTTGGTACGAGCACGCGCGGCGCGGCCGGAGTCTGCTGCGCCGCTTCCGGCTGCCGCTCTCCAAAGAATGAGACCTTTACGCCCATATCGGGAAGGATGCGCGGATCGAGCTGTTCAAATCCGATTCGAACCTTCACCGTTGCCTTCTGCCGGTCCGCAGTTGGTACTGTCGTGATGACGTGCCCGGGAATCTGCCAGTCAGGATACGCGTCGAGCACCGCTTCGACCGGCTGCTTTGGCTTGACGCGATTGATGTAGCTCTCGCTGACGTCGACTTCGATCTCGAGCGACGTCATGTCAACGATTGTGCCGATGCCGGTACGGGTGAAGCCGCCTCCCGCGGAGACGGGCGAGATCATTTCGCCGGGCTGGGCGTCCTTTGAAATCGCTACGCCGTCGAACGGCGCCCGCACGATCGTGTCGGCGAGATCCGTTTCCTGAGCCGAGACCTGTCGCTGGGCCACTTCCACCTGTTGTCGCCCCAGCGCGATGCGCGCCTTCAGCGACTCCACCGCCGATTCGGCCGTATCAACTTCCGCGCGTCCGACGACCTGCTCTTTTATCAATTGATTGAGCCGCGCGTATTGCCGCTCGGCTTCGCGCAGCCGCGCTTCGTCCTCCGCGAACGAGCTCTTCGCGGCCGCAAGCTGGGCGCGGGCGACCTCGAGGCCGGCACGCATCTGCGAGTCGTCGAGCCGAGCGAGGACCTGGCCTTTCTTGACCGCCTGCCCCTCCTCGACGAAGACGTCGAGCACTTTGCCCGTCAGCTTGGACGAAACCGTGGCCCGTCGCCTGGCCACCACGTATCCGGACGCGTTCAGCACGGCACCGGCGGCAGAGCCGCCGCCATTGGCCGAGGTGACTGCCGCGGTCTTGACCGGAGCAGCCTGGACGCGCTGAGTCCAGAACCATCCGCCGCCTGCCGCGAGCACGGCAAGCACGAGCAGGATCAACATGATCCAGCCGCGGGGCCGGCCGCCCCCACCGCGCGCAGCGGGCTCGATTTTCAGGGACGCAAGTTCGTCTTTTAGCGTTGCCACGATGAGATCAGACCGTCATTGAAAAGCCAGGAACGCTGGTGGTTGAAAAACGGGGGCGCCGCAGCGCGAAAGTTTAGCGAATCGGCGTCGCCAAGTATAGCTATTTCTACGACGGGACGCCCGTCGCAGGTCAATTCAAAACGGCGAGCGGCGGATGACGGGCGGTAAATGAAGGCAAAACGGGGAGGACGCTGACCCTACTTCAGCGTTCCGGGGACCCAGCCGCGCGTGAGGTAGTCCGACATCGTGATCGTGAACATGATCAACAGGAAGACGAAGCCGGACGCGGCGACGACCCATGTCAGCCGGGTGCTCCAGCGGAGGCCCATGAAGAAGAGCATCACGAGCAGCATCTTCGTGACGGCGATCGCCAGCATCACGACGTTGTTGAAGAAGCCGAAGTCCACCAGCGCCGCGAGGTACGTCAGCACCGTGCCGGCAATCAGCGCCGCGAACACGGCGACGTACACCTTGGTGGACGGAATGTGACCAGACATCTATTAGTCCTTAGTCGTTAGTCTTTAGTCGTTAGTCTCGTTAGTCGTTAGTCTCGTTAGTCGTTAGTCTCGTGAGTCCCTCAATGGCCGGCGCCGTAGTGGGCGCCGATCAGATAGAGCAACGGGAACAGGAAGATCCACACGATATCGACGAAGTGCCAGTACAGTCCCGAGACTTCGACCGGCGTGTAGTACGCGGCGTCGAACTTACCCCGCCACGCCATGACCGCGATCACCGTCATCAAGCCGAGACCGATGATCATGTGCAGTGCATGCAGACCCGTCATGGCGAAGTAGAGGGAATAGAACATCTCCGCCGCCGCCGGGTACTCGCCGGGCCACTGGAAATACGGTCCGGGCACCAGGTGGTGGGTGAACTTGTCGGTGTACTCGACGACCTTCACCCCGAGGAACACCGTTCCGAAGACCATCGTCGCCACCAGCCACCCGACTTGCGTCTTCGGCGCCGCGCTCGTCTGCGCCGAGCGTACCGCCATCGCCATCGTGAGCGAACTGACGATCAGCACGACAGTGTTCACTGCGCCCCAGAACTTGTTCAGATGGGCGCTGGCTTCCTGGAACCCGGCCGGATTGGCCCACCGGTACACCAGGTAGGCCATGAACAACCCGCCGAAGAACATGATTTCCGTGACCAGGAACACCCACATCCCGAGGGTTGAGGCCTCGAGCTGCTGGCCCATGTCATCGAAGTGATGTTGAAGCTTCGGATGATGCGCATGCGGCAGATGCGGCTTGCGTACCTCGCCCGACTTGACCGGGGGCGAGTGCAGCGGGCCGGGATAGTGCTCCGCGTGCGACTGGCCGTTAGACAATGCCGACCTCCTTGCTGGGCGCGTACTGGTGCGTGCCGTGCGTGACGATCGGCGTCGCGTCGAAATTCGACGTCGGCGGCGGAGACGGGATCTCCCACTCGAGACCCTTGGCGCCCCACGGATCGTTCGCGGCCCGCTCGCCCGCGAAGAGTGAATACGTCAGATAGACCAGCGGTATCACGTATCCGACTGCCAGGATGGACGCGCCGGCAGACGACATGACGTTCCACACCTGATACTCGGGCGGATACTCATGGTATCGGCGCGGCATGCCCAGATAGCCGGCCACGAACTGCGGGAAGAACGTCAGATTGAAACCGATGAAGATCAGCCCGGCGCCAATCCTCGACCAGAACTCCGAGTACAGGCGTCCCGTCATCTTCGGCCACCAGTAGTGCAGACCGCCCAGATACCCCATGATCGCGCCGCCGACCATGATGTAGTGGAAGTGCGCGACCACGAAGTAGGTGTCGTGGACGTGAATGTCGAGGCCCATCGCCGCCAGGAACAGCCCCGTCAATCCGCCAATCGTGAACAGGCCGATGAAGCCGAAGCAGTAGAGCATCGGCGAGTCCAGCGACACCGAGCCTTTGTAGATCGTCGCCGTCCAGTTGAAGACCTTGATCGCCGACGGAATCGCGACAAGGAAGCTGAGGAACGAGAAAATCAGCCCCGCATAGACCGACTGCCCGGCAATGAAGAGATGATGGCCCCACACCAGGAATCCGATGATGGCGATGGCCAGCGATGAGAACGCGATGAACGAGTAGCCGAAGATGTTCTTCCGCGCAAAGGTCTGGACGATCTCGCTGATGACGCCCATCGCCGGCAGGATCATGATGTAGACCGCCGGGTGCGAGTAGAACCAGAACAGGTGCTGGAAGAGGACCGGGTCGCCACCGAGCGCCGGATCGAAGATCCCCAGATGCAGCACGCGCTCGACCGCGACCAGCAGGACCGTGATGGCCACCACCGGGGTGCCCAGAATCATGATCAGGCTCGTCGCGTAGTGCGCCCAGACGAACAGCGGCAGCCGGAACCACGTCAGCCCCGGTGCGCGCATCCGGTGGATTGTCACGATGAAGTTCAGCCCGGTCAGGATCGACGAGAACCCGGTGATGAACACGCCCAGGCCGGCGGTGACAACGTGTGAGTTCGCGGCCGCGGTGCTATAGGGCGTATAGAACGTCCACCCCGTATCCACGCCGCCCGCCAGCACCGCCGCGAACGTGAACATCCCGCCGAGGATGTAGATGTACCAGCTGAGAAGGTTGATCCTCGGAAACGCGAGATCCTTCGCGCCGATCATGATCGGTATCAGGAAGTTGCCCAGCACCGCGGGGATCGACGGGATCAAGAAGAAGAAAACCATCACCACGCCGTGCATGGTGAACATCTTGTTGTAGGTCTCGGCGGCGAGCAGATCGCCAGCCGGCGTCAGCAGCTCGAGCCGGACGAACATCGCGAAGAGCCCGCCCATCGCGAAGAAGGCGGTCACCGATGCGAGATACAACAGCGCGATGCGCTTATGGTCTTTCGTCAACAGCCACGACTTCAGGCCGTGGCCGTCGTTGAGATAACTCACCGTTTCCATATGTCTGTCTTCCTGGGCTCAAAAACCGTCAGGGCAGTGTTCCTGGCGCCGGCTTCTGACCGAGTGAGCGCACGTAGGCGATGAGCTGCAAGAGCTGCTCTTCGGTCACCAAACCCTGAAACGTCGGCATGATGGGCGCAAACCCGGCGTGCACCTTGGCCTGGGGGTTCACGATTGACTCGCGCACGTAAGCTTCGTCCACGGTTGCCGTGCCGCCGCCCTGGAGCTGGACGCTCTTGCCGAACATGCCCAGGAGCACTGGACCGCGGCCCTGCGTCGTTTCCTGGTGGCACGTGACGCACGCCAGCACCTCGTTAAAGAGTTTTTCACCGGCGGCAACTGGCGACGTTGTCGCGGCACTGCCGCCGCCAAGCCAGGCCTGGTAATCGCCGGGTTCCATCGCGGTGACCCACCCGATCATTCCGGAGTGCTTCGTTCCGCAATATTCCGCGCAGAAGAGGCGATACCGTCCCGGCTTCGTTGCCGTAAACCACAGCGTGTTGTAGCGACCGGGAATGACGTCCGCCTTCACGCGGAACGCCGGGATGTAATAGCTGTGAATCACGTCCTCGGAGCCCATGACCAACTTGACCGGCCGTCCAATCGGGACGTGCAGCTCGTTCAGCTCTCTCCGGCCGTCGGCGTGCTGGACCTTCCACATCCACTGCTTGCCAACGACGAAGACCTCCATGGCTCCGACGGGCGGGCGGTACAGATCGAAGAAGACTTTCGCGCCCCACGCAAACATCACCATCGCGATGCCGAGCGGAATGAACGTCCACAGCAGTTCGAGCGCGAGCGATCCGTGAATCGCTGCGCCAATCTCGTCGTCATGCCGGCGCCGGAATCTGGCGGCGAACACCACAACCAGCACCGCGATGAGCACGGCGAAGAAGGCCGTAACGGCGAGCAGGAAGAAGTAGAGCGCATCGACCTGCGGCGCCTGCGCGGATGCCTGCTCGGGGAAGAATGGAAGATTCGTGAACATCGTTAAGTTCGAGAGACCGCCATTTCCCTGCGTACGTTGACGGTCAGGAATATCGCGAAAGCCAGGATGGTTGCGACGCCGGCCATCCGGACGATGCCGAGGACCGTAGCGCCGTACTTACCGGTCGACGGGTCGTAGTGGTAACAGAACAGCAACACGTCGTCGATCAGCGTTCCAATGCGCTCGTCGGCGGCTTCGATGAGCCCGAGCCGCAGATCGCGCGGCGAGAATTCGATCCCGTAGAAGTACTTCGCAATCGTGCCCTTTGGCGTGATGACTTCGATCGCCGCGCCGTGGGCGAACTGACCGATCTCCGGATCGAGCGCGTACCGGAAGCCGACGGCGTCGGTCAACTGCGCGATCGACTCCTGCGAGCCGGTCAGGAAGTGCCAGCCGCCGGCGCTGCCGGGCCGGCCGTAGCGCTCGACATACGCGGCTTTCTTCTGCGACGCCAGCCCCGGACCCTCCTTCGGGTTGAAGCTCACCGCCACGACGTCGAACTCGCGGCCAACTTCGAAGTTCATCACGCCCAACGACGAGACGAGTCCGTTGAGGACTTGCGTGCAGAGCATCGGGCACTCGTAGTACACGAGCGCCAGGATCACCGGTCGCTTGCCGAAGTAGTCTCCCAGCCTGACTTGCCGGCCGCTTTCGTCGACAAACGGCGTATCGAGCGGGAGCCCCTGGCCAATCTTCTGATCGATCGCGATCTTGCTGAGGATCCCCGGCCGGGCCTGCGCCGGTTGTCCCGGCTCCACGGGCGTGCCCGGCTGGGCGTGCGCCGGGCTCACAGACGCAAGCGCTACGAGAACGCAAATTAGAACTAAGGACTTTGCTTGCATTTTCCGAATTACTTGTGTGCCGGTGACGGCGCCGCCGGCGCCGGCGCTGCCGCGGCTGGTTGCGTCGACGGTGGATTCGTAATCACCCTGCCCGACGATGACTCTCCGCGCGCGGGGAGCCGTGACCCTACAGACGGATCCTCGATGGGATCCGGGCGCACCGGAAGGCCGCGCTTCACCACCAGCTGCTTTGCTTCCTCAATCGGGATTCGCGCGACGCCGCTTCTTTCATCGACCCATCCGTACCCATGCAGAACATCGTCCGCGCGGCCGCGGAGCTGATCGAGGTTACGCGGCTCGTTGGTCAACAGCCGAGGCTCTGGCGCACCACCAAACGCCGGCGACTCCAGCGTCGTCCGCGGCATCTGTGTGGCTGGCAAGGCCAGCGGTGACAGCTTGGGATCTCTCGCTGCGGCCTGTCTTTCGAGCACGAACCAGAACAGCCCGTACATCAGCACAGCGGTAACCAGGCACACGACCGCTATCACGATCGTCGCCGCAATCACGGCGCGCACGTTGATGTCGCTGTGCTCGTGGGCGACGTCCTCGTTATCGAGCTCGTTGTGATGAGAGCCGTGCGCGTGATCAGTGGGCTTCATGCGCGAAAGCCTCCTTGAAGTACGGATCGTTCAGCGGCAGCAGTGCCCGGCTGCGCAGGTTTCGCGCGAACAGGAAAAGCCAGATGCCAGTGAGGCCGACTGGAACCGCGAGATCCATCCAGTGAATCAGCAACCCGCCCGAGCGAAACTCCGGCACGACCAGCCAGATCAGATCCACGAGCCGCATCGCGATGATGAACGTCGCGACCCTCGCGAGCAGGGCTGGACGCTTCTTCAGATCCTGTGAAAGCAGAAGCGTGAACGGGATGGCGAAATGTCCCAACACCAGCGCGATCGCGACGTAGCCCCAGTTGCCGGTTGTCCGGCGGACGTACCACGGAATTTCCTCCGGCAAGTTGCCCGACCAGATGATCAGGAACTGCGAGAAGTTGAGGTACGCCCACAACATGACGAAGGCGAGCAAGAGCTTCCCGAGATCGTGGAAGTGACGCTTGGTGAGGAAATCGCTGAAGGGCGCCACGTCGGTGAGCTTCGAGAGCACCACGATGGTGAGCGCAAGCGCCGTGAGCCCCCAGCCTTGGATCGTGATTAGCCCGAAGATCGTCGAAAACCATTCCGGGTCGAGCGACATCACCCAATCAACAGATGCGAGCGTCACGGTGATCACCAGGAACAGCAAGCCCGGCGCGCTGACCTTGCGGAATCGAACGCTGTCGGCTGGCGTGGTCGCCTGTCCGGTGTCCTGCTCCGCCGACCACCGGTTGAGCAGAAACACGCACACCGTCCAGAACGCGAAGAAGACGACGCCTCGGACAATGAAGAACGACGTGTTGAGATATCCGGCCTTGGCCTGAATGATGGCGTTCTCCGCTGCCTCGGGCCTTGCCCATTCGAAGAGCGTCGGCAGGCCGATCAGCACAGGGACGAAGCAGAGCGCAACGAACGGAATCGTGCGCGTGGCGGCCTCGAAGACGCGGCGGCTGACCATGCCCCACTGTCCACCCGAAAGGTGCTGCAGCATCAGCAGCGCGAGCGATCCAAGCGTCAGCCCGACGCAAAACAGGAACGCTACCAGCCAGGATCGCAGCAGTTGACCGGGATCCATGAAGCCGCCGATCGCGCCCGCGGCGAGACCGACGATCCCGACCATGAGCGCCCGCTGCTGGAATCGCGCCAGCGGCGCTGCGTCCGTGATTTCTAGCTGTTTAGCCATATCAGTGCTTGACTGCTCCCGCTCCTGCGGCCGGCTTGGTGACTTTGCTCGGATCGCCTCCGGGCACATCGGACGGTGCGGCATGCTGCGCAAGCTGCAGCGCGCGAATGTACGCGATGATGTTCCACCGATCGCGCGGCGTAATCTGCGCGCGATAGTCCGGCATCCGGCCGAAGCCGTTGGTCATGACATCGAAGAAATAGCCGGCTTCGATATTCCGCAGCCGGTCGATGTGAAACGACGGCGGTTGCGGATAGCCACGCTGCACGACCATGCCGTCGCCGACTCCGGTCGTGCCGTGACACGGCGTGCAATAGATATTGAAGCGCTGCTGACCGCGATCGATGACTTCGGCTGTGACCGGAAACGGCAGCTCGTTGACGAGCATGGCGCCAGCCTTTCCGGTAAAGAACGCCGCGTCGGTCTGCAGAGTACCTCTGGCGATCGTTCCCTCGACGAGCGGCCGCGCGCTCGAGCCATCCTCAAAGAAATCGCTGGCCCGAAGCGGCCGGTACTTCGGCTGGTTGTGCATGTCCTGCCGGCAACCCGCTAACGCGGGAAGGCACCAGGCAAGAAGCAGAAGGGAAAGTGGGCCCGATCTAGTTCTGAACTTCATTGATCTCTCGTGGTCCCAGCGACTTCAGGAAATCGAACGTCTTCTGGCGATCGAACTTCGGGTCCGCCGCTTCGATTGCAAGGAAGAACTTGTCCTGGCTGGCGCGAAGGAAGCTCGGCACGTTGAACACCGGGTGATAGGGCATCGGTAGCCCGTTCAGCACGATCATCGAGATGACCGCGGCAAACGACGCGATCAGGATCGTCAGCTCAAAAGTGACCGGAATGAACGACGGCCAGCTGTTGTACGGACGGCCGCCGATGTTCAGCGGATACGCGACCGTCGAGACCCAGTAGCACAGCCCGAAGCCGGCCAACATTCCCACGATGCCGCCGCCCAAGACAAAGAACGAGACCGGCCGATCGTGCACGTGCATCGCTTCCCAGACCGGTTCAATCGGGAACGGCGAGTAGGCATCCATCTTCCGGTAGCCGGCGGCATAGGTGCGCTTCGCCGCTTCGGTGAGACGGGTCGCGTCCTCGAACTCCGCCATGAGGCCGTACAGCGTATTGGCCGTCGCAGGTGCGTTGTGCATGGCTCAGTGCCCCTCCGCCCCTTCAACCTTCGCTTGCGGCAAGAGCGTGCGGACCTCGAAGATTGAAATCATCGGGAGCACTCGCACGAAGAGGAACATCAGCATCGTAAACATGCCGATGGTTCCGAAGAACGTCGAGAAATCCCAGAACGTCGGGTAGTACATCCCCCACGACGACGGCAGGAAATCGCGGTGCAACGAGGTGACGATGATCACGAAGCGCTCCAGCCACATCCCGATGCTGACGATGAGCGACATGATGAAGAGCCAGACGGTGTTGGTGCGCAGCCGCTTGATCCACAGCGATTGCGGGACGAGGCCGTTGCAGAAGATCAACGCCCAGTACGACCAGGCGTACGGGCCGGTCATGCGGTTGACCATCATGAACTTCTCGTACTGATTGGCGCTGTAGTACGCGAAGAAAATCTCGGTGAGGTAGCCGTAAAAGACGATGAGCCCGGTCACGAGCGTCACCTTCGCCATGTTCTCGAGGTGGCGCATCGTGATGAAGTCTTCGAACCCGTACAGCCTGCGCAGCGGGATGGCCAGCGTCAGCACCATCGCAAAGCCGGCGTAGATCGCGCCCGCGACGAAGTACGGCGGGAAGATCGTCGTGTGCCAGCCCGGAATGATCCCGACCGAGAAGTCGAAACTCACGACGGTGTGAACCGAAAGGACGAGCGGCGTCGACATGCCCGCCAGGAGCAGGTAGGCGTTCTCGTAGCGCTGCCAGTGGCGCGCCGAACCGCGCCAACCGAGCGACAGCGCGCCGTAGATGTAGCGCGTCACCTTGTTCTTCGCGCGATCGCGGAACGTCGCCAGATCAGGGATGAGCCCCGTGTACCAGAAGAGCAAGGACACCGTTCCGTACGTCGAGACCGCGAACACGTCCCAGATGAGCGGGCTGCGGAACTGTGGCCAGATGCCCATGCCGTTCGGGTAGGGGAACAGCCAGTAAGCCGCGAGCCAGGGACGGCCGGTGTGAATCAGCGGGAACATCAAGGCGCAGGCGACCGCGAACAGCGTCATCGCCTCGGCGAAGCGGTTGATCGACGTGCGCCAGTCCTGCTTGAGGAGCAGGAGAATGGCCGAGATGAGCGTGCCCGCGTGGCCGATACCGATCCACCAGACGAAGTTGATGATGTCGAACGCCCAGCCGACCGGCACGTTGTTGCCCCAGATGCCGACCCCCTTCATGAACAGATAACCGACTGACACCAGCAGCAGGTTGAAGAACATGAACGCGATGAACGTCGTCACGATACAGGGAAA
>Ga0209382_10005796_pt1 | contig 16013 bp, 6 predicted proteins | sample SoiMetdeltSBSDD5_FD_187599 | JGI IMG/M metagenome (GOLD analysis project Ga0209382, IMG submission 187599) | Bulk soil microbial communities from a Populus tree surrounding site in Tennessee, USA - Soil MetaG P. deltoides SBSDD5 (SPAdes) (version 2) | ecosystem: Environmental > Terrestrial >...
CGTCAGTGCCAGCGAATCAAAGCCGGTGGAATCCGGCGGCACAAGGATGGTGCTCGCGGCCTGCGAGGCAAGGTTCCCCACGGCATTTTGCCATGCCGCGTCCGTACTCAAGCCGACGAGGACCGCCCTGTCGCGGGGTGTGAGGACATTCAGCAACAGATACGACTCGCCCGCCGGCGGCTCGACGAATTCGCCGCCGAGCCGGAGCCGCCGGGCAACCGGATCATAACTGACGCGGCTTTCGAGATGCGGAGGAAGGGTGGGGAAATAGAGGTTTCCGGCGCGCACACGAGTCGTCACGTCCGGTGGCAATTGCGCCAATGGCACACTGCGGATTCGGACCGGATCGATCAGGCGCACGCTGTTGCCGAGGGCCTGCGCAACCGATTGCTCGTAGAGGATTTCGACACTGCTCTGCCCGGCGATCTGGGGCAGACCGCTCTTCGGCTTAACCAGCGTTTCACCGACGCGAAGTTCCGGAACGTCCGACGGCCAGGTCGTGTCGTAACGGATGTTGATCGGCGTTCCCGGACTGCCGGCGCGCAGGTCGAGCAGCGGAATGTTCGCGCCCAAAGGCGGCGGACTGGCTCCCGGGAAAAAGAAGCCCGGTTGCATCGGATAGAAGTAACGCATCACGATGTTCGTCACACCACCGTCATCACCGGCAGCGCGCGCCCAGAAAAAGAGTTTGCGGTCGCGCCAGTAGGGACCGGACACGCCGGTCGTTTGCGGAGCGAACGCCAGTGTGCTGATCGGAAAAGGCGCCTGAATCAACAACCCTGCCCGCGCCGGGTAGCGGAAGAAAAAGGGAGCTTCCTCGGCGACGACCTGCCACACCTTTATTCGCCACTGCCCGCCACTGGCCGCATCGCGGTACCGGATCAGCACAAACGGCTCGGAGGTCGTGGCGGTCCCCAGGTCGTCGCGAAGAGCAAAAACAGCTTCACCCGCGCCGAATGGCCGGCGCAGCGCATGTTCATCGTTTGGATTAAAGCCGGCCTGCGTTGAATCGTTTTGAAAATAAAGTTCCCAATCCACGAACGTTGCGGGGTCTATGGCGCCCGTGCCCTGCTGACTCGCAACGACGAGATGCGGCACGGCGGCCGGCCACGTCGGCGCAAAGCGAACCGGTTTGGAAGGCCAGAAGATGTCGTTGGAAACGTTCGCACCGGTGACCGGATCAAAGAGCCGCGAGCCCCTCTGATAATAGGCGACCACCAGGTCGTCAGCAGGATTGTTTGGATTGTCCTTGTTGACTGGAATGATCGTTCCCGTGCGAGTCGCAGGATCAAACACCGGGGCCGGACAATAGACCGCGTTGGGAAGGACGACCTGGGGTGATCCGCCCGCCGGATCGAAGTAGCCACCCGGATCGACGATCGGTTGCCCGATCGTGGCTGGTGCATTGTCGTGCAAATACGCCGGGTCATTCCAGGCTATGCTCTGGACGAGCTGAAACCGAATGGCGTTGGTCGAGGGATTTCCGGAAGAGAGCATGAGGAGGCTCAGACCCGGCAGACTGGTTGAGAACTGCCGCGATTGACTGACGACGGTCGCGTTGGCATCCGTGGTGGTAGCGTGTAGCACCGCGGCGGAAAAAGCGCCTCCGCTGCTGAGATCGACCGCTGCCTGGCCGGCCACGTAAGTTTGGTAGCGACTGAGGTTGGTCGGCCAGATGAGCGAAGCCTCCCAGTTATTGGTCAGGCCACCCAGAAGCGGCCAGGAAACCCGAATGCCGCCCGGTTTGACGGCAAAGAGTTTGCCGGAGGGCACGTGCCAGAAAGCCGAGCCGGATGGCATCACGGCCGGACCCTGGCTGGCAAAGAGGCCCGAAGCATCTACGCCGCTCGGACGCGGGATTTCTGAGGCGATCTCCAGCTCAGGGACGGGTACATCGTAGCCATAGACCGTGCTTGAAGCGCGAACCAGAAACCGGCGGCCGTCCAGTGCCTCGATCGCCCCACCAAACTGATCGTTATTGTTCGGAGCCGGATTGTCTATGGAAGAGAGATGCACTCCATCCAGGTTGAAGAGATGCACGCGACCTGCCAGGATCCCATTTACTTTGTCGTGGATGCCACCGATCAACACCCTCGACGGTCCCAGCATGGAGATGGCCCAGCCAAAATAACGGGATTCAGAGACATTTGGACCCGTGAACGCTCTGATGAAAGCCCCGGTGTCGTCATAGAGGTAAACCGCGCCCGCCAAGCCATTAGTCACGAATTGACTGCCATCGAAGTAGCTGACCGGCGCGAAATCCGCGCCCACCAGGAAGCGATGGTCGTCCACCGTTCTCAGCACTCTGCCAAATCCGTCAGACCGGTTGTTTGGGCTGGAAATGGTGGCGATATGGGTGCCATTCAGATTGAAAAGAAGCACTTTGTAGGCAGTCACGTCCAGGGTCTGTGCGCCGATCACGAGCCGGTCGGGTCCGACCGCAGCGAGGTTGCGTCCGCCTTCGAAAAACCCCATGAACAGGCTCGCTGGTGCAGGGTTGGTGATGGTGACGAGCGGAGGCCCGACGGATGCGGCGTCGAAAATGAACACCTTGTTCGCGGAGCTTGCCACGAAGCGATTTCCCGGCAGCGCGAGGAGGGCATTACCAAAAACGGTCCCGTTCGTTGTGCCTTCCGGATTGTCCCACGAACGCAGAAGATTGCCTTCCGAATCGTGCAGGTAAACCGTCCCCAGGTTGGGGACCAGGAAACCATCTGTCCCCACGGTGTACTTCACTCCGCTGGCCAGAAACCGACCGTCTGGAAACGCCGCGACGGCCTTGCCATAGAAGGCCCGCGGTTCGAAGGCTTTGGCAAACCCTGTTGCCTGCCCGTCTTGGCCATAGATCCAGCCAAAACCGGTGGTGGTGCCGAAAAAGAAACCGGGCGGGTAGAGTTTCGGCTCATCCGCCCCTGGGCTGGCGCCGAGGAAGCGGCCCGCGCCGAGCGGGGCGATATTTCCGAACCCGTAATAGTTATCCGAATCGAAGAAAGACGGAGGCCGACTGCCGATATAGTGAACAACCGCCTTGGGTTGACTCGGACTCGACCAGAGGAACCTTGCCACGCCGGCACCCGTGTTCTGGTAATACTCGATCCGGATATCAATCTCGACACCCGCCACCAGAGGGATCGGGGCGCTGGCATGTTCCGTCTCCACCTGGTCGAACCAGGCATCGATCACCAGTTGATCGTTGATCCAGACGCGAATCCCATCGTCGGCCACACCGTAAAACGTGAAGTCCTCCGAGTAAAACGGCATCATCTTACCGGTCCAGCGCGCCGAGAATGTGCCGGAGTTGATCGATGGATCGGGCGAACCGCTGTAAGGAAATCCATTCCAATCGAAGTTGATCCAACGTTGATATCTCGTCACCTTCGGGTTCGTGAGATCGATGTTGTCGAAGTACGTGGCGGTAAAACCTGGAGGATGCTTGATGGTCCAGATATTGGTGACTTGTGCTGACGCGGTGGACACGATGAGCGTAGCCAGAGCCAGACCCCCAACGCACCCTCGCGTCCTGTTGATAATGTAATTGCACACTCCCTCTCTTCCATCGCACGGAGGAGAGGGCCGGGGAGAGGAGGCGCCTCCTGGGATGACTTGCCCCTCTCCTCGGTCCTCTCCCCACTCCTGCGTCGTGGGGAGAGGAAGAAACTTTGCGCACGCTTTCATGGCTCGCTTGAGTTGTCGTTTCGCTTCATTGGCCCGTACTCGCCAGACCCGCATTCGCTGCATCGTTCAACGTTCCCACTCGCGCCACGCGGACGAGCCGAAAATTGCCGGCGATGTGAATGGTGTTGCGATGAAGACCGGTTATGGTTTCGCGGTAGGTCCCGCCCACCTCGGTGTCGCCCCAGCCGGGCGGATTCAAACCGAGTGGATCTTCGGTCGTGAACTCAAGCGACAGCGACCGCGTCACCGTGAAGGATTCCTTACCCTCCGGCAGCGTTTGCTCGAACCGTTCGTCGAGGTTGTTGTGATCGGGATGATAGATGTGTTTGAACGGGTTGAGCGGATGGTTGTAATCCAGCGCGATCGCGCAGGTGTTGGTTCCGCCGCCGCCCGTCAGCACGACGGGACTCTTGAATCCAAACGCGGCCGAGCTGATCCGGCGGCCGATGATTCCGGCGGAGCCGATGATCTGGGGTATGAGCGCTTCGTCGGTCACCACCACGGTCCGGGCGGGTTGATCCGGAATGTTGAATCCGGGGTTTGCAGGGTCGGGTTTGAAGGTGGGCGCTTTGCGAACCAGAAAAACGTGTTGGAGCAGGCGCGCCGTTCCGTCACCATCCACATGCAGGATCAAGCGAAACGAGAAGTCGCCGCCGGTGGGTCGGGTCAGAGCAGGATCGCCCGGATGGGCCGGTTGACTCACCGCGTTGATCACCGCCTCGCCAATCCACAATCCGGCGCCCGCGTTGGTCGCGCCGCCAGAACTCAGTTGAAGCGGACCGGCGGGCGCTGAGGTCGAGGCAGCCTCCGCACTGACGGGAATCAACCATCGCGCGCCCAGATCGTCCGTCACCTCGATCAGGCTTTGATAGTGTCCGACCGCCGCCGCGGGCAACGCGCTGCGCCGCACCCCCAGGCGCACGTTCCACTCCGCGCCGGGTAGCAACGAGGCAAAGCTCAACGTATTCGTCAGCGGCTTCCAATCGAACTGCGCCTGGGCGTACTTGGCATCGCGATATTCCAGCGCGACTGCTCCGGCCAGCGGCGGCTGGCCCGCCGGAGGCGGGGCCGAAGCCAGCAAACGCAAAGTGATATTACGGGCCGCGGCGCTCGTGTTGCGGACCCGCAGGCTTTGTTCGGCCGCGTCACGCCCGAAGAGCAATCCTTCGCGCGAACCAGGATCGACGGCAATCGTGGCCGAGCGGGTCGCCGGCGACTGGCAGCGGACCCAATACCCCGCACCGGGCAGCGGCCGCGCGGCAGTAAGGTCCGTGAACGGTCTCCAGACGCCGACCGGGTCAAGCGCATAAACCGGTTGCCCGGCCAGCCCCCCTTCACCGGCAAACAGATTGGCAAACGAAGGCGACGGCGCCGCCGTGACATGAAACCCGACGAAGTTCACCGCGCCCGCCTGCCAGGTAATGCCGCGCAGCGAGGGCTTGCCCGTGACGGTCCAGGTGAGGGATTGGGCGGTGTCCGCAAGTTTGACGAGGTACGGACGGCCATCGCGCAGGATGAAGAGGTTCGCCCGGCTCGCCAGCGGATGGGTTGAAGGCAACCACGTCAGCCAGCCGGCCGCGCCCGGAATCAACGACGTCGGATCCTGAATGAACTGCGCGGAATCCGACTGGCGGTTGAAGTCCCAGACGCTTTCAACGGGCAGACCCGCGAAGAGCGCGTCACATTCCTCCGGCGTCGGGTCCACTTCAAGGAACACGGCGTTCCATCCCGGCTTAAGCACGATCTGCTGCTGGACCCATTGAGCTTGGGCCCGATCGGCGAAAACGCAGATCAACCCGACGAGTGCGACAAGGATCCAGCGCGCCAAAGCCGCAACCGGAGCGCGGCCTTCCAGGCCGCAGCACGTTGGTTGGCCAAGGGGTGTCGAAATGACTCGAGGCGTTGCTGGCCGGCGAAGCCGCTGCGGGCAGGATGCCCGCGCTCCGAGCGGCGCGCGACCGACGCCAAAGCACTCCAGAATTCCAAAGAGGGGAAGTTGCATTCGATCACTCCTCAAGCTCGATCAGGTAAAAAAACTGTGCGCCTCCTGTGACCGTCGCGTCGGTGAACTGGTTCAACAGCGGCGTCGCCGCGATGCCGGCCTGGACGACCTGATAGCTGCCGGGAGTCGCCAGCAGCGTCGCCGATCGCCGCACCCGATAGGTTCGCCCCGGCTGACTGGACCAGCGAATCGAAACGCCACCGGGCACGGTTGAGATTTCAACCACTTCAAACAAGGACTGCGCATCCGCGGGATTTGTTCCCGCGCGGTACTCGCGCAGGTTGTTCATCCCGTCACCATCCGGGTCGTCGCCGGGGTTCGCGCTCAGGCTTCCAAAATGTTGCTGCTCCCAGGCGTCGGACAGGCCGTCGCCATCCGAATCGATGGGACCGATTCCAAGCTGCAAATCGATTCGTTCACTGCGCCCGCGATCTGTCAGCAGCGGCGCGAACTCGGTTGAGCCGCCGGGAAGAGAAAGCGGCTGACCATCGAGCGTGACCGTCAGGCGACGATAACGGGCCGCCGGCGTCATCAAGGAGATCGTCGTGGCGGAGCCGCTGACACCGGGTTCGGGCGATTCGCACGGGACTCGGAGCACGTAACTGAACTGATTGTTGATGTTGGTGAGCCGCGTCGAGAGCAAGATGGCCGGTCCTCCTGCCACAGGCTCGATCTGCCAGACCAGCGTGCCGGTGGTGAGCCGGACAGTGGCTCCTCCCGAAACCGTCAGTACCTTCCCATACCAGACCAGGTCCGGCTCCGGAATGCCGCCGTGCAGCACGACGAAGGCGGACGTCAGTGCGAGAGCGACGGCAATCCGGGTGAACGCCGCGCCAGCCTGGGATCGTCGTGCGACAGAATCGTAATGGATGGGGGTCAATTGCATACGGCTGGTTTGCGCCTCAGGAATTAAATCTTTCGATCCGTCATCGGTTGGCCGGTCCCCCTGGCGGCACGGCCGGCTCTTTCTGACACAGTCAGCACGGGGCTTTCTCATCGTCTAGCAATGCGGAATTTCCGGATGGAAAGGGCAAAAGACTTTCAGAAATCGAGCGGGGCGGGAAAAGGCACGACGACAGGCCTGCAAATCGATGGCAAGCACGGAGAATTTCCTCAAACGCGGAGTGCGTCAGTGCCGCGAAGTCCGTAGGGGCACGAGTCCAGAAAAGACGGTTAAGGGTCAACCGTGCGGGTACAATGCATGGATCCGGCCGCAGCGGGAGCGGTCTTCAGTTTCCGGAAGCGGAGGTGATGGCGTGGTACAACCACGCCCGGGCATGGGTCCAGTAATACTTCGCGCTTCGCGCCGAGATGCCCAGAGCTGCGGCAGCTTCTTCGTTGGTCATGCCGACGAAATACCTCAGCTTTACCACTTCGGATTCGAGCGGGTGTTGTGCGGCGAGTTTGTCGAGCGCCTCGTTGACGGCAAGGAGTTGATCGTCGTTGCCTGACAAAGCCCGGTCCACTTCCTCGAGATCCACGCGCTGCTGGCCGCCGCCGTGGCGCAATGCGCGCTTCTGGCGGGCGCGATCAATGAGAATTCGCCGCATCGCTTCGGCTGCTGCGGCGAAGAAATGCGCCCGGTTTTCAAACTTCGACTCCTTGCTTCCAACCAAACGCAACCAGGCCTCGTGAACCAAGGCCGTGGGTTGAAGGGTGTGTCCTGGGGGTTCGTTGGCCATTTTGCTCGCCGCGAGGCGGCGCAGTTCCTCGTAAACCAACGGCAGTAATTCGTCTGCCGCCTTGCCATCACCCTTCTCGATGGCGTCCAGAATGCGGGTCATCTCGCTCATGCGCCGGCCGAACCGTCTCGGCAACGTCGAGATGCTGATCCACGCCCCTTCGTTTGTCAAAGCTGGTTGGGCACGAGGTTGTCCTGCTGATCCCGATTGGAAACCCCTCCTGCTCTTAATCTTGCTTCTAATCGTATTAGTCTCGGCATCGCCGGGATAACAGCACGAGTAAGATAAGGGTCGCCACCTCGTTGTCCGTGGCGATCCGTCCCGGTCAGTGCGAGCCACTGCTTCTGGCCTTCTCACTCGCTTCGCGAGTTTCCGGGTGATCTGTACCCAAGGTCGGCCCGAGGTGTTCGAGCGCCGAAGCATACGCAACGCGCGCTTCGTTGGGTTTGCCTTGTGCCTGGAGCGCGCGGGCCAGCGTCAGATAAGCGAGGCCGTTCCATCGCGAATGAACTTCCGGTCCGATGGCTTCGACTTGCAGGGTCAGCGCACGCTCGGCATCAACCCGCGCCGCTTCGTACCGACGCGCCCCCATTTGCACGGTCGCACGCCGCATTAGCAGAATCGCAAGGCTCTTGCGCGTCTCCGGTTTTGAATCTGCCAGGGCAACGGCTCGATCCGCATCCACGAGCGCGGCCGCGGCGTCTCCCCGCGCGAGGGCCAGTAATGATTTCTGAGACGCCATTATGGCGAAGGCGATGTGGCCGGGCGGCAGAAGTTGCCTGGACTTCGCCTCAAACTCGTCGAGCGCTTCACCGGCGCGCGTGAGGTCACCCTGCTGGCGGCAAATGCCCACCAGGACATTGAGGCACATGTTGACGACGTGCTCGTCACCCGCACGTCGCGCCTTTTCCAGAGCGCTGTCCGCATACCGGGCCGCCTCGGAAAAGCGGTTTAGTTCCAGAAGGGAACGCGCCAGGTTGATAAGCAACATCGGCGACACGGTTTCGTCCTTCCCGTCCGCGCTGCTGATGACCATGGCCCGTCGGTAGAGTCGCTCGGCTTCCAGGGGTTGGCCCAATCCGTCCACCGCGGCAGCCCAGTTGTTCAACAGTGTGCCGGCCTTTTCGGTGTTGTCGCGCCCGAGCGCCGAGAGCTGTTTGAAGGCCGCCCCGAACGCCGACGCTGCTTCTCGATTCCGACCCGCCATGCGGTACGCCTCCGCGAGTTCCATCGCCATCGTCAAGTCAAGCAACGGCGAGCCCTGGCCAGAGTCGCGCAAGAGGCGCTCGGCCTCCCGGACTCTCTCAATCCCCAATTGCCCCCGGTCAGCTTCACGCGCGACGCGACTCCCGCGCAGGAGAGCGAAGACCCGGTGCAATATGAATTGCGGCGCGTCACCGAGTTCGCGCAACGCCTCCTGAACGAGAGCTTCTCCGCGCTCGAATTCGCCGGCCAATGCGATTGACACGGAAAGCGCCGCTGCCGCTTTGGCGCGAATGGATGGTTCCGACAGCTTGCGAGAAAGCTCGTACGCCTTGCCGAGCAGGTCGCGGGCTTTGCCGTGTTCGTCCTGGATCTCGTATTGGTGGCCAATCGAGATGAGCAGTTCCACGCGGTTCTCGTCCGCGTCGCCGGTTTGACGCTCGACCAGGCGCTCGGCGCGCGCGAGGAGTTCCCCAACGGTGAAAGGCTTGCCCGTGGGCGCCGCGTCCGACAGCAGGAAGGTGTTCAGATCATTGATGGCCTCGGCGCGGGACAGTTGCCGCAGGGCGAAGTCGCGTTGCACGTCCGCTCCGCGCGCGTGCCGCGTCGCCCGGCGTGCCTGCGTGACGGTGCCGATCAAGCCGCCAGCCAATGCAACAAACACCACGACGACAAATGTGGCCGATGCGCGATGTCGCCGCACGAATTTCGCCATGCGATAGACCTGCGTATCCGGACGCGCAACGACGGGTTCGTTGTTCAGATGACGGAGGATATCCATGGCCAGCCCGTTCGCCGTCTCGTAACGGCGGCCCCGGTCTTTCTGGAGGCATTTCATCACGATCCAGTCCAGGTCACCGCGCAACAGATGAATGAGGCGGGGCGGTTCGGACTGGCGATGTCTCGCCACGGTCGCCAAATCACCCGCCACCATAGCACTTAATCGCGTGGAGGGGCGCAATGGTTCCTTCTCGCGAATCGTGCGGCGCATCTGTTCCAATCCCGACTCCAGCAGCTCTTTTTGAGCGAAAGGCGTCTGCCCCGTGAGCAGTTCATAAAGCAACACACCCAGGCTGTAAATATCACTGCGCGTGTCCACCTCCAGACTTGTCAAAACAGCCTGCTCCGGACTCATGTAGGCAGGCGTGCCGATAAACTGTTCGAAGGCCGTGAAAAGCGTGTGATCGGTCAAACGGCCCTGCGTCGCCTTGGCGATGCCAAAATCAATGATTTTGGGTACCGCGACGCCGTCATTAACCGTGACCAGAATGTTTGAGGGTTTGAGGTCACGGTGAATGATCCCTTTCTGATGCGCGTGCTGGACGGCGTGACAGACATGAACGAAAAGGTCGAGCCGCTCGCGGGTAGAAAGGCTGCTTTGATCGCAGTAGTCGGTGATCTCGACCCCGCGCACCAGTTCCATGACGAAAAACGGCCGGCCGGTTTCGGTCGCTCCGGCATCGAACACCTTCGCAATGTTCGGATGGTCCATCAGGGCAAGGGCCTGGCGTTCCACCTCAAACCGCGCGATGACGCTCCTGGTGTCCATACCGAGTTTGATGATTTTGAGCGCCACCCGCCGACGAACCGGCGCCTCCTGCTCGGCCATATAGACGATGCCGCAACCCCCTTCACCGATTTGCTGGAGGAGCTTGTAGTGGCCGATGCGGTCACCGCACATTTCTGCCCGGACGGCTGGCAAGCGGACAGCCAGACCCGCTGCTCCCGCGTCCGCGCCTGGCTCTTCGAGGAAAGCGCCCGCACTTTCGTGAGCTTGAAGCAACACCTCCACGCGGCGGCGCAGCTCGGTATCACCGTCGCAGGCTTCGCTGAGATAAGCGGGGCGTTCCGCTGGCGTCAGTTGCAACGCCGCGTTGAATGCAGCAACTTCCCGATCCGGGAGATCATTCATCGCTGGTTCGCATGATCTGTCGTTCAATGCGAGATAGTAGATCAAAAAGGACAGGAAACTTCATCAAGACTTTGAGCCTCCCTTGGCGTGGACTACCAGACACCGTTGTGAACTGTAGGTATTCCAAGCCGCGTGGCAATCCTCTCAGCAAGCAAAGCGATCTCGGGATTGAAGTGCAGCTCGCCTGCGTAAGGGCCTGAGTAGATTCCGTGAATTCGCGCCCATTAGCGAAATTACCGTAAAACCGCCCGCCAAGTCCGCCATCGCTTCGCGGAAATCTTCCCAAAGCTGATCTGCACCCCAGCCGTTTCAGCCGCAAGTATTCCGCAAAACAACCGCAGATGGACGCAGATGCACGCAGATATTTCGAGATGATCGAGCTGGAAATCCGTTGCGCGCGGACTCCCCGGGAAACGAAGGCGTCCAGACGTCGGGAATATGCCGTCGGCCCTTCCTCATCTGCGTTTATCCGCGTTCATCTGCGGTTTGACGCGGCTTAACCGAGGGTCAGCGGCCCGCCTTCGCACAGCGCGGCTTTGCCAAACGTCTCGATGCGGTGCCCCACGGCGTGGGCCAGCGCCAGGTGAAGGCGGTTGTGGGGAACCTTGTCGAATTTGACGGAGCGTCCCATCTGAAAGCCAAATCCACCACCGACCAGCAGGAACGGAATGTTGTCCAACGTGTGTGAATTGCCTTTGCCCAGTTCGTTGGTCCAGACAACGAGCGTGTTGTCGAGGAGGTTGCCTTCACCGCCGGGTTCGGGCGTGGTAGCCAGTTTTTGCAAGAGGTAGTTCAACTCGCCGGCAAACCACTTGTTGATCTTCACCAGTTTCGCCACCGCCTCCTCGTTCTTGTCAGGCTCGTGCGATAGCTCATGGTGGCCGTTGGTGACGTCCAGCCACTTCATGCGGGCCTGGCCGACGGACTTGGTGTATTGCAGCGTGGCCACGCGCGCCATGTCGTTGACGAAGCTGTTTATGAGCAGATCGACCTGCATCCGGCTGAGCCGCGGAACATTGTCGTTCTGATCCGCGACACCCTCCTCCAGGGACGGCGGGCCAACCCGCAGTTTCTGGCGGTCGGCTTCGTTGATTTCCTTTTCCATCTGGCGAACGAGCGATTCGTGCTCTTCCAACAGCCGGCGGTCTTCGGCGCTGATCAGCTTGCGAACTTTCTTCAGGTCGCCTTGCACGTCGTCGAGGACGCTTTGGAGACTCTCCTTGTCCTTCAATTGCCCGTAGAGCTTCTGATACATCTGATACGGGTCGGAGATCGGGGCGACGGGTTTGTTCGGACCGGCGTAGGACATGCGAGTCCATGGATCGGCGCGATCGGTAACACCCACGCCAAACTCAAGCGAGCCGAACCGGGTGCGCGTCTCTTCGCGGCTCTGGAAATAGTTTTTGATTTCCTGGTCGATGGAAATGCCGCTCGCCCACCCCGCCGGTGTATCGGAGCCGCCCTGGATATTGCCGGGGAACAATTCGATGCCCGTGAGCAGGCAACTCATGCCGCGCATGTGGCCGTCTCCGTCGCCGCGCACCTTGTTGGACAGCCCGCGCAGAATCAGCATCCGGTCTTTGAACGCCTCGAGCGGCGTCATGATTTCCTTCAGCTTGAAATCGGTGCCCACCTCGTCGGGCCAGAAGGCCGACGGGATCGTTCCATTCGGGCTGAACATGACGATCAGGCGCTGCCGCGGACGGGCCGGGCTGGCAAGGCCAAGGCTCGGCAAACCCATGAGGAACGGCAGGGAGGCCGCGGAAAGGCCGAGGGTTTTAATGAAATGTCGGCGATGAATGGCGTTCATGGTCTGATTTTGGAAGTTATTTAAGCACAAACGGACTCAGATGAACACAGATCTTTGAGACACGAATTTAGCTGAGGCTGCACAGATTTTCGGAGCGCGGGCATCCTGCCCGCAGCACTCTGCACAGCCGGCGAGGCTTTGGATTTGTCCAAAGCGCGTGACCAGCGACCGCGCTGCGGCCGGGAAGGCCGCGCTCCGTCGATTGTGGATTTGAAGCGATGCGTTCATCTGCGGTAACTCTTCTCCTAACTCCCTTTGGTCGGCTTCGCGATTCCGTGCAAGGCGGACGTCGTGGTGATGTCCACCAGGAGCTTCTTCACGTTGAAGCCGGACGCAACAAACGACTGTCGCAGGTGGTTCAAAACATCCGGACCATAGGCCAACATCGGCTGTTTTACAATCTGATTGAACAGTTGCTCGATGAAGGCGTTCTGCGCCTGATCACTGCCGGCCGCGAACTGCGCCAGATCACGCGCCCCGGTCAGCCGGATGGTTTCGCCGTCATCCGTCGTGTAGTTGCTGATCGCATCAATGGGCCGCTCTCCCTCGCTGGTCCGAAACCGCCCCACCGCGTCATATTGTTCGAGGCTGAAGCCCAGAGGATTAATGACCGAATGGCAGGACTGACAGGCTTCGGAGCGGGTCAGTTGGGCCACCTTTTCGCGCATCGTCAGGTTGGGCGCAAAATCCTCGTCCTTGAAGGTCATTGCCATGGGCGGCGATTTCAGCGCGCGGCCAACGATGTTGCGCGTCAGGAACACGCCGCGATGAATCGGCGACGTGGACTTCTGGTACGAGAATGCGGCGAGCAGATAGGGATGGGTCACCACGCCGGAGCGTTCCTTCGGATCGAATGTCACCTTCACGAAGTCGTCGGTGGTCCCGCTCTGCGGGATTTCCACACCGTAAAATTTTGCGAGCCGTTCGTTCACATAAAGATAATCCCCGAGCAACAAGTCACGATAATTCGACGCACCGTTCCAAACCACGTCCTCAAGGAAGACGTCCAGCGACGTGCGCAGGTCTGAAATGATCTCGGGGGTGAAGCCGGGAAAAAGTTTGTCGTCCTTGGAAAGATTCTCCGCACGGTCCATTTGCAGCCAATGACGGAGGAAATACTGCACTTTGGCGCGCGCGCGGGGATCGGTCAGCATGCGGTTTGAGTGCTGGACGACGTGCTCGCGCGCGTGAAGGCGGCCTTCCGCCGCCGCTTTGATCAATTCCTGGTCAGGCAGGGAATCCCAAAGACTGAACGACAAACGCTCGGCCACCGCGAAATCGTCCGGCTTCGCGTCTTCCAGGCCAAGATACAGGAACCGCGGCGACTTCAGCGTCAAGAGCACGACACGTTTGGCCGCGTCTTCCGCTTTGCCTGCCTTTTTGAACTGAGCCGACACAAATACGCGCTTCTGCGCTTCGGTCAACGGTCGACGGAATGCGGTCGCCACGAACTCGCCGCAAAACATCTCAACCCTGGCGAGGCGATTGGTGTCGTTCGATTTGCTGTTGGACAACTTGTCGAGGTGTTCGACCACGTGATTCGCCACTTCGATGGCCGCCTGCGTGGCGGCTTCGTCCCAGGCCTTGGAAACGGCCACGCCGCGTTCGTAGCCCACGCTGCTGTCATCCGGCGGGAACGGCGTGGTAATCACCAGGGTCGGGGTCACACTGGCAGACGATAGATTCCGGGCCGGAATGGGCTCCTGGACGCCGTGCGGCGGTTTCCACTGCAAAGAGATCGACGAGGTCTTGTCCTTGAACTTGAAGCAATCCAATCGGAGCGGGTAGCTCCGCCCGCCGATGAGACGCCGGGTGGCCTTATGTTCGTCGATTTCGCCGGACGCGACCCAGCCGTCGATCAACGGGTTGTCGTCATCATTCACCCACAAACGCGCGCCGTTGGGCGTCTTCAGGATGAACTCGTAGTCGCCGGTCTCGTCCGCGATGATCGATCCGCGCCATTGCATCGAGAATCCATTCGTCCCTGGAGGGTCTCCGCTCGGACTGTTCGTGCCGAAATCAAAATTCACCTGGCGATCCACGCGCTCAAGAACGTTGCTGCCGCGATTGAAATTCCGTGAGTTGTAGTACGAAGCGCGCAATCCTCGCTCGCCAGTCGCCGCGCCATCATGCCCGGTGAAGTGTTTGATGAGATCGGCGACGGTGTTGAGATACTGGCGATTCGTCAGGCGCACGAGTTCAACGCGCGGCGGATGGTTGCGCAATCGCGCCTGGCGCGAGTAAAAGGCGTCGTAGATGTAACGGGCCACCGCCTCCGCATCCGGGCCGTTGCACTTCTCCGGGGCATCCTCGGGCATGTTCTTGTCGATGTAACGCGTCAACTTCTCGATCGGCCAATCGCCACGGAGGGCGTCCTCGTATTTGCCTTTCACTCCCTCGCCACTTTTGCCATGGCACTTGGTGCAGAGCTGCCGGTAAATCTCGCGGCCGCGTTTGTTCTGTTCCGCAGCCTGGAGCGGAGTGTAGCTCAGAAAGAGGAATAGCAGCGCCAACCAGACGAAAGGGAGGGCCCTAGTCAAACGGACCGCGCCCTTGCAGGGCGCAGCGGCTCCGCCCAATCCAAGGGACGGATAGGTTCGATCGACCTGTTCGCCATCGCACGCGCTGCGGCCAAAATGGCCGCGGTCCGACAATGCTGTCGGCTCGCAAATATTCTTCAGGGCGTCAGTGCGGATCATGATCACAGTTCCATCTCCCGGAAACGCATCGCAACGATGCAGGGTCCAAGCAGAACATTGCCGCAGATAAGAGCGGAAAATTCGAGTTCTTTCAAGCGCGGACACGGTAATTGGTTGTTGAGAATATCCTGCAACACGGTGCCGCCGTTCGGGCAGCAACACCATCCGCAACACCATCCAAATCGCCAGTCGGCCGTTGGCCTCGCCCATATTCTTCGTGCCCTTTGTCTCCTTCTGTGATAAGTATTAGGCAATCCGTATGGAACGCAGGAGTTGCACTTTGACCAGGGTTACCTTCACGGCCGTCGCAATATTAGGATCGGCATCTGCTTTTGGCCAAGCCAATGCCAACTACGCACTGTCTTTTGACGGCACGAATGACCTGGTCATCGTGTCCAACCATCCATTGCTCGAACTGACCGACGGCACCCTCGAACTTTGGTTCAAACCGGATTGGGCGCCCGGCTCCATCGCCTACGATCCCGTTCTCATTGCCAACCGGCAAGGTGCCGCGCTCACGCGCTACAGCCTCCATGTGGACCGCAACCTGGCCGGCGTCGCTCTGGCCAATGGCAGTAGCCTCTCCACCGTCGCCTACGCCTTTGCCCGAGGAGACTGGGTTCACCTGGCCCTCGTCGAGAGCGGCCCTACGGCGCAGGTATATGTGAACGGTCAGTTCGTTGGCAGCACGACAAACGGTTTCGGGACGATCATCGGCCTGCCAGTGCAACTCGGTTCCGATGGAGTCGGGGAATTCTTCCGGGGCCAGATGGACGAAGTGCGGATATGGAACACAGCCCGAAGCGCGACGGAGATTCGCTACAACCTTTCCCGCGCCCTCGCCGGCAACGAGTCGGGGCTGGTCGCTTATTGGCGGTTGAACGAAGGTGTCGGAACAACGGCCGCCGACGGCACGACAAAACGCTTTGACGGCGCGGTGTCGGGACCCACATGGATCAACTCTGACGTTACGCTCGTCAACACGATCGGCTCACTGGGAATGGCGCTGGATCTGACCGCCAGTCGAAGC
>Ga0209382_10005798_pt1 | contig 16007 bp, 14 predicted proteins | sample SoiMetdeltSBSDD5_FD_187599 | JGI IMG/M metagenome (GOLD analysis project Ga0209382, IMG submission 187599) | Bulk soil microbial communities from a Populus tree surrounding site in Tennessee, USA - Soil MetaG P. deltoides SBSDD5 (SPAdes) (version 2) | ecosystem: Environmental > Terrestrial >...
CGTGCCGCTCACCGTTGGCACACGCGTGTTCTCGCCAGAGGAACAGGCGGCGGCGTTCGAGACGTACATCCAGCAGGATGCGTATCTCAAAAATCACCGTGGCGAGTACGCCGAACGAAACGGCGCGAGGTTTCCGATGGTCAACCGGGTGGATCTGAGCATTCTGCAGGACCTCTTCCACAACGTCGGTGGACAGCGGAATGCGTTCCAGCTCCGGTTCGACTTCTTCAACTTCGGCAACCTGCTGAACGACAGCTGGGGCGTCGGCAAGCGTCCGATCGCAGCGATCAACACCAACGCGCAGGTGTCTCTCCTCAGCTTCGTCGGTGTCGACGCACAGGGGCGCCCGACGTACCGGATGGCGACAGCGAACAACGAACTGGTCACCAAGTCGTTCCAGACGTCGGCATCGACCGGTGATGTCTATCAGTACATGATCAGCCTGCGGTACTCGTTCAATTAGTCCGCACTTAGAGGCGCGGGTCTTCGGCCACCAAAGACTCGCGCCTCCCCTTCGATTACACTCTGCGCGTGACGCGTCGAGTCCTGCTCCTCCTTCTTCTCTGGCTGCTTGGCGCCTTCGGGCCAGGCCCGGTCCTTCGGGGCGACGACAGCAAGCCCACCGTTATCCTGGTCTCGTTCGATGGCTGGCGCTGGGACTACGAATCGCTCTACTCGGCGCCGAACCTGCGCCGGCTCATCGCGAACGGCGTGAGCGGCGAGCTGATCCCCAGTTACCCGTCGAAAACCTTCCCCAACCACTACACGATCGTGACCGGGCTCTATCCGGGCCACCACGGCATCGTCGCCAACTCGATCAAGGATCCGCCGACCGGCCGACGCATGACGATGACGAACGCACGCGAGGTGACAGACCCGATGTGGTGGGGCGGCGAGCCGATCTGGGTCACGCTGCAGCACGCGAAGCAGGTCACGGCAGCGATGTTCTGGCCGGGCACGGAGGCCCCGATACAAGGCATCCGTCCGAACTTCTGGGCGCCGTTCGACGAGCGCACGCCCGGCACGACGCGGGTAGACACAGTGCTTGGCTGGCTCGACCTGCCGCCGGATCGTCGTCCGACGTTCCTCACGCTGTACCTGCAGGACGTCGACGGGGCGGGACACAGTTACGGGCCGAATTCGTCCGAGGTGAGAAACGCGGTGCGCCGCGCCGACGGTTATCTCGGGCGGCTCGTTCGCGGGCTGGAGCGGCGACGTCTCCTGGACCGCGTCAACATCGTCGCAGTGTCGGACCACGGCATGGCCGAAACCTCGCTCGATCGCGTCGTCGTCCTCGACGACTACGTCGCACTCGAGGACGTCGAAGTGGTGGACATCAATCCAACGCTCGGTGTGTTCCCACGGGCCGACCGCGAGGATGCGGTCTATGCTGCGCTGTCGAAAGCGCATCCGCGGCTCAAGGTCTACCGCCGCGCTGAAACGCCGGCGCATTGGCATTACCGCGATCACCCTCGGATCCCACCGCTGGTCGGCGTGGTTGACGAAGGCTGGCAAATCCTGGCGCGCAGCACCTACAACGACCGGCGCCGACGTGGTCAGGTGGGACCGCGCGGTGAGCACGGCTACGATCCGACGCTCGCGCGCTCGATGCACGGCATCTTCGTCGCGTCCGGGCCGGCGTTCAAGACCGGCGTCACCGTGCCGCCGTTCGAGAACATCAACATCTACGACGCGCTGTCCCAGGTGCTCGGCGTGCCGCCCGCGACCAACGATGGGGATGCGGCCTGGGCGAAGAGCGTGATGAAGTAGACAGACCCCGTACACACAAAAGGCCGTCCCAGCGAGACGGCCTTTCACAAGACGAGCGAGCAGTCGCTATTCCCGGCGCTATTCGCTGCCGCCAGACGAGGCGCGGCGCATGCCCTCGGTGACGATACCCACCTTCTCGACGCCGGCGCCTTTGGCAGCGTCGATGACCTCGACGATTTCACCGTAGCGCAGCGTGCCCGCGCCCATGATGAACATCGTCTTCTCCTTGCGTTCCTCGAAGGTCGCGCGCAAGAACTCCGGGAGGTCACGAAGGGGGACGTCCTTGTTGTTGATCGAGATCTTCTTGTCAGCCGTGTAGTTGAGCACGATCTGGCTGATGTCGGGTGTGGCCTGCTTGGGCTGCTGAGTCTCTGCGGGCAGGTTGACGTCGAGACCGCGCTGGTTGAGCGGCAGGGTCACCATGAAGATGACGAGCAGCACGAGCAACACGTCGATCATCGGCGTGATGTTCATGTCCGCCGTCTCCTTCAGGACCTTGCCCTGGAAGACGCGCTCGGCGCCGTGGTGCTTGTGGGCGTGGGACGACATTACTCGCCTCCCCTGCCCGCGTTCGAGGTGCCACCCTGCCGAGGATCGGTGATCAGGCCCATATCCTCGATGCCGCTGGCTCTCAACTCGTCCATCGCGTCCATGACCGCGCTGTACTCCACGTCCTGGTCCGCCTTGATGATGACGACGCGATCCTTGCGGTTCTCCAGCACTTCCTCGATGCGACGCCGCAGATCGTCCTTCTGCACCGGCACGGCATTGAGGTAGAGCTGTTTCCTGGCGTCGATCGCCAGCACCGTCTGTTCCTGGGTATCGGGCTTTTCGGTCGTGTTGGTGGCAACCGGCAGCCTGACGGCCACGCCCTGTTGCAGCAGCGGCGCCACGATCATCATGATGATGAGCAGCACCAGCATGACGTCGACGAGGGGCGTGACATTGATGTCGGACTTAATACTTCCGCCACCGCCGCCCACATTCATTGCCATAACTGAACTCCTGTCGTGACGGGCGGCCGTGTCAGCGAAGTCTCATCGCCGACGGGCCGCCGGTCATAGTGCGCTGCTAAGCGGTCTTCTTGATGAAGTAGTCGACGAGCTCCGACGAGGAGTTATCCATCTCCACGCCGAAGTACTCGAGCCGGCTGGTCAGGTAGTTGTAGAACCACACCGCCGGGATGGCGACGAACAGACCGAGCGCCGTTTCGACGAGGGCTTCGGCGATACCGGCCGACACGCCAGCGATACCGCCCGATCCGGTCGAGGCGATACCGACGAATGCGTTGATGACGCCGACGACGGTGCCGAGCAGTCCGACGAACGGCGCCGTCGAGCCGATCGTGGCCAGCGTGTTGACGCCCTTCTTCAGGTCGTTGGTGGTCAGCGCCGAGGCGCGCTGAATCGAGCGACGGACCGTATCGAGAACGTCGTCGCGATTGAGGTTGGTGCCGCTCTCCTGCTGGAACTGGTACTCCTGCAGGCCGGCGAGCACGACCTTGGCGAGGTGGCTGTAGCGGTAGTCCTTCGATGCCGACAGCGCAATCGCTTCCTTCAGCCGCTGATCGCGCAGGTGCTTGGCGACCTGCGGCGCGAACAGCTTCGACTGCTTGCGCGCCTGGCTGAACGTGTAAATGCGCTCGATGGCGATGCCGACCGAGAGGAACGACATGCCGAACAGGATGATGGCGACCGCCCACGCGAGCGCGCCCATCTGCGCGAACATGTCATAGAGATCCAGCCCACCACCAGCGGCCGGCGCCTCCTGCGCGAACGCAGGCGCGCTCAGCGCCAGGACACCGACGACTGCAAACGCGATCTGACGCATTTTCCGAACGTTCATTACTCCATCCTCCGCATCCCGCTAAGGGTCTGCCTGTGTATGACTGTCCAGCCGGTGTCTAGCTAAGCGTGAACTGCACGGTGACCGTCATGATGACCGGCACCGGCGTGTTGTTGAGCAGCGTGGGTGTGAACTCCCATTGTTTGACCGCATCGAGTGCCGCCTGGTCGAGCAGCGGAATCGAGCGCAGCACGCGCGCGTCCTGCACCTTGCCGTTCGGCCCGATGACCGCTTCGATGATCACGACGCCCTGCACCCGCGCGGACTGCGCAATCGGCGGATACGTCGGGTTGACGTGCTTGGTCTTGGTTGGCTGCTTGATCTGGCCACCTACGCGTACCGGCTGCGTCGGCGGTGGCGGCGGTGGCGGTGCTTCCGGAAGACCACCGACCACGCCACCCACGACACCACCCGGCACGCCACCCTCGACACCGACGTTGCGATCGAAGTTGGTGTCGAGCGGCTCCGGCTTGATCTCGGGCGGCGGCTCGGTCGGCGCTGCATTCGGGTTCACGACTTCCACCGGCTTCGGCACGTCCACCTTGGGCGGCGGGGGCGGCGGCGGGGGCGGAGGTGGTGGCGGCGCCGCGACGAAGGCCATCATCGACGGCGGCGTCGGAAGTATGTCGGTCGCCATCAGGGGAATGATGACGATGAGGGCGATAATCAGCGCCTCGAGGAAAATCGTCAGCCCGATTGACTTCCCCTGATTGTTTCCGAGCTTGATGGAAGGATCGACGATATCGCCAAATATGCGTTCATCACGTGGCAAGGTGTCTTCTTCCTCTCTGAAATCGGCCACCGAGGCGCGCAGAGCGGCCGATTATAGCTACCCCTAAAAAAGGGTGTCAACGAAACCTTCCGCTGCCAGCCCGGCCGGCTGCTCACATTCCGCTGAGAGCAACCGGTGCAGGCTTAGACACCGAATGTCCCAAAGTGCTCCGCGTGCCCGGTGCGGCTGACAGCCCGTAGAAGAGGCTCCCAGCTCGCCTTTTTCCGGCCACACCAGAGTCGCGACCGGGGATCTTATCCCGGAACCCCAGCCGCAATGCGACCGAAAAAGCTCCCTTTTCCCGCCACAGTGTCGTCACACGTCGGCTCAGTGAGCCGAGCCGATTCGCATCCCGTAGAACGAGCGGTAGACGAACACAATCGATATCGCCAGAAACACGGCCGCAAGCAAATGGCTCGTGCCGGGTCCGCTCTCCTCACTCAGTCGAACCGCCAGCGAAACCGCCAGCAAGCCGAACAACGTGGTGAACTTGATCACCGGATTCAGTGCCACCGACGAGGTGTCCTTGAAGGGGTCGCCGACGGTGTCGCCGACGACCGTCGCCGCATGCAGCGGCGTGTTCTTCGCCTTGAGCTCGGTCTCGACGATCTTCTTGGCGTTGTCCCAGGCGCCGCCGGCGTTGGCCATGAAGACGGCCTGATACAAGCCGAACAGCGCGATCGAGATGAGGTAGCCGATGAAGAAGTACGGCTCGACGAACGCAAACGCGAGCGTGGCGAAAAACACCGTGAGGAAGATGTTGAACATCCCGCGCTGCGCGTACTGTGTGCAGATCTGGACGACCTTCTTGCTGTCCTCGACCGACGCTCTCGTCACGCCCTCGAGCTTGATGTTGGCCTTGATGAACTCGACCGCGCGGTAGGCACCGGTCGTGACCGCCTGCGTCGACGCGCCGGTGAACCAATAGATGACCGCGCCGCCGGTCACCAGGCCGAGCAGGAACGGCGCGTGAAGCAGCGATAACTTATCGGTGTTCTCGGTGAGACCTTTCGTCAACTCGACGATGATCGAGAAGATCATCGTCGTGGCGCCGACGACCGCAGTCCCGATCAGTACGGGCTTGGCGGTTGCCTTGAACGTATTGCCGGCGCCGTCGTTCTCCTCGAGCAGCGCCTTGGCGTGCTCGAACTGGACGTTCAGGCCGAAGTCCTTCTTGAGCTCCTGCTGGACGCCCGGGATCGACTCGATCACCGAGAGCTCGTACACCGACTGCGCATTGTCCGTGACCGGGCCGTACGAGTCGACGGCAATCGTCACCGGACCCATCCCGAGGAAGCCGAACGCCACGAGACCGAACGCGAAGACCGCCGGAGCGAGCATCAGCGACGACATCGATGTGCTCCACCCGCTCACGAAGTAGGCGATCGACATCAGCGACACGATGCTGAGACCGAGCCAATAAGCGCTGAAGTTGCCGGCGACGAAGCCGGCAAGGATGTTCAGCGACGCACCGCCTTCCCTCGACGCCGTCACGACCTCGCGGACGTGACTCGATTCCACGGACGTAAATACCTTCACGAGCTCGGGGATGATCGCACCAGCCAACGTGCCGCACGTGATGATCGCGGAGAGCTTCCACCACAGCGTGCCGTCGCCCATGTCGGCAATCAGCAGGCGTGAGACCACGAATGTGAGCACCACCGACACGATCGACGTCAGCCAGACCAGCTGTGTCAGCGGCGCCTCGAAGTTCATCTTCGCGGCCGAACCATACCGCGCCTTGGCGATCGCTTCGTTCAGCAGGTACGAACCGACGCTGGCGATGATCATCATGACGCGCATCACGAAAATCCAGACCAGCAGCTGCACCTGCGTGTTCTGCTGCGGCACCGCCAGCGAGATGAACGTAATCAGCGCCACGCCGGTCACGCCGTAGGTCTCGAAGCCATCGGCGCTCGGGCCCACCGAGTCGCCGGCGTTGTCGCCGGTGCAATCCGCGATCACGCCCGGGTTCCTGGCGTCGTCTTCCTTGATGTTGAAGACGATCTTCATCAGGTCGGATCCGATGTCGGCGATCTTCGTGAAGATGCCGCCCGCGATCCGGAGCGCCGCGGCGCCGAGCGATTCGCCGATGGCGAAGCCGATGAAGCACGCCCCGGCATAGTCGCCCGGAATGAACAGCAGGATGAGCAGCATGATCAGCAGCTCGACGCTGATGAGGAGCGTGCCGATGCTCATGCCGGCCTTGAGTGGGATCGCGTACACCGGGTACGGACGGCCCTCGAGGCTCGCGAACGCCGTGCGCGAGTTGGCATACGTGTTCACGCGGATACCGAACCACGCCACGCTGTAGCTGCCGAGAATGCCGACGACGCTGAAGATCAGGATGATCGCGACGCGCGTGACGCCGAGCTGCTGCAGCACGCCGAAGTACAACACGATGATCGCGGCAATGAAGATCTCGAGGATGGCGATGAACCGTCCCTGGGTGATCAGATAGGTCTTGCACGTCTCGTAGATCAACTCCGAGATCTCGCGCATCGAACGATGCACCGGGAGGTTCTTCAGCTGGTTCAGGATGACGAGCCCGAACAGCAGCCCGAACACCGAGACGCCCAGACCGGCCATGAGCAGCGTCCGTCCGTTGTAGCCGCCGACGGGCACGAGGCCGAGATCGGGCAGCTTGATGTCCGCTTCTCCACCGCCTCGGGCCGCAGCTTCCGGCGCCGCCTGCGCCGTCGGCTGTGCCGGGTCCGCCGGCGCCTGCGCCTGCGTCAACGTCGGCACCGCTAGTGCAATTACCACCGCGATCGCCCACAGCGCAACGGCACGACTCACTCGGCCGAATCCTCTGATCGACTCGGTCATCACGGTCTCAGCTCCTCTCATGGGCCCGCGCTCTGTGCGCGGCCGGCCCCGTTTGTGGCTCCTGCTTGCTTACGATTCGCCCCGGCAGCGACATGCCGCCGGTCAAGACGATCCGGATCCCTTCCTCGACCGTCAGCTCCGGAAAGAACACGCGGTCGCGCGGGTACATCCGGATGTCGCCGAGATACAGATGGTTCGTCGGTACGTATACGGCCACCAGGATCTCGGGACCCGCCTTGCGCTCGACTCTGAACTCCTTCGTCTGGAACCCGAGGACCCAGCCACGATGCGGGTCCTCTACCATCACGACGCGCTTGAAGCCCTGCTCGGAGTCGGGCGAGAACGCCCCTACGAGCTGCTTGACCGGCGCGTAGATGGTCCGGAACACCGGGATCATCATCAGCCAGCCCTCCGCTCGCGCCAGCAGTCTTCGGCCGATGACGTTCGTCGCCACCGCTCCCACCGTCAGCACGACGAGCAGCGTCACCAGCACGCCGACGAAGCGTGCAACGTAGTCCTGCAACGTGCCGGCGGCAGGTTGACCCAGGGCCTGTCTCGCGAGCGGGGCTGTGAAACCATCAATGATACCGAAGATCCACACCAGCGCGAACACGCTGATGACGAGCGGTACCGTGACGAGCAGGCCTGCGATGAAGCTGCGGCGAAGCCACTGCATCACAGCCAGCCGGCTCTTAACGCGGCGAGGATCGCCAGTCCGGCCGCAATGCGGTACCACGCGAACGGGGCGAACCCGGATCGAGCCACATAGCGAAGAAACGGCTTCACGACGACGAGCGCCGCGAGGAATGCCATCACGAAACCAATAGCGATCTCGAGCCCGCGCTCGGCCGCGAGGTGGTCGCGCACTTCCCACAGGTCGTGCACGAAGGCGCCGGCCAAGGCCGGCATCGCCAGGAAGAACGACAGCTCGGCGGCCGCGGGACGATCGACGCGCGCCAGCATGCCGCCCATGATGGTCGCGCCCGAACGCGATACGCCGGGCACCAGCGCCACCATCTGGCTGACGCCGACGGCGAGCGCCCGCAGCACTGGCGTCTTGTCGGCCTCGAACACGACCGGCCGGGGCCTGAACCGCTCGATCAGCAGAATAGCGATGCCGCCGATGATAAACGCGAAGGCAATCACGGCGGGCCGCTGATACAGGTCGCCCTTCACGAAATCCGACAACAGGACGCCGGCGAGTCCGGCCGGAATGGACGCAATCACCAGCATCAGCGCGAACCGGCGGGCCGAGGGATCGGACGCCAACCCCAGCGTGACGCCCAGAATCTTGGCGCGATACAGCCACATGACCGCCAGCACCGAGCCGAACTGGATCATCACCGTAAAGACGCCGCCAGGGTCGTCGTAGTGGAACACCCGCGCCGCCAGCAGCAGGTGCGCCGTCGATGAGATCGGCAGAAACTCAGTCAGGCCCTGGATGATCCCGAGCAGCGCGGCGATCAGGTAGCTCACACAGAAGGGGGCAAGGGATAGGGGGCAAGGGGGCAGGGGAGGGGACGGAGTCAACGGACGACTCCCCTGCCGGCCTGGCTGCTATCTCACGAGGCGCGCGCCCGGCGCTGCTTCTTGCCGGGGCGCGGCTGCGCCGGGGCGTCGGTGGCGGCGACGGCCGCCGCCGCGCCATGGCGACGTTTCTGGCTCAGGAGGATCGCGATGGCCGAGGCGATGAACACGGTGGAGTAAGTGCCGCTGATGATGCCGACCAGCATCGTGAAGGCGAAGCCTTCGAGCGCCTCACCGCCGAACAGGAACAACGCCAGCACCGAGAGGAACGTCAGCCCCGCTGTGATGATCGTGCGGCTCAGCGTCTGGTTGACGCTGTCGTTGACGATCTGCTCGAGCGTGTCGCGCCGGCGCGACCGCAGATTCTCGCGCACGCGATCGAAGATCACGATCGTGTCGTTGACCGAATACCCCGTGATCGTCAGGATGGCGGCGACCACGTTGAGCGACAGGTCGTAGCCGAAGAACATCAGAAACGCCAGCGTCACGAACACGTCGTGCAGCGTCGCCGCAATCGCGCCGACCGCGAACGAGAACCGGAAGCGGATGCCGATGTAAATCGTGATGGCGAGCAGCGAGGCGATGGTCGCGTAGATGCCGCGCAGCTGCAGATCGCGGCCGATCACCGCGCTCACCAGCTCGCGATTGACGATCTCGAACTTCGGCAGCCCCGCCTTGCGCAGCGCGTCCTCGACCTGCATCGATGCCTGCTCGAGCGAGCCGGACTGCGTGCCACCCTCCGGCTGCGGGAGCCGCACGAGAATCCGGCGATCGGCTGCGGCCCCGTACTGCTGCACGACCTCGTCGCCGGGCAGCGACGACACGGCGTCGCGGACCTGCTGCTCGGTGACCGCCTGCTCGAACTGCACGACGACGAGCGTGCCGCCAGAGAAATCGATGCCGAGCGGCAGCCCACGCATCGCGATCATGACCGCGCCGGCAATGATCACCGCCAGCGACAGCGTGATCGCGTGCCACTTCCAGCGGATGAAGTTGTAATTGGCGTTGGTGAGTATCTGCATGTCAAATGCTCAAGGTCTGGGCGTTCGGCTGGCGCCGCGCCAGCACGATCTCGAACACGGTGCGCGACACGAACACGGCCGTGAACACGTTGGACAGCAACCCGATGATCAGCGTCACCGCGAAGCCACGAATCGGACCGGTGCCGAACTGCAGCAGCAGGAGCGCCGCGATGAGCGACGACACGTGCGTATCGACGATCGTCCACCACACGCGATCGAAGCCGGCGTTGACCGCGGCACGCACGCCGCGGGCGGTCCCCAGCTCCTCCTTGATGCGCTCGAAGATCAGCACGTTCGAATCCACGCCCATGCCGATCGTCAGAATGAACCCGGCCACGCCCGGCAGCGTCATCGTCGCGCTTATGAACGCCATCAATCCGAGCAGGATGACCAGATTGACGACGATCGAGACGACCGCATTGAGGCCCGTCAGCTTGTAGTAGAACAACATGAACAGCACGACGAAGGCGAGGCCAGCGAGCGAGGCGGTCACGCCGGCGCGGATCGAATCGGCGCCGAGCGAGGGGCCGACCGTGCGTTCCTCGAGATACTCCATCGACGCCGGCAACGCGCCCGACTTGAGCATGATCACCTGATCGACCATCTCCTCGCGGTTGATACCCGTGATCTGTCCGCTGTCGGTGATCCGCGCCTGAATCGTCGCCACCGACATCACCCGCCGATCGAGCACGATGGCCATCGGTCGTCCGATGTTGCTCTCGGTGAACGTGCCGAATCGGCCCGCCGCATCCTGCTTCAGTGAGAAGTGGACCGCCGGCCGGTTGTACTCGTCGACCGACTGCTGCGCGTTGCGAAGGTCGCGGCCGGTGACCGCGGCCACTTTCTTCAGCGCGTAGAACGCGGTCCCGGCCGTCCCGGCGGTGCCGCCGCCCTCCTGGCGTCCGGGAAGAATCTCGAGGTCCGACGGCAGACTGTTGTTGTACGCCTTGAGCGCGTCGTCACGCGTCGAGAACGGCCCCATGTCGACGAGCGTCAGCTCCAGGAGGGCGGTCGATCGGATGATCTCCTTCGCGCGGCGAACGTCGCTCACGCCAGGGAGCTGCACCAGGATCTGATCCTGCCCGCTGTAACGCGCGACGATCGGCTCGGCCACGCCCAATTCGTTGACACGCCGCTCGATCGTCTCGAGCGCCTGCGTGACGGCGCCATCGCGAAGCTGGTTTGCGATGTTCGGCTTCAGACGATAGGTATAGCCCCCGGCTTCGGACGAGCGGTCGAAGTTGGTGTCCGCCTCGATCGCGGCAGTCCGGTACGCCCCATCGTCCTGGATGCCTTCCACCCTGAATTCAGTGGAGCTGGTCTGCTCCAGCTTCGCGAACGCCACACTGGCCCGCTGAAGCGAATCGCGCAGCCGTTCGACCGTCGTTTCCGTTTCGAGCTGCAATGCGTCGTCGGTCTTGACGCGCAGCACCAGGTGCACACCGCCCTTCAAGTCGAGGCCGAGCTTCACTTTCTGCGATGGCGGGACGAAGGCCCAGATCGACAGCGCGATGACCGCAAGGATGACGATGACCCGCGTGCGGACGTTCTTCATCATGAGGGATTGCTCTCTGAGACCGGCTCTTGACCCTGGTAGCCGACGATGGCCGAGCGCGATACTTCGATACGCACGTTATTGGCGATTTGCAGTTGGACCGACTGATCGTTCACGCGAGTGATCGAGCCGTAGATGCCCCCGGATGTCACGACGCGGTCACCGGCTTTCAACGCCTGCAGGAACGCCTGGACCTTCTGCTGCCGCTTGCGCATCGGCAGCACCATGACGAAGTAGAAGATCCCGAGAATGAGCACCATCGGGATCAACGTCGAGAGGAGGCCCTGCGCCCCTTGCTGAGGCGAGGCCATGCCGAGCAGGAACGGCCACGCCGTGTTCAATAGTGCGGATCCGACGGTTGCTGGCGTCATCAATCGAGAGACAGGCGGGAAACCGAGCGAAGGAACTCCTGCCTGAATGTATCGAAGTTTCCAAAACGAATAGCCTCTCTGATCCTCCGCATAGTGTCAAGGTAAAAGGTCAAGTTATGCAACGTGTTAAGGGCAGCACCGGCCATCTCGCCGGCGAGGTGCAGATGCCGCAGATACGCCCGTGAATGACTCGCGCACGTGTAACAGCGGCACGCCGGATCGAGCGGCTGGTCGTCCTCCGCGTACTTCGCATTCCGGATGTTGATCCGGCCCTGACTGGTGAAGAGCTGTCCGTTCCGCGCGTTGCGCGTCGGCATCACGCAATCGAACAGATCGATGCCGCGCGCGACGCACTCGACCAGGTCCTCGGGGGTCCCGGCCCCCATCAGGTATCGCGGCTGGTCCGCAGGCAATGCCGATGCAGTCCGGCCGACGATGTCGTACATCTGGGCGGTCGGCTCGCCGACGCTCAATCCACCGATCGCGTAGCCTTCGAAGCCGATGGCGACCGTGGCCGCGACGCTCTCCTGGCGCAGGTCGTCGAACACGCCACCCTGGATGATCCCGAATTGGGCCTGCCCGGGGTTGGTTGGCGTCACGCCGGCAGACGGAAACGACTCGAATCGTTGCCGGCACCGCCCCGCCCAGCGCACGGAGCGCTGCATGGCGTCGGCGGCCGCATCGTGCGTCGCGGGATACGCCAGGCATTGATCGAACACCATCGCGACATCGGAGCCCAGTCTGGCTTGAACGTCGACGGTGTGCTCGGGCGTGAACCGATGACGCGAACCGTCCAGATGCGACTGGAATTCGGCGGCGTCTTCAGTAATCACGCAACGGGCGGCAAGACTGAATACTTGAAAGCCGCCGCTGTCGGTCAGGATGGGCCGGTCCCATCCGATAAATCGGTGCAGACCGCCACGGCGCGCGATCAGATCGTCGCCCGGTCGAAGATAGAGGTGATAGGTGTTGCCGAGGATGATCTCCGCGCCCGCGTCGGCCACGTCGCGGTTGAGGACGGCCTTGACCGATCCCTGCGTGCCCACCGGCATGAATGCCGGCGTGTGCACCACCCCGTGAGGTGTGTCGCATTCTCCGAGGCGGGCCGCCCCTTCGCGCCCGTACACGCGGAACCGAAACGCGCTCGCCAAGACGTTTATTATTAGTTGAAGGGGTTGACTGTGATTCGCGTTGGAGTGATTTACGGCGGCCGCTCGGGCGAGCACGAGGTCTCGATCGTGTCGGCCAGCTCGATCTTCAAGCACCTCGATCGCAGCCGTTTTCGGCCGGTGCCGATCCTGATCGCCAAGGACGGCCGGTGGATCCTGTCCGACCGCGAACCAGCGTACGCATCGGCGGCGGATGTCACGGCACTGGGACCGCCGGCTTCGGCTGGACGCGTCGTCGATCCGACGACCGCGCTCGCGGCCGTCGACGTGATTTTCCCGGTGTTGCACGGTCCCTTTGGTGAGGACGGCACGGTTCAGGGGCTGCTCGAACTGGCCAACGTCCCCTACGTCGGTGCCGGCGTGCTCGGATCGGCGGTCGGCATGGACAAGGCGGTGATGAAAACGCTCTTCGCTGCCGCGGGCTTGCCGATCGTGAAGCACCTGACGGTGCTGCGCCGGGAGTGGGAGCGCTCGCCGGCGGCGATTACGGCGGAGGTCGTGCGCGGCCTTGGCTATCCGGTGTTCGTCAAGCCCGCGAATCTCGGCTCGAGCGTCGGCATCTCACGGGCGACGTCCGATGCCACGTTGTGTGACGCGATGGCGCTCGCCCTGCAATTCGATCGGAAGATCGTGATCGAAGCGGGCGTGCCGAACGCGCGCGAGATCGAGTGCGCCGTGCTGGGCAACGACGATCCCGAAGCGTCGATTCCCGGCGAGATCGTCGTGACCCATCGCGACGGCTTCTACTCCTACACGGCGAAGTACATCGATCCGGACGGGGCAGTCACGAAAGTGCCGGCCGACTTGCCGCAGCCGGTCATCGATCGCGTCCGTCGACTCAGCGTCGAGGCGTTCAAGGCGCTGGAGCTGGCCGGCATGGCGCGCGTCGATTTCTTCGTCGACGCCAAGACCGACGCGCTGTATCTGAACGAGGTCAATACCATCCCCGGCTTCACGTCGATCTCGATGTATCCCAAGATGTGGGAGGCGACCGGCCTTCCCTATCCGCAACTGCTCGAGCGCCTGCTGACGCTGGCGCTCGACCGGCACGCGGAGAAGCAGCGGCTTCAAACCAGCATCACGTGACGCGACGAACCGGCCGGCGGCCGCCGACGCGTCTGACACGACTGGTCGCGCTCGTCGTCACGGTGGCTTCGCTGGTTCCTGCGTCGGCGCAGACGCCGCAACCGACACACCTCACGGCCGCTCCGGCGCTGGCCGCGGCCTACGACGCCATCTACGACGCGCGCTTCGACGACGTCCCAGCCCTGTTGACGCGCGCGTGCGGCGGCAGCGGCGCCACTCGCTCGGCACGAGCCACGGCACCACGCGAGGCCTGCCAGCTCCTCGAAGTCGTCTCCACCTGGTGGCGGATTCAGCTCGACCCGAACGATCGATCCCGCGACGAGGACTTCCGCGAACGCGCCGATGCGTCGATCGCCGCGATCGACGCCTGGACGATGCGCGAGCCGATGCGGGGCGAGCCGTGGTTCTACCTTGGCGGCGCATACGGGGCCCGCGCGCAATGGCGCGTGCTGCGGGGTGAACGGCTGGCCGCCGCGCGCGATGGCAAACGGATCAAGGACGCGCTCGAGCGCTCGCTCGCGCTCGACCCGGCGTTGCAGGACGCCTACTTCGGCATCGGCCTGTATCACTACTACGCCGATGTCGCCCCCGCGGCGGCGAAGTTCCTGCGCTGGCTGCTGCTGCTCCCGGGCGGCGACCGGGTCGAGGGGCTGGAGGAGATGTTGAAGGCGCGCGACCAGGGCGAACTGCTCCGCAGTGAAGCCGACTATCAGCTCCATCTCGTGTACCTGTGGTACGAGAAGCAGCCGCAGCGGGCGCTGGAACTGCTTCGCGATCTGCGCGCGCGCCACCCGAGAAATCCACATTTTCTCGAGCGAATTGCCGACATCGAGGACGTGTATCTCCACGACACCGCGGCGAGCATGCGCACGTGGCAGACGCTGCTGGAGGCGGCACAGAGCGGCCGCATCGCCGAGCCGGTCATGGCCGAAACCACCGCCCGGCTCGGGCTCGCGCGCCAGCTCGATCGACGTCACGAGACAGACGCCGCCGTGACGCAGCTCCGGACGGTGATCGACAGTAAGCCTGCAACACCCGTCGGCGCGCTGGCGCGCGCCCAGCTGCAGCTCGGTCAGGCACTGGATCGTCTCGGGCAGCGCAGCGAGGCGATCGCCGCGTATCGCGCGGCGCTCGAGCATGTGCCGTCCGGTGATCCCGATCGGGTTGCGCCGGCCGCGCGCGCGGGATTACGCGCGCCACGCGCGCGATGAACTCAAAACTCACGACCCCTTTTTGAGTTTTGCGTGTTGAGTTTTGAGTTGACGACGCGCTCACGCTGTTGAACGCGCGTCGTCGATCCGACACTTGACAACGTGGGTGCGATTTGATGCTGTGGCCGGACATCGCGGCGCGGCGATCTTTGACAAGCCGATCGATTTTGTGCTTGACACTGAGGAAATCTCACCCATAATCTACATCTGGTATGAGGGTGGATGGCTCAGCCCACCCGTTGTGACGGCCAAGCGGTTCGTCGGAGGCTGAGCTGCTAATCCTGAGGAGAACACAATGGCGAAGAAAGCCAAGGCCTCGAAGAAGAAGGCCGCGAAGAAGCGGTAGTTCTTCCGCACGGCTTCACGGGGTGCTCGAAGGGAGCACCCCCTTTTTTTTGTCCCACAGCTTTCAAGATCTCCCGACGCGCCACCCGCGCCCGGGAGCGAGCCCGCGAAGCAGCGTCACTGACAATCGGGCCGACGTGCCAGGCGGCAGAGTGCGCCGAGTGCTCCGCTGACGCGTTCGCGTATCCACACCACGGGCGAAGGGGGGGATTCACATGGCGAAGAAAGCGAAGGGCGCAAAGAAGAAGGCGGCGAAGAAGAGATAACCGCCACGCGAGATACCAACTCCTGATCCCAGTGCACCAGGTGCGGTGGGATCGGGGGTTGGCCTCAATCGATCAGCTCCCAAATCCCAACTTCCAACTCACACCGTTCAACGCACCTCGCGACCCGACGGGAGAACGCACCCGCAAGCGAAGCGAGCTACTGGGCACTGATCCCGTCCCACACCCTCACGTTTCGGATCACATCCCACGGCAGCAGGCGATCGACGACGTCCATCCCG
>Ga0209382_10005799_pt1 | contig 16006 bp, 11 predicted proteins | sample SoiMetdeltSBSDD5_FD_187599 | JGI IMG/M metagenome (GOLD analysis project Ga0209382, IMG submission 187599) | Bulk soil microbial communities from a Populus tree surrounding site in Tennessee, USA - Soil MetaG P. deltoides SBSDD5 (SPAdes) (version 2) | ecosystem: Environmental > Terrestrial >...
GTGTCGATGGCCTCCTGGCCGAAGTCGGAGCCGGAGCCGCGCTGCCCGGTGAGGGTGTAGGCCTCGTCGATGAACAGGACGCCGCCGCGGGCGCGGTCGAAGGCCTCGGTGGTGCGGTGCGCGGTGTGCCCGACGTACTCGCCGACCAGGTCGGCGCGGCCGACCTCGATGACCTGGCCGCGGGCCAGCACGCCGAGGGCGGCGAGGATCTCGCCGTAGAGCCGGGCGATGGTGGTCTTGCCGGTACCGGGTGGGCCGCTGAAGATCAGGTGCCTGGACAGTGCCGGGACCGGCAACCCGGCCGCCTGGCGTTGCCGGGCCGAGGCGAGCAGGTCGACCATGTTGCCGACCTCCTGCTTGACGTCGGCCAGGCCGACCATGCTGTGCAGCCGGGTGAGCAGCTTGTCGACCTTGTCGGTGTCGGCGGCGGCACCGGCGCCGGCGGCGGCACCGGGGGGCGGCGGGATGTCCTCGGGCAGCAGCCGGGTCATCGCCACCGCGTTGGCGTCCGGGTCGTCGGCGAGCCGGTACGCCTGACGGCCGATCATCTCCTCGAAGACCTTGCGTGCGGTGCGGCCGTTGCCGAAGGTGTCGTCGCGGGGCACCTTCTCGAAGTAGGCGAGCACCGCGTCGCGGGTCTCGTATTCGAGCCGGTAGTCGTTGGCCCGGCACAGGCCCTCGACGATCGTCACCAGGTCGGCCGAGGAGTAGTTGGCGAACTCGATGGTGCGGGAGAACCGGGAGCCGAGGCCGGGGTTGGTGGCCAGGAACGCGCGCATCTCGTGGGTGTAGCCGGCCACGATCACCACGACGTCCTCGCGGTGGTCCTCCATCAGCTTCACCAGGGTGTCCACGGCCTCGCGGCCGAAGTCGGGGCCGGTGCCGCCGCTCGCGGACAGGGTGTAGGCCTCGTCGACGAACAGCACGCCGCCCAGCGCCCGTTCGAAGCACTCGGTGGTCTTCAGCGCGGTGCCACCGACGATGCTGGCCACCAGGTCGGCGCGGCCCACCTCGACCAGCTGTCCGGTCCGCAGCACGCCCAGCGCGGCGAGGATCTTCCCGTACAGCCGGGCGACTGTGGTCTTGCCGGTTCCGGGGGCGCCGGTGAAGACCAGGTGCCTGCTCATCGGCGGCATCGGCAGTCCGACCGCGGCGCGCCGCTCGGCCATCTGCTCCAGCCGGGTGAGGATTTCCACTTCGCGCTTGACGTCGGCCAGGCCGACCAGCGCGTTGAGATCGGCCAGCAGTCCGTCCAGGTCGTTGGGTTGCCGGTCGCCGTGATCGCCGCCGTGATCGTCGTGGCGTGCGTCGACGTTTCCGCCCCTGGGGCCGTCGATCACGCAGTCGGTGAGGGTGACCAGCTCGGCGGAGCCGATCACGACGTTCGTCCCGCCCCGGCCGCCGTTGTTGCCGCGGACCTCGCACTCATGCGCGCCACCGGCCGCGCCGGCCCGCCACTCCAGGCCGGGTCCGGTGCAGTTCAGGATGCGGGACAGGGTCAGCTCGGCGGTGCTGTCGGCCTCGGCCAGCAGGCCCTGGGCGGCGCCGTCGGACAGCTCGCTGTCGTGCAGCCGGGCCGTCGCGCCGGTCAGCCACACGGCTGGCCCACTGCTGCCGGCGATCCGGCCACCGCGCAGGATCAGCGTTGCGCCGGCGCCGGCGGCGATGCCGGGGCCGCGGGCGCCGGTCACCAGCAGGTCGGCGAACGTCGGTGCGGCTGCGGTGAGCACGATGCCGGCGTCCCTGGCCGCGGTGACCTGGCACTCGGTGAAGGTGCCGGCGGACCCCTCCAGGACGTGGATGCCGTAACCGCCCGGATCGGAGATCCGCAGCCGGCGCACCTCCGGGGCGGCCCGGCCGACCAGGACCACGCCCTGGCCGGGCGGCTTGTCGATGTGGCAGTCGGCGATCAGCGGGGTGGACTCCGAGGCGACCAGGACGCCGGCGCCGGAGCTGTCACTGACCGTGAGGCCGACCAGGCGGGTGGTGCTGGCGCCTTCGACCGCGACCGCCGGATGGCCGACCCGCTCCACCCGGCAGCCGCGGACCTCGCCGCGAGCCCGTTCGGCGGCCAGCACGGCACTGCCGCGCACGTCGCTGATCACGCAGTCGACGAACCGCGGGTCGGCGTCGGTCCGGATCACCACCGCGGAGGTCTCGATGTCGGTGAACGTGCACCGTTCGAACAGCCCACCCGCCTGGTCGGCCACGATGACCCCGGCGCCGGTGCGGTTGCCGACCGTGCAGTCCCTCGCCGCAAGCTCGGCCCGCCCGTGCACATAGAGCGCGGCAGCGGAGGCGGACTGGATGACGCACTCCTCCATCCGCAGCAGCCCGACCGGCACCTCGACGGCCGGGCTCCGCTCGCCGGTGTGCACCAGCACCAGCCCGGACAGGGTGGCCGACTCCCCGGTCAGCTGGATCACCGGCGCGCCGTGCGCCTCGATCCGCACGCCACCGGGCGGGCCCGCCGCGGACAGCGTCACCTCCCGGTACAGCGCCAGGCTCTCGGCGTACGTTCCGGGCTGGATGGAGATCGTGGTGCCGGGGCCGGCCGCCGCCACCGCGTCGCCGATCGTGCGGAAGCAGTCCGGTTCGGTCGCGGACACGGTCAGCATGGTGCGAGTGATCATGTTGTGCCCTCCAGCACGACCAGGGCCTGGTGCCTGCCGGCGCGGCCCAACGCGGCCGGCGGGCCGGCGGCCGACAGGATGTGCTCGGTCAGCTCGGGGGCCGGCGCCACGTGATGCCGGTCCAGGTAATAGGCCACCGCGTCGGTCCACACCCAGATCCCATCGGACCGGAAGCTCAACGGGACGGTGGGCGAGCCGTCGAAGACGTCGACCATCAGGCCCGGGGTGGTCAGGACCAGCTCGCCCGCCCACAGGTAGTCCAGCAGGAGTTGCCGCCGCTGCCCTCGCGCCCGCGGCCGGTCCGGCGCGAAGACCGGCCCGCCCGCCGCGTCCACGCCGTCGAAGACCCGCGCCAGCCGGGGCTCCGGGTTCCGCGCCCACACCAGCCTGGCCTGGCCCAGCGCGTAGTTGTGGTACGCCGGCAGTGCCTCGCCGCGCGCGAACACCTCCACCCGCGGCGGGTCCTGCCCGGCCTCGGCCAGGCTGTGTTGCAGCTCGGCGACCAGTTCGACCACGTCGGCGTCGGGCTCGGCCTCGCCCAGCCACACCCGGACCCCGCCCCCGCCCGTGGTCCGCAGCACGCGCCACAGGGCGGTCAGCCCGCCGACCCGGTCGGCCGCCCCGACCGCGGCCTGGTCCGCGTCGAGCGTGGCGGCTTCGTCCGGGGCGAACCGGTGCCGCGTTGGCCGGTCCGGTCCGGCAGTGCCCGGCCCAGCGGGGTCCGGTCCAGTGGTGTCCGGTCCGGGGGTGTCCAGGCCAGTGGTGTGCACGCCGGCCTCGGCCGCGGTTGCCCGGATCAGGGCCTTCTCCTGCGTGCTCAACGCCAGTTTGCCGGTCCGGGCGGCGGCGACCAGCAGTTCGGCGAGGTCGTCCAGGTCACCGTCGGCCAGGCTGGTCCGCATGACGGCCAGGCCGTCGTCGGGGACCCGGCCGGCCAGGCCCAGCAGCAACATGTGCAGGCTCATGACGCCCTCCTCAGCCGGTCCAGGATCCGCGCGTCCTGCTCCCGCCTCGTCCCCTCGGTCGCGAACAGCACGCCATCCGCGACGGCCAACACCCGGAACACCGTGCCCGGCAGGAAGATCACCTCATCGGCGCGGCCGGCCGGCACCAGGCCGTCCAGACGCCGGCCGGTCGCCGACCAGATGACCGCTCGCAGCGCGCCGTCGACCCGGGCCGCCGGGTCCGCAACCGCAATCGTGGGCGTGGGTTCTGCCAGCTCGGCGCCGGCGCTGACCTCGGCCGCCGGCATGCCACGCACCGCGATCCCCTGCAGCGACGGCAGCCTGCGCACCCCGGCCACCAGGCACGCCACGAACGCCGGATCCAGCAACGGTGCCAGCTCGGCCGGCGGCACCGTCGCGAACGTCCGCACCGCGACCAGCTCGGCCAGCAGCTCCTGGCTCGACCCGGCGCCGCGCAGTCCCGGCCGCTCGGCCAGCAGCCGGGTCACGGCCCCGGTCGCGGCGTCGTACCGCCGGCCAAGCGTCTGCCGTAGGGCTCGCCGCGCCTCCGGCGTACTCGGACCGCTGGCCTGCCACACCGTGGGTGGTTCCGCGCGACCCGGCTCCGCGCCACCCGGCGACGCGCGATCCGGCGCCGCCTCGGCCACCGCCGGCGGGACCGTGCTCGCAGCCGCGTCAACCGACGGCTCGGCGACCGGCACCGCCGCGGTCGGGCCGGATTCTGCAACTGTGGGCAGGGCGACTGTGGGCAGGGCGACTGTGGGCAGGGCGACTGTGGGTACGGCCGCGCCGGACCCGGCTGCGGCGGACATGTTCGGGGTGACCTGCCGCCACGCCGACCCGACGGGCCGCAGCCGGCCGTCGGCGTCCACCACGATCGGTTCGGCCAGCGCCGGGCCGTCGCCGGTCGGCGCGACCCGCGGCGGTGCACCCGGCCCGGTGGCCACGGCGGGGACGCCGGACGCCGCGACGGTGACCCTTCCGATGGTCGACGCGGCACCGATCGTCGGTGCCGCCGGCGTGGGTGGAGCGGGCGCCGCAGTCCCCGCCTGGATCGACCCGGGCGGCTCAGCTGGACCGCACGCGCGTCCACCGGGGACCTGCTGCACCTGACGGCCGAGGCTGGCCAGGTCGGGCGGTCCCGGATCCGGGTGGCCGGCGTGCCGCCGTTGCGGGCCAGGTGACGGCACGGGCGATGGCGTTGCCAGCGGCTCTGGGCCGCTCGGGGTGAGCGCACAGACACCCACCCGCAGGGCGGTCGCCAGCCCGGACAGGTGGGCCGGATCAAGCCCGGGGGAGGCGACCAACCGCAGCCGGCTACGGGCGGCGGCAGGCAGGGCGTCCGCGAGGCGACCAACGGCGTCCAGCAGTGCCGGCGGCGGCTCGCCAGCGCCGCGGCCGGCGCCGGCAATGACGAGGTTGACGTGGTCGGGGTCGATGGCCAGCCGCATGGCGGTCGGCTCGGAGGTATCCCGGGCGGGGCGGACCAGCAGGCCGCTGGGGATGGTCTCGACCAGCCAGCCGTCGGTGAGCCGGTAGCACCCGGCGCCGGCCGCGGCCAGACCGGGGATCGGTGCCCAGAAGGCCGGTGTCGGCTCGGAGCCGCCCGGGTGGTACACGCTCTCGCACCGGAACGGCGGCCAGGTGGGCCGACCGTGCCGATCGACCACGGTCAGCCGTGGTGTGCCGTCCGACGAGTACCACGGCATGCCGTGCAGGGCGTGCACGGGCCGGCCAAGCCGTTCGGCCAGGCGCTGGGCGACCGGCACCGCGCCGGCCGGATCCGGGCCGTACGGCGCCAGCACCCACGCGGACCGCAGGGAGCTGACGATCCGCGCCACCATGCCCAGCTCCGGCGGCGCCTCGCCCGGCGCCCCTACCACTACCGTCGGCCGGCCACCCGGCGGCGCCAGGAACGCCGGGTCGGACAGCGCCGCCGGCCCGCCGGCCCGCACCCACAGCCCGGCCGGGGTGGCCACCGCCGGTGCCACGTCCTTCGGCAGGGCGGCCTGCCACACCGGCGCCGGAAACCTCGGCCCGCTGCGCCGCGCCCGCCGCCCGCGCTTGAACGAGCACCACCCCGTGCCCGGCCCGGCCGAGAACGCCTCGCCGCCGGCCAGCACCACCAGGTCGCCCTCCGGTGCCACGACCTCGACATCCAGCCGCTTCGCCAGCCGCGCCGCCACCGGTGCGGCGTCTCCGGCCCGGGACCGCCCGGCCGCGCTGGCCAGCAGCAGCATCCCGGCCACCCGCGGGCCGGCCAGCCGCAGCTGCCGGTCGAGGCCGTCCAGCAGATCCGGGTCCATTCCCCACAGTGCGGCGTGCGCCGACTCGTGCACCATCACCGTCGCCCTGCGCGGCTGCGCGGGCCGGACGTCCACGGTCCGGCGCAGGACGATCTCCGACCCCGCCTGCTCCACCACGATCGTTGCTGTGGACACCGGACACCTCCCTGTGCGCTACCTCATGCACGTCCGCCACGGCGCCAAAGGTTCACGGGCAGCGTTGGCTGCTGGCGCGTTCGAACATATGTTTCACGTGAAACATCGAATCCCGGGCCTGTCGCCAGGGCAACTCAACGCCGGCGCCCGTGTCCAAGCTCGACGGATCAGGGAATGGCGATCAGGTCGACCGGCTGGGTGAGGAGGCGGGAGAGTTCGGTGGCGAAGGCGGCGTTGACGTCGGCGTAGAGGCGGATGGCGGTGTTGGGGACCTGCCAGGCGAGGTAGGCGCCGAAGGCCACGGCGTCCAGCCGGTCGCCGCCGTCGAGGACGTGGTCGGGGCCGTCGGCGCGGACCACGACGGTGTGGCTGCCGGGCTGCTCGGTTACGGCCGGAACGGTGTCGCCGGGGCGGCCGGAGGGGATGGCGGTGCCGCCGCCGATGGGTCGGGGTTGGAACATCGAGGCGGCCAGGCCGGCCAGCCCGTGGGTACCGAGCGCTGCCACCGACGGGAACCCGTGCGGCGACCTCCCCCGGACACGCCGGGTTCGGGAGCGCGGGCCGCAGCCCCAGATTTGACCGGATGCGGATGCTCAGCTGGACGGGTTGGCCTTGTTGGCGCGGACGAGGGCGGTGCGGACGCGGGCGAGCCGGTCGCGCCACCACGCGGCCTGCTTTGGGTCGACCATCTCGTAGGTGTCGATCAAGTCGGGATGGGGGGTCGGTGGCGTGCGCTGGACGGGTAGATGGCCATCCACTGGGCGTAACGACGCCGAGTCGGGTACCACGTCGCCGGTCAGCAGCGCCAGGGTGCCGAGGCCGCAGGCGAACTCGAGTTCGGGCAATGCCCCGGCGAGGGCGAGTTGGGCGGCGAGGCCGACGCTGGTTTCCAGTGCGGAGGAGACCACGCACGGCAGCCCGGCGGCCTCGGCGACCCGCAACGAGCGCCGCACACCGCCGAGCGGGGTGCATTTGATCACTGCCACATCGGCCGCGCACGCGACCGCCACGCGCATCGGGTCCTCGGCGCGGCGGATGGATTCATCAGCGGCGATGCGCACCTCGACCCGGCGGCGCACGGCGGCCAGTTCCTCGATGGTGCGGCAGGGCTGCTCGACGTATTGCAGCCCACCCGCTGCCTTGTCGAGTTGGCGGATGCAGGCAACGGCAGTGTCGATGTCCCACCCGCCGTTGGCGTCTACCCGGATCGCTCCGTGAGACCCAAGGGCGTCGCGGACCGCTTCCACTCTGGCGAGATCTTCGGCCAAGGACTCAGGATGTTCGGCGACCTTAACCTTGGCTGTGCGGCAGCCAGAGCGGGCGGTGATGTCGTGGGCACGTTCTGGTCCGACTGCGGGGATGGTGCAGTTGATCGGGATGCGGTCGCGCACCGGTTCGGGCCAGCCCAGGGTGCACTGCTCGACGGTGGTGGCCAGCCACGAGGTGGCTACGGTGTCGTCGTAGTCGGTGAATGGGCAGAACTCGCCCCACCCGGCGGGGCCTTGGATCAGCATTCCTTCGCGGATGGTGATGCCTCGGAACCGGGCGCGCATGGGGATGGCATAGACGTGGGCGGCGTCGAAGTCGATGTCGCAAGTCATCAGGTGGTGGGGTCCTCATCTCGGCGGGCGCGGTTGCGGGTGAGCAGGTCCGTTATCCGGTCGTCCAACTCGACAAGGTGCGGCGACATGGTCCGCATGGGTCGGGCCTGCCGTTGCAGCGTGCGCAGCCGGTCGAGCGTGCGGGTGGAGCTGACCTGGGCGGCGGTGCGTACGGCGTCGCGCCCGAGCGCCGCCGCATGCTCGTAGTCGCGGCCGACGAGGTGGACGCTGGCGAGGTCGGTTTGTACGAAGCAGCGGCTTCGGATGCGCCACGGTTCGTAGCGGTGCATCGCGTGCGTGATGAGCCGGGCGGCCTGGTCGGGGTCTCCCACGTCCCGCAGGCAGCGGCCGAGGTCGGCGGCGAGTTCGGCTTCGGTGTAGAAACGCAGCCAGTTCGGCTCGTCGTCATGCCGGGCGTGTTCGTACGGCCGCTCGGCGTTCAGTACTGAGGTGCGGGTGGCATTGCCATCGCCGAGTAGGGCATGCCCGCGCGCCTCGACCGCGTGCAGCAGTGCGGACAGCACCGGGGTGGCGTTGCCGTTGGCCACGCTGTGGCCGGCGCGTGCCAGCGCAACGGCTTGGCGGCCGTGGCGCAGTCGGTCGTGGTCGATGATCGCGCCGTGGCCGATCTGGACGGTGAGACGGCTCATGTGGGACAGCACGTTGGCGGCGTACAGCCGATCGCCAGCGCTCATGGCCAGGTTGAGAGCCTGGATGTAGTAGCGCTGGGCGAGTGAGTGTCGGCCAACATCAGCAGACATCGAGCCGGTGAGCCAGGAGGCTTGGGCGGCCGCGCCAAGCAGGGCCTTGCCGGTCTTCTCCGAGTAGGTGCCGTGCATGACCGTGCTTGCCTCGCGGTGAAGCAATTCAACGACTTGGCCGCGGACGAGGCCCGAACCGTACCGGTGATCGAGTCGCCGGAGATGAGCGATGCTCTCGGTGATGATCTCGACGTCGGCCATCCCGATGCGTCTGCCCGCAACTCGCGCGGTGTTCTCTGCGCGGGGCATGGTCACCGCCAACAGCGCGGGCTCCGAAAAGGCCGACGCCGTGAAGGCGCTCCCTAGCAGGAACTTGCGCCGATCCATATCCCGTCCCGATAACTCCACGATCGTCCGAACCGTGCCTGCTAGTGTGCCCGAGCTCTGGAGCCCGTCGTATCGACGATCGGAGGCGGGGGGCCGGTCGGCAAACCCGCATTCCGTGACACTGAGCTCACGGTACAGGTGCCGGGACAGCACCTTGGCCACGAGCCGGGGCACGGGCCAGCGTGGCTGGGAGCCGTCGAGCATCCGTTTCACTGAGGTGGTGTTCGTGCCGAGGTGGACGCCCTCCTCGGCGCCCGCCGCCACCACGGCGCGTGCAAGTGCGGCGTTGCTCAACCCTGCCTCGTCCAGCAGCGCACCCAGCGCGGGCTTGCTGTCGCCAGCTTGATCCTCGCGGCTCATCTGGTCACATCCTGAGTACTCGTTCCATTACTAACCGTAGTCGATTATGCGTACCAACCGAGGTCCGGTGAAGCCCACGTGCGATGTGGGACCCAAGTGGGACCCCCGGACAACAAGCGGACCTTGTGCTACGCAACCTCGACTGCCATCGCACCGATCTGAGCTTTTGTCTTGTGGTGAGGGGATCAACCAGCCGTTGCCCAGGGGCGGACACGACCCGCCGATGGGCGCGGCCGGTCTTGCACGTCAGCTATCGGCTAGGAGCGACTACAATGTATCTTCCGTACAAGTTCAAGAAGTTGAGCATCAACTTTGATGCGGATGGTTTGATGGAAGATCTGTCTCGAGTACAGGAGGACTGGTGGATTAGATACGAGTTCGACGGAACAGCACATGACGTCGTTCCGCTGATGACGTCAGGCGGCAGCATCTGGGACAGTGACGGTAGTGCAAATCACCGCTTCGAAGAACCATTTCTCTCTACCGAGTACCTCGGCCTTCTTCCTTACTTGAAGAAAGTGCTGAATTCGTTTACCAGCCCGCCCACGCGATGTCGCCTCATGCGTATCGGCGCGGGCGAGACCGTCCTCCCACACCAGGACCGCAACCCTCACTGGAACGACAAGGTCCGCCTGCACGTGCCGATCGTCACCGATCCGAGGGTACTGTTCCACATGTGGAGCGAACGGCCCGAACGGCGGGCAGCCGACCGTGAGACTGTACATATGAAGTCCGGTGAGGCATGGGTGTTCAACAGCTGGTACTTCCATGCGGTAAGCAACGAGTCGACGGGCATTCGGGTGCACCTGGTGGGTGATTTCCGCTGCTTCGGTGGGCTAGACGAACTGCTGTTCGAGGGTGTGCCACCGGAAGATGTCGACGAGGCGAAGGGGTTCCGCTACACACCCGCTAACGCATCGTACTAGCGGCGATGGCCGGTTCAGAGACGATGGTCCTTACGGACCTCGACCCGGGCATTGGCTGGTCCGCAGAGCAGATCGAACAGTTGCGGACGCTCGGCGAATACCGTCACGTCTCGTCGAGGCCTACCGCAGTCGCTGACGCGGTACGGCTGCTTGTCAACAGTCACGTGGTTATCATGCCGCCGTTAAATGGGTCACTAGGCGAAGCCGAGTTGGCGGCTCTGCCGCAGCTGCGGGGAATCGCGACAAGCTCAACCAGTACGGCGTGGATCGACCTTGTGGCGGCCTACCGCAATGGCGTCCTCGTGTCCCCGGCCAGTAGTTACGCATCTACATCCGTTGCGGAGTTCGTATTCGCCGCATTACTGTACGAATCGAGACGCTTGGATGCTGTGCTGGGGCCGGAAAGTGAAACGCGAAGGACAATGAACGGCCGCGACCTCGCCGGGCGGAATCTAGGGGTAGTCGGACTTGGACCTATTGGCCGGCGTTGCGTTGAGCTTGGAACCGCCTTCGGAATGCACGTACGCGTCCACAACCGGACCCGGCGAGTATCGGGCCTTCAGTACCACCGACTGAAGGAAGTGCTCGCCTGGGCGCACGCCATCATTGTGTGTGTCGCGCGCACGCCTGACACTATGGCCCTTATCAATCGCGTCAACGCCGCACATATCAGGCAAGGGGCTATAGTAATTAGTGTGTCGAGAGAGGGCGTCGTCGATGCGGAGGCATTGTCGGGTTGCGTAGCCCAGGGGAGGGTCGCCAGGTTCATTTTTGAGGCCGACATGATCACGAACCATGAATACGCTACTTCCACGTGCGTGCCGTGCGACATTACCAGAACACCACACGTGGCTTGGTATACAGCCGAGGCGGAGGGAAGACTTCGAGATGAAGTGTTGCGAAACGTGACAAACATGGCAGCCATAATTGCTGCTCCACGAATGCAGGGCCGGGCACGCGAGGGCGGCGGACGGTGACTTCGCAGGCATCGGCGAGCGCGGTGATACACCACGTTGCGCTCGTCACGGCTGACGCGGATAACCTGGGCGCCTGGTACCATGACCTGTTCGGAATGCGGCATGTTTGGACGCTGGTGGACTTTTCCGAGCTGACGATGCGACGACTGCCCGGAATTCGTCGTATCGACGAATGGAAGCTAGGCTCACTCCGTATTCATCTACTGGAAGTACCATCTGCGGAGGCGGCATCAGCAACCGTGAAGATGGCCAGCTACCAGCACATTTGCCTGTGTCTGGACTCCGTCGAGGAACTCATTGTCCTCCGGCGGCGCTGGCTCTCGCTGGCGTATTCGAAACGCTTTCGCTTTTTCGTCGAAGCCAATGCGTCGGAGGTCGTCATAGACCCCGACGGTGTGGCTAGCTTCTACGCCCTCGATCCCGATGGCCTGGAGTGGGAGTTTACCGTGGTCCCTGTAGAGGTCGGCAATCGATGAGTTGTCGATTTCGCCGGATAGCGATCCTGCCGGGTGCGCGGCTGTCCCCATCTGCACTTGCGCAGATTAGTTTAATGAGCCGGGGTGAGATTGTGATCTACTCATCCTGGCCGCAGTCTGACCACGTTGGTACTATTGATGTCGACGCTATCGTATGTGGCTGGGAGGACCGACTGCCAGTGTCGTGTCTCCAGTTGTTTCCCGCCCTCCGCTATATCGGAGTACGGGGTACATCGACAGACCGCATAGACATCGACTATGCGATGGAAAACAATATAACTGTTTGCCCGATCTACAATTATGCGGTACCGGGCACTGTCGAATTCGTGATGGAGCAGATGCTGAAAGACGCACGCCAACGGCGACGCGACCGCGGACAGGCGGCCATCGAACTCCACGGACGGCAACTTGGCCTTCTCGGATACGGCAACGTCGGCAGTCGAGTCGGCAAGGCGGCCGCCGCGCTAGGGATGCGGGTACTTTATTACACGCCGACCGTTAGGTCGATGACAGCAGGAGAGGATAATCCGGCTTGGGCATCGCTCGACGACGTTCTCCTTGCGGCAGATGTGCTGTCTATCCACACGCCGGCGTACCGGCAGGTGGTGAGTAGCGGTGACCTTCACCGTGTCCACGACGACGTGCTTGTAGTGATCACGACACTCGGACTGCCGTTCAATTCGGATAACCTCGTCGGCTGGCAGTGGAACCGGACCGGTCGTGTCGTGCTTGATCAATGCGCAGCACAAGGCGTTCCGATGTCGGTTCTTGAAACCCCCGGAGTTGAGGTGGTGGACTACTTCGCCGCACGTACCGAGCAGTCCATGCAGCGGGCTGAACGGTCGCTGCTCGACAATTTGAGGCGGTTTTCTCATGACGGTTAGACCGCTACTGAGTTGCGTGCACCGGCAGCAGTGGGTTGGCTGTGACACCGTTGCCCGACCCGGCCCGTTCTGTTATGTCGAGACACTATACTTACCGGCGCCAGGGTGGAGAGCGCTTGAATGTCGGCCGCTTCGCGCCAGTTCTTGTGCTGGCAGGCTCGCCAGCTTGGCGCACCTGGATTATCTTCACAGCCGCAATTTCGTGATGACAGTGCAGGATGTGGACCAACTCGCCTGGGCACGTTGGATGCTTGGGCACCAAGCGGCCTTTGTGACATGGCGGTTGATCTCCGAAGCGTTGGTCGAAATGTTGCGGTCGGGTTGGTGGCAGCCGGAACACATGACCCGCGTCAGGCAGTTGTTCGAAATACATTCTATTCTCTTCATGTACGCGGGTAGCTGCTCCGATGCTGTCTACTCCAAGACAATACGACCTGCCATGGTTCGCCACCATCCGGCTTTCACCGGCAGATGGGCCAGGGACCGGATGTCCATTCCGTCCTTGCTCCGCCAGCTTCATCTGGCTGGGCGCGGAATGCGGCTTGGTCCCATTGACGAGGCAGTCCGACTCAACCATCAGGTGCACCGTGCCGTCGCCAAGCGGCTGGTGCCTCACGGACGCTCGCTGTGGCAGAAGTCGGGTCACAACTCCGATGATGAGTCAGAAATGGCATTGAGGGACGGTTACGACTGCTTTTTTGCGACCGTGCGGGCTCCGGCATGCGCTGACGCTGTCCTCGCGCAGTATATCCGGCGGCTTAGCCAGATCAGAGCTGATCTGTGCCTCCGCGGATTGTACCCGAAGGAGTGCCCGAATCCCGTGTCGGCCTTCCTGCAGCGTTCGTACCGTACGCTGGGCGAGAGGCTGGAGCAGGAGATCGAGACGGTCATCTGCCACACGGCTGTGGGCCTGTGCGAAATGCGCTCTATGCTGTTGGACGGCCCCTCATGAGCCAATTAGGCGAATAGGGGGCCTCTATTGCCGCAAACTGCTTCGCTGCCTCAGCTTGGTAGCCCAGATTGTGGAATCACCACGTACTGGCGCAAGTACAGGTCACGAAAGGTGACGGGGCCTCGTGGCCCGGGAAGGCGATCAACGTTGATCCCAGTCTCCGGGATCTGCAGCAGCCGGAATCCGTCGAGCAGGCGGGTCGTCGCGTTCCAGAAAACACCCGTGCCCGCGTAACCGTCCAGGAACTCGCGGGCAGCATGTGGATCGTCGGTGACGATGGTGGCGGCCAGGCCGGAGGTCTCCCGGTTCGCAACGGTGACCGCCTCGGCGACACTGTCGACCCGGCTCACCGTAACCGTGGCCTCATGGTCATTATCGAGTGCCCACTCGTACCCGAGCGGGTGGGTGTGGGGCGGCAGCGACGCGCGTACGCCAATGCGGCCCAGCGTCTCGACCAAGATCGGCACGACTCGGTCGAATAAGACGCCCTCGATCAGCACAAGGTTCACCCGATTGCACACGCCGAGCCGGTCCAGCCCAGATTCCAACAGATGGAACGCTCGATCCAGGTCCGCCTTGCCATCAATGTAGAGCACGCCTCCGCCGTCCGCGTGAGCAAGAGTGCGTACGCCGTAGCGGGTCGCCTCGGCCGACAGCGACCGAGTGGTTTCGCCGCTGCCACGAAGAATGACCAGCGGAATGAGGTCCGGCTGGCGAACCAACGCGCTGGCGAACTCACGACCTCCCTCGGACACCAGTTGGATCGCGGCGGGGTCGAGCCCAGCATTGTCGAGTGCGGGAACGATCACGAGTCGGTGCAGGGCGAGTGCGCTGGTCAACGCGGCCGACCCGGTGCGCAGCACCCCAGCGTTGCGTGACTTGATCAGCTGGGAAGCGACGTCGATGGTGACATTCGGGCGAGCCTCGTAGTTCGCGCCAACTACCCCCACTGGCCGGCGTCGTTCGATCAGCTGGAGACCACCGTCGAGTTCGCTCAGTTCGATGTCGCGCGGCGGAAAGTCCACACTTACCAGCAGGCGTAAGTGGGCGGCCATCGCCGCAAGTCGGACATCATCCAGCTGGAGCCGATCCCGAATACCGGCGCTCAGGCCAATCGCGCCAGCCGCGGCGAGATCCTGCTGGTTTGCCGCCATAATCTCTGAATGGGCGGCGGTGAGCCGCTCCGCCATCTCCGCCAACGCTGCGCCGATGACCTGGTCAGGGGCGCCTGCCAGCACGTCAGCAGCGTCGGTCGCCGCACGTCCATAGGCAGCGACAACATGATCTGCCCTGCTGTATCCCTCACCAGGCACCACAGCACTATACTGGACCAGCCAGCCTCCCGTGCCATGCGGATTGCCTCCATCTTCCGGTTCGCCCAGTTTGGTGAGGATTCTGGACGAGAAGTGTAGAGGCCCACCCGAGGGCCGCGGCGCCCGCCCCGTGGGGCGAGTACGGAGCGGATCCGCTGACCACGTCGGCCGAGCCGTGGATGCGATTGTGTGCGGGCCGGTAGCGATCGTTGGTCACTGGGGTCGCGCGAGTCGAGCGACACCGATATCGCGTCCACGCCCAGATCGACGAGCCGGTCGATGATCTCGGGTCGATTCAGTGGTGTCCCGTTGGTACACAGCACAACCTGAACTCCGGCCGCCGGCAAGCACGGCAATGACATCGAGGGTGCGGCCAGACCAGCGGTTCGCCGCCGGCGAGGAAGACTCGGCGAACTGCAGATTCGCCGACATGGACAGGAACGAGGTGAGTTCCGTCAGCGACAGGTCGTCGCGCGAAGGGGTGTGAGAGTTGGCCGGGATGGCTTGGCACCAGTGATCTCGCCCCGGGATCAGGGAATGGCGATCAGGTCGACCGGCTGGGTGAGGAGGCGGGAGAGTTCGGTGGCGAAGGCGGCGTTGACGTCGGCGTAGAGGCGGATGGCGGTGTTGGGGACCTGCCAGGCGAGGTAGGCGCCGAAGGCCACGGCGTCCAGCCGGTCGCCGCCGACGAGGACGTGGTCGGGGCCGTCGGCGCGGACCACGACGGTGTGGCTGCCGGGCTGCTCAGTTACGGCCGGAACGGTGTCGCCGGGGCGGCCGGAGGGGATGGCGGTGCCGCCGCCGATGGGTCGGGGTTGGAACATCGAGGCGGCCAGGCCGGCCAGGCCGTGGGTACCGAGCAGTGTGGCCGGGGCGGTGGAGACCGTCGGTGGAACCGCCGCCGGTGCGGCGAGCTCGTTGGCGGCGGTGGTGGCGGCGTTCGTGGCGTCGTCGCGCAGGGTGGTCGCCAGGGTGTGGTCGGCCGTGGCCTGGGTGAGCCGGTCGGTGCCGGCGATGGTGGTGGCCGCGGCGCCGAGGTTGGTGGCCACCAGCTGCCAGGTCTGGGCCTGGGCGTTGCGGCCGCGGGCGGCCTGGTCGGCCCCGGTGGCGAGGTCGGTGTTGGCGTCGCGTACCTGGCCGAGGGCGGCGTCGAGCGCGACCTGACGAGCCTGCCAGGTGCCGCGGGCGTTGTTGACCAGGCCAGCGGTGTCGCGCACCCGGTCCCGCAGGTCGGTCAGGGCCGGGTTGCCCGGGTCGGCGTCGAGGGCGGCGGTGTGGGCGAGCTGCCAGTTGGTACGGCTGGGGTTGTCGGTGGCCGCCGTCACGGCCCGCTGTGCGAGGTCGAGGAGGTTCCGCTCGGCGGCGGCCAGGCCGTCCACGGCCTCCTGGT
>Ga0209382_10005800_pt1 | contig 16006 bp, 17 predicted proteins | sample SoiMetdeltSBSDD5_FD_187599 | JGI IMG/M metagenome (GOLD analysis project Ga0209382, IMG submission 187599) | Bulk soil microbial communities from a Populus tree surrounding site in Tennessee, USA - Soil MetaG P. deltoides SBSDD5 (SPAdes) (version 2) | ecosystem: Environmental > Terrestrial >...
CACCGCCGCCGGTATCCGGGACGTGGCCGAGCTTCGCGCCATGGAGTTCCCCGTCTGGGCGCGCGCCGTCAATCCACAGGGGACGGTCAAGGCGAGCCCGGGCTCCGTCAACGTGCCCGTCGTCTGCGGCAGGCAGATCGTTCACCCCGGCGACGCGATCGTGGCCGACGACGACGGCGTGGTCGTCGTACCGCGGGACCGGTGCGCCGAGGTGCTCGAGGCCGGCCGGGCACGGGCCGCGAACGAGGACGCCAAGCGGACCAAGCTCGCGGCGGGGGAGCTCGGAGTCGACATGTACGGGCTACGCGAGAAGCTGGCGGAGCTCGGTGTGACCTATGTGGACGGTGAGGCGTGAGCCGTCGGGGCGGCATTCCCGTGATGGTGTTGCGCGGCGGCACCTCCAAGGGCGCGTACTTCCTTGCCGAGGACCTCCCCGACGCGCCGGCCGAGCGCGACGACGTACTGCTGCGGGTGATGGGCTCACCCGACCCCCGCCAGATCGACGGGATCGGCGGCGCGCACCCGTTGACCAGCAAAGTCGCCGTCATCCGGCGTTCGGAGGACCCCGACCTCGACGTCGACTACCTCTTCCTGCAGGTACAGGTCGACGCGCCGCGGGTGAGCGCCGAGCAGCCGTGCGGCAACATCCTCGCCGGCGTCGGGCCGTTCGCGATCGAACGGGGGCTGGTCGCCACGGATGGTGCGGTGACGCCGGTGCGGATCCGGATGGTCAACACCGGTGCGGTCGCGGTCGTCCACGTTCCCACCCCGGACGGGGAGGTCGTATATGCCGGTACCACCGCGATCGACGGGGTACCGGGCACGGCCGCGCGGCTGGTCATCGACTTCCGCGACACGGCGGGATCGGTCGCGCCGGCGCTGCTGCCGACCGGCAACGTCGTCGACGCCATCGACGGCCTGAGCGCGACCCTCATCGACAACGGCATGCCCGTCGCCGTCGTCGCGGCGGAGGCGTTCGGCGTCACCGGGTACGAGACGCCGGCCGAACTGGAGTCGGACACCACGTTGGGCAAGCGGGTCGAGGCCTTCCGGCTCGAGGCCGGCGTGCTGATGGGACTCGGCGACGTCGCGGCTACCACGGTGCCGAAGATCTGTCTCGTCGCGCCCCCGGTCGCGGGCGGCAGCCTGGCTACCCGAATGTTCATCCCGCATCGCGTGCACACGTCGATCGGCGTACTGGCGGCCGTCACCGTGGCCACCGCGGCGGTGCTCGACGGCAGCGCCGCGGCCGGTCTGTACCGACCGATCGGCGATGTCGTACGGCTCGAGCACCCGACCGGATGGTTCGACGCGGTGGTCGACGTCACCGCCGGTCCGGACGGTATCCACATTGGACGGTCGGCGATCGTCAGCACCGCCCGGCTCCTGCTCGACGGGACTGTCCACCCCCGACCCGCGAAGGAGCCCGCATGACCGAGTGCTTGCGCGAGGTCCAGTCGGCAAGTCATGCCGGCTTCGAGCGAAGCGAGGAGACGGCATGACCCGAGACATCGCGCACGTCTCCGCGGTGGAGCTGTACACCGCCGTGCCCGACGAGACCGTGGCGTTCTTCCAGGACCTCATGGCGATGGAGGTGGTCGGCCGGCGGGGCGACAGCGTCTACCTACACGCCTGGGACGACTACGAGCGCTTCACCGTCAAGGTGACGGGACGCAGCACGTCCGGCATCGGGCGCACCTGGCTGCGGGCGAGCGGTCCCGAGGCGCTCGAGCGGCGGGTCAAGGTCATCGAGGCGGCCGGTCTCGGCGTCGGTTGGACCAGCGAAGAGCCCGACTACGGCGAGGTGTTCCATTTCACGGATCCCGACGGCCATCCCTTCGGCCTCTATTGGGACACGCACCGGTACATCCCGTCGCCGGAGATGCGACCGTCGCTGAAGAACCAGGCCGCCCGGTTCCCGGGACGCGGCGCCAACGTACGGCGCATCGACCACGTCAACTTCCTCGCCGCGCAGATGCCACCCGTGGACCCGTTCCTCGTCGACGTCATCGGTGCCCGCCGGAGCGAGCGGATCCAGCTCGACGACGGGTCGATCTCCGGAGCGTGGTACACGATCAGCGACAAGTCGTACGACCTCGTCTACGCCGCGGACTGGACCGGTACTCCCGGACGCCTGCACCATGTCGCCTTCGCCACCGATACCCGGGGCGACATCCTCCGGGCCGCCGACGTCTTTCTGGAGGCGGGAATCCACATCGAGACCGGGCCACACAAGCACGCGATCCAGCAGACGTTCTTCCTGTACGTGTGGGAGCCGGGCGGCAACCGCATCGAGCTGTGCAACGCCGGAGCGCGGCTACTGCTCGCTCCCGACCACGAGGTCGTCACCTGGACCCAAGCCGAACGGGCCAAGGGTCAGGCGTGGGGCTTGAAGACGATCGACACGTTCCACACCCACGGCACGCCCCCGGTCGTCACCGGTTCGTCGTAACCCAGGCGCCCTCTTCGACCTCGGCGCGCCGCAGCAGCGGCTCCCACCAGTCGCGGTTGGCCGCGTACCAGTCGATGGTGTCGGCGACCCCCTGGTCGAACGGGATCTTCGGAGCCCAGCCGAGTTCGGTGCACAGCAGCGTGGAGTCGAGGAGGTACCGGCGGTCGTGGCCCGGCCGGTCGGGGACGAACTCGATGAGGCCGCGCGGCCGGCCGAGGTGGTCCAGGATGCGGGTGGCCAGGTCGAGAACGCTCGCCTCCACCCCCGAGCCGACGTTGTAGGTGGCGCCGACCCGCCCGCCGACCAGTACCTGCTCGATCGCCGCGCAGTGGTCTTCGACGTGCAGCCACTCCCGGCGGTTGTCGCTGGACATGTACACCGGCAGTGACTTGTGGTCCAACGCCCGGGTGGTGAACAGGGGGATGACCTTCTCCGGGAACTGGTACGGCCCGTAGTTGTTGGCGCAGTTGGTGATGCTGACCGGCAACCCGAACGTCTCGTGGTACGCCCGGACGGCGTGGTCGGCGCCCGCTTTGCTGGCGTTGTACGGGGTCCGTGGCCGGTACGGGGATGTCTCCGTGAACGAGCCGGGGTCGTCCAGCGCGAGGTCGCCGTACACCTCACAGGTGGAGACGTGGTGGAACCGGTGCAGTCCCGTCCTGCGGCACGCCTCCAGCAGGCGCTGGGTGCCGAGCACGTTGGTGCTGAAGAACCGCTCCGGGTCGAGGACAGCGAGGCTGTTGTGCGACTCGGCGGCGAAGTTGACCACGACGTCGATGCCGTGCCCGCGGAGCAACTCCTCGATCCGGTCCGAGTCGCCGATGTCGCCACAGTAGAACGTGGTCCGGTCCCGTACCGGCTCCAGGTTCGTACGGTTGCCCGCGTAGGTGAGCGCGTCCAGCGCGACGACGTGGTCGTCAGCGTGTTCGCGGGTCCAGTAGTGCACGAAGTTCGTACCGATGAAGCCGGCGGCTCCGGTGACCAGTAGTCGCACATTCGCAGCGTCACACGCATACCCGGCCGTACCACCTCCTGGAATGCCTTCTCGCAAATTGCTGACCTGGCCAGACACCCTTGTTCGCCCCGAACAGCCCAGTAACGTCGGGAGTTGTGAAAGCCTTGGTGCTCTCTGGCGGTGCCGGCACGCGACTGCGTCCGTTCAGTTATTCGCGGCCCAAACAGCTGATTCCGATCGCGAACAAACCGGTTCTCGAGTACGTGCTGGAGAACATCCGGGATATCGGCGTGACGGACATCGGGCTGATTGTGGGCGACGGCGCCGACGACATCGCCGAGGTGGTCGGCGACGGGGCTCGGCTCGGCGTCGAGCTCACCTACATCCACCAGGACGAGCCGCGCGGGCTGGCCCACTGCGTGGCGGTGGCCCACGACTTCCTGGGCAACGACGACTTCGTGATGTACCTGGGCGACAACATGCTGGCGGACGGGATCGTCTCGATCGCCGACGAGTTCCGCGCCCACCGGCCGGCCGCCCACGTGGTGGTGTACAAGGTGCCCGACCCGCAGGCCTTCGGCGTTGCCGAGCTGGCCGCCGACGGTACGGTTTCCCGGCTGGTGGAAAAGCCCCGGCAGCCACGCTCGGACCTCGCGTTGGTCGGGGTCTATTTCTTCACCGCCGCGGTACACGAGGCGGTGGGTGCGATTCGGCCCAGCGCGCGCGGCGAGCTGGAGATCACCGATGCGATCCAATGGCTGGTCGCCTCCGGTGCGCCGGTTCGAGCCAGCCGGTACACCGGCTACTGGCGGGACACCGGCCAGACCGACGATGTCCTCGAGTGCAACCGGCAGGTGCTGGACGGGCTGGAACGCGAGGTCGCCGGGCAGGTCGACGACGCCAGCGCGTTGGACGGGCGGGTGGTCATCGGGGCCGGCGCCAAGATTGTCCGCTCGCACATCGTCGGCCCGACGATCGTCGGCCCGAACACCGTGGTGGCGGACTGCGAGATCGGCCCGTACACGTCGATCGGCCGGGACTGCGCGCTGCGGGAGACCGCGCTCGACGACTCGATCGTCCTGGACGGCGCGACCATCGCCGAAGTGCCGGCGATGTCCGGCTCGCTGATCGGCCGCTCGGCGCGCATCGCGTCCGATACCGCCGCCTCCACCCACCGACTCGTCGTCGGCGACGACACCCAGATCGAGCTGCCCGGCTGACGCCGGACAGTTACCCGCGCCAATCCGAGAAAGGAAAGTTGATGACCACAACCGCTGGCCCCACCGACGCCGACCGCGCCGCGGTCGGAAAAGTTCCCGAGCGTATTGTCGCCGCCTGGGCGCAGCACGACCCGGACGCGTTTGCCGCGGTCTTCACCGAGGACGGCAGCATGATTCTGCCGGGCCTCTACCGGAAGGGGCGCGACGATATCCGGTCGTTTATGGCCGAGGCATTCACCGGTCCGTACAAGGGCACGCAGGTGACCGGCACGCCGCTCGATCTGCGGTTCTTCGGCGGCGAAACGGCCGTCATCACCACTCAGGGCGGCGTACTGGCACCGGGGGAGACCGACGTCGCGCCCGACCGGTCCATCCGGGCGTCCTGGGTGGTGGTCAAGCAGGGCGAGAAGTGGCTGCTGGCGGCCTACCAGAACAGTCCGGAGAACGCCTGACGGTTGTCCACAGTGGAGTGTGATAGGCACAGTCTGGTCACCCGCCTGCACGTGCGTGGCGACGACACGACTGGCGTCGTCGTGGTGGACGCGATGTGCCGGCTCGTGGCGGACGCACTCGGTACCGACCGGCCACCGGTCCTGCGGACTCTTCGCTCGGTCAGGTTCCTCGCGCCCCTGCTCCCCGGGGACGTGCTGACCCTACGGCTGACCGCTGCCAAACGTGACCGTGGATGGTCGGTCCGGGCCGAGGGAACCGGTCCGGACGGTACGGTCGTGGCCCGGATCCACGCGGACTTCACCAGCGAGCCGCTCGAGCTCGATCCGGGTCGGTCCATCCGCGCGCTCGAGTCGTTCGGTCGGGCCGCCGCGCGACTCGGGCTGATGAGCCGGGTGCCGGGCCCGGGGGACGGTCGGATCTACCTGATGGCCGGCGCGCGGAACGTCAGCTTCGAGGCAACGGTCCGGCCCGGTGACGTCCTCCGGCACGAGATACGGCTGCACACCGTGGTCGCCGACACGGCGTTCGCATCCGGCGTGACCTGGATCGGCGACCGGCGGTTGGCCACGGTGGGCAATCTCGTCGCCACGCTGTACCCGATCCGGGTGTGCACGCTGCCGCCGCGGCCGGACCCGCTCGGCGGCCCTATCGAGCCCTGAACTCAGTGGGTCCCGCCGTTGGCGACCCGCCCGTTGCCGGACACCGGGATCGGCATCGACCGGCCGATCCAGCCCACCGTGGGCGCCCGCATGGGGTTCGCGCCGAGCATGGGCGGAACCGGGCCGCCGCCACCGGCCGGCGCGGTGCGCCTCCGGCGCAGCAGCAGCGTTGCCGCGAGCCCGATCATCGTCAGGGCCGCGGCGGTCAGGAACGCGAAGCGGAAGCCCGCGGCCGGTACCAGGCCGGGCGGCGTCGTCTGGCCATGCACGAGCACCGTCGACACCGTCGCGAGACCGAGTGCCCCGCCGATGCTGAACGCCGTGTCGGCAAGACCGGACGTGGGAAGGGAGTCGGCCGGCGCGGCGCCGGACACGACGGCGATCTGCCCGGACACGAACGCCGCGCCCAGCCCCGACCCGAGGACGAGCAAGCCGAGCAGTACGTAGCCGCCGGAGCCCTCGACGGCCGAGAGCACGATCAGCCCGGTCCCGGTCAGCGCCAAGCTGGTCGCGGCCACCACTGTCAGCCAGCCGCGCGCGGCCAGGGCCTGGCCCACGAAGGAGCCGACCACCGAGGACAGCGTCATGACCGTCATCACCAGACCGAACATCGTCGCCGAGTAGCCGCGTACGCCCTGCAGATCGAGGGTCAGCAGCAGCGATGCCCCGTCGACGGCCACGCCGGCGGAGAACAGGACGAGCAGTCCACCGCCCCGCTTGCGGACGCGGAGAAGGTACGTCGGCACCAGCGGGTTGGGGGCGCGTGCCTCGACGACGGCGAACGCCGCGAACGCGACCGCGGAGAGGGCCAGCAGCCCCGCGGTCACCGCCCACTGCACCCGTCCGATCTCCGCGACCGCGGCGGTGACCAGTACCAGCGCGGCGGTCAGGGCTACCGCACCGGTGACGTCGACCTGTCGCATCGCGGCGCGGCTGTCACCCGCGCTGCGGCGCGCCGCCGGCAGCAGGATCGACGCCATGACGAGCAGCGCAATGCCGACAGGAACGTTGAGGAAGAAGATCGAGCGCCAGCCGGCGAGGTCGGTCAGTGGACCGCCGATGAGCAGGCCGGCGGTACCGGTCAACGCGCCGATGGCCGTCCAGACGCCCAGCGCGTAGCGGCGCCTCTGAACCTCGTCGAACGCCTGCGCGAGCAGGGGAAGCGTGGTCGGGGCGAAGAGGGCCGCGCCGATGGCCTGTACCGCCCGACCCGCCAGGAGCGCACCGGGTGACCAGGCCGCTCCGGACAGCGCCGAACCCGCGACGAACACGGCGGTACCGATACCGAACATGCGGCGCCAGCCGACCGCGGCGGCGACTCGGCCCCCGAAGATCAGCAACCCACCGAACAGCAGGAGGTAGATCGTCATGATCCAGTGCACGTCGCCGGCTGAGAAGCCCAGCTCGCGTTGGATTCGCGGCAGGGCTACGTAGACGATCGTGGCATCGAGCAACACCAGGAAAAAAGCCGTGCCGAGCACGCCGAGCGTCCACCACCGGACGGTCTGTCGCTGCGTGCTCCGGCCGGATTGTTCGACCATCTCAGGTACGCATCCTCGGACAAGGGGGTATCACAAGGTCCTGTGCGAACATTGACGCACATAAACCACCTAAGACGCGACAGCCTACTACTACTAAGTTCACAAACAAAACCGACTGGTCAGCGGGAAACTGTGACCACCTCGTCAGGCGGCAGTGGCCTGGCGCATGAGGCACAGACCAGGTACGACCGGACCTGACCTCCACAATCCGCGTGCAGGGCGACGCGTTGCGGCCCGTTCTCGTCGGCGCAGTACCGGTCGCCCCACTCCATCAGCGACACGATGATCGGTATCAGCTCGCGGCCCTTGGCGGTGAGGCGGTACTCGTGGCGGACCGGCCGGTCCTGGTACGGCACGCGCTCGAAGATGCCGTTCTGGACCAGCGTGTTCAGCCGGTCGGTGAGGACGTTGCGGGCAATCGCGAGCCCGCTCAAGAAAGAGTCGAAGCGGGCCTTACCGAGCAGCGCGTCCCGCACGATGAGGAACGTCCACCGTTCGCCCACCACCTCGAGTGCCCCGGCAACGGAGCAGTGCTGACCGCCGTAGGCCCGCCCCGGCATCTACTCATGGTAGCCATGAGTCTCGATTTGGTTACGCAGGTTTTCCGTTGAGGTACACCGGCAGCGTGTGGTTTCCGTTCATGATGAACGTGATCTGCGGCTCCAGGCGGTCCGGCGGTACGGCGAGCGCCATGTCGGGGAACCGGTCGAAGAGTGCCGGCAGCGCGATGCCGGCCTCGAGCCGGGCCAGCGGCGCGCCGATGCAGAAGTGCGGCCCGTGGCCGAAGCTGAGGTGCTCCTTGTTGTCGCGGGTGAGATCGAATCGCCCCGCCGTCGGCCCGTGCAGTTCCGGGTCCCGGCCGACCCCGGCGAAGCCCACGAGAATCGGATCGCCCTTGGCGATCGTCACACCCGCCACCTCGATGTCATCGAGGGCGAAGCGCAGCGGAAGCTGGGCGATCGGGGACTGTACCCGCAGCGTCTCCTCGACGACGTCCCCCCACGTGACCTTGCCGGAGCGCACCAGCTCGAGCTGGTCCGGCTGCAGCAGCAGCTCCCGTACGGCCGACGTCAGCAGGTTCATCACCGTCTCGGATCCGGCGCTGAGCAACAGGAACAGCGTGCCGATCAGCTCGGAGTGGGTGAGTTGGGTGCCGTCGTCCTCGCCGCCGTGGATGAGGTCGGTGGTCAGGTCGTCGCCCGGCGACCGGCGCTTGAGGTCGATGAGGCGTTCGAAGGTGGCGATCCAGTTGCGCACGTTGGCCTCGGCCTCTTCGGGCGTGACCGAGGTATCGACGGCGACCTCGCCGCCCCGCAGCGCGTCCGCCCGGTCGGCCTCGGGCACACCGAACAGGTCGCAGATCACCTCGGCGGGTACCTGGAACGAGAACCGTGCCTTGAGGTCGACCGCCTCGCCCGGCGGCATGGCCTCCAGCTTGTCGAGCAGGCCCGCGACCACCTTCTCCACCTGCGGTCGCATCGCATCGGTGCGCCGTGGACTGAACGCCCGCGCGATCGGTTTGCGCAGACGGGTGTGTTCGACCCCGTACCGGGTCGTCATGTTGTCCATCTCGATCCAGCTGATCAATGGCCAGTCCGCACCGATCTCGCCATCGATGTAGGCCGGCCAGTGCTTGCGCGGATCCTTGGAGATGCGCGGGTCCGCCAGCAGTTCCTTCGCGAGCTCGTAGTTGGTGATCGACCAGCCGAGGACGCCGTGCGGCATCTCGACCCGCGCCACCGGGCCGCGGGCTCGAAGGCGTTCGGACTCGGCGTGGATGTCCCGACCTGTGGGATCCAACGCAATGGCCTGGGCCTGGATGGGTTGCGTGGTTTGCATGGCAATCTCCCGCGTGGTCTGCCGAATGGATCGTGAACAGGGTCTGACCCCGGCTCATCCCGCGTCACCTTCGAACGTGCTGTCGGCACGTCGGTCCAGCACCGTCGCACGCGCATCGCACGCTCGAAGATGTATCGCCGGCCACCGGGTGCCAGCCTCTCCGATTGAGGAGGGAGCCATGGACACCATCGAAGAAGCAGCCATGGACACCATCGACGCACCGGCGCATACCGAGCTGGCGAGACGCGTCCAGGATGTGGTACCGCTGCTGAAGAAGAACGCGCTGTGGGCGGAGGAGAACCGGCGCCTGCCGGAGGAGACGCTCACCGCACTCACCGACGCGGGCGTGCTGAAGATGCGCATACCGCTCCACTACGGCGGCTACGAGTCGGACATGAAGACCGTGGTCGATGTCATTTCCGAGCTGGGCCGCGGCGACGGCTCGACCTCCTGGACCGTGGCCGTGTGGTCGATCAGCAGCTGGTTGGTCGGCCTGTTCCCGGACGAGGTGCAGGACGAAGTCTTCGCTACCCCGGATGTACGGATCAGCGGCATCCTCAGCCCGACCGCGATGGCGGTACCGACCGACGGGGGTGTCGTGCTCAACGGCAGGTGGGCGTTCAACACCGGCGCGCAACAGAGCCAGTGGAACGCCAACTCGGCGGTGCGGGTCACCCCGGACGGCGTACCCGAGCCGATTCTCGTCTTGATCCCGATGTCGGGCCTGGAGATCGTCGACGACTGGCACACCGCGGGCCTGCGCGGTACCGGCAGCGTCTCGACCGTCGCGACGGACCTGTTCGTTCCCGAGGAGCGCGTCCTGCCGATGGGTCCGGTGCTGCAGGGACATCACCTGTCGGTACGCAACGCCGACTCGCCGACCTACCGCATCCCGTTCATGCCGATGGCATGCACGACCGCCACGGCCACCGCGCTGGGTCTGGCCAAGGCCGCCGTGGACGCGTTCTTCGAGCGGCTACCGGGCCGGAAGATCAGCTATACCGAGTACGCCGACCAGTGCCAAGCGCCGTTGACTCACCTGCAGGTCGCCGAGGCGACGGTCAAGGTCGCCGAGGCAGAGTTCCACGCGTACCGCGCCGCGGAGATGGTCGACACCAAGGGTCCAGAGTGGACGCTGGAGGAACGTGCCCGGGTCAGGCTCGACATGGGGGCGACCTGCCAGCGGGTCAAGGAGGCCGTGGACATCCTCAACACGGCGAGCGGCGGATCGTCCATCTACCACGATGTACCGATCCAGCGCATCGAGCGCGACGTGCAGGCGCTCAACCTGCACGGCATCATGCACCCGAACACGAACCTCGAGCTCTACGGCCGGATCCTGTGCGGCCTTGCTCCCAACACGCCCTACCTGTGATAGCGATGCGAGTAGAAGTCGACTACGACCAATGTGACAGCAACGGGCTGTGCACCATGGCGGCGCCCGACATCTTCGAGATCGGCGACGACGACGTGATGCGGGTACTCGTACCGGAGCCGCCCGAGGAGCAATGGCCCGCCGCCGGTGAGGCCGCTCGGGTATGCCCCAAGCTGGCCATCACCTTGGTCGACGAGAGCTGAACCGCGCCCCGATTGGACCGGGCTCAGAAGCCCTCCGGGAACTGCCCGGGGGTCCGGCCCGGTCCAGCGGGGCCGCGGTACGCCTGAGCGATGTTCAACCACTCCTCGGCGTCCTTGCCGGTGGCGCGCAGCGCGAGGTCGTCGCGGTGCCGTCGCCTGGTCACCAGGAGGCAGAAGTCCACGGCCGGTCCGGTGATCCGTTGCGTCGCGTCCGGTGCGCCGAGCTCCCACGTCGCGCCGGAGGGTGCGGTCAGTGTGTAGCCGAACTCCACGTCCGGCGGGGTCAGCCCGCGTGCCTGGTAGCCGAAGTCCCAGGTCCGTACCGCGAACTCGCACAGGTAGCGCAGCCGGTCGGTGCGCTCGCGCTTGATGCCGAGCGCGTCGGCGATGTCTTGCCCGTGCCCGAACAGCTCCATCATGCCGGCGGCCGCGAGGACCGGTGCCGGCAGTGGACGTACGAGCCACGGCACCATCTGGCCGGACGGTACGGCGGCGAGCGCCTTCGCCGTGTTGGCCCGCTCGGTGCGCCACCGTCCGAGCAGCACCCGCGGGGGATCCGACAGGTACTGCGACAGCGCGGCCTGGACATTGGCGTTGAAGTCAGGGCCGAGCCGGGCGCCCAGCTCCTTGAAGGCTTCCGCGTCGGAGGCTGCCAAGCCGGCCATGTGGAAGACCGCTGTCAGGTGGGCGATCTGGTGCGCGATCGTCCAGCCGACGGCCGGAGTCTCTATCGTCCACTGTGGATCGCCGAGGTCGGCCACCATGCGATCGACATCGTCGCCGTCCGCGGCCAGGACCGCGTACACATCGAGGGTTGTTGTCACGGGTCTGCCTCCCGTTCGTCGGGCACGGGTGTCGACCCAGCATGCGTCTCGTCAGACGCGAGTGTCTTCTCCGCCGATGCGCTCTCGAGATGCCTATGATGTTGTCGCTAATCAGTCATTAAAAGCGGAAAGATCTCATATGCGCGGAATATCAGTGGCTCGTGCCGGAGCGGGCCTGTCCGTCCTCGCGTTGCTCGTTGCCGCAACGGTCGGTCCGCCGGCCGCGGTCGGGGCAGCCAGGGCCATCGGTGAACTGGACCCCACGTTCGGCGACAACGGGGTTGTCGTCACGACCTTCCCGGATCTACCGGCGGGTGCCAGCGGAATCGCGGTACAGGGTGGGCACTCCTTCGTCGCGGTGGGCGGCGGGCTCGCCGAGAACGCCCCCGACTTCCTCCTCGCCCGGTACCGCGGCGACGGCACCTTGGATCCACATTTCGGCAGTGGCGGGCGGGTGGTCACCCCGTTGCCGGCTGCGACGGGGGCGGACGGCGCCGAGGCGGTCGCGATCCAACCGGACCGCCGCATCGTCGCGGTCGGTACCGCCGGCCTGGGCCACGGCGACGACATCGGCTTCGTCGTCGTCCGCTATCTTCCGGACGGCGCGCTGGACAAGTCCTTCGGCGTGAACGGCATCGCCATCACCCCGGTGGGACCGGCCGGTGTCGCCGGCGGCAGCGGCGTCGTCGTGCAGCCGGACGGCAAGATCGTCGTGGTCGGTGGAGCGAACGACGACAACCAAAACGCCTTGTTCGCCGCCGCCCGCTACCTGCCGAACGGCACGCTGGATGCGAGCTTCGGCAACGGCGGTACCGTACTCGTCCTGATCCCCGGCGGGGACGCCGCGGCCAACGCGGTGGCGCTGCAGTCCGACGGCCGGATCGTGCTAGCGGGTACCGCCATCGGCCCGGGATTCGTCGGCCAGCAGTTCGCGGTCGTCCGGCTCACCAGCGACGGCCAACCCGATTCGACCTTCGGCAACAACGGGATCGTGGTGGCGCAGAACGTATTCAGCCAGGGCAAGGGCGGGGCCGAGGATGTGGTCATCGGGCGCGATGGTCGGATCCTCGCCGCCGGGCTGGGGGAGACCGAGGCCGGGAAGGGTGCCTTCGGCCTGATGCGCTTCCTCAGCGACGGATCGCTCGACACGACCTTCGGCGCCGGCAACGGCATGGTGGTGACCGAGTTCGCCGGCGGCGAGTCGGGTGCCAGGAGTGTGCTGTTGCGCCCCGACGGGCGGATCGTCGCGGCGGGCGCGGCCGGCTTCCCGTCGACCTTCGCGCTCGCCGGCTACCTGGCCGACGGCGGTCTCGACACCACGTTCGGCGACTGCGGGCGTACCACGACGGCGATCGGCGACAACGCCGGCATCAGCAGTGCCGTGCTCCAGCCCAACGGGCGGGTCGTGGTGGCTGGTACGACGGCCAACTCGGACCTGACCGCCGGCAGCTTCGCCCTGGCCCGCTATCTCGGGAAGCACGACGGCTACGGGAATCCCCCCACCTGCCCCGTCACAGGTCCATGAGTTCGATCTCCACGGTCGCGACGTCACCAGCGACGAGTGCTTCGGCCTCGCGTACCCGGCGCTTGATCGGCAGCACATATGTGCCACGGGCGCTGTCCGGGAAGATGGAGGTCGTCCACGTACTGCCGCCGACGGTGACCCGCACGCGCAGTGAGCCGAATCCGCGACGTGTGCCGCCAGCCAGCTCGCGAATTTCCTCGGACGCGTCGGCCGGCAGGCTCACGAACGTCCAACTGTCGGCGCGTCGCGCATCCCAGATCCATAGCTCGGCCTCGAAGACAAGGACCACTCGTCCTCACCTTTCGCTGGCGTAGTACCGGTACAGGAAGTACGCGGCTACGGCGCACAGGACGTGCCACACCGCATGGCCCTGAAGAAGGGAGTGCGGATCGCACAGCCATGCCCTGGCGGCGTTCCAGATCGCGAAGGCGGTCAGGAGTGCCGCCAGGGCGGCGTACGCGTACCTGCGCTCGGCGCGGGCCTGCTCCCGACGCATCAGCGCCACTTCGAGCACCGTGGCGGTGACGAGCAGCAGCGCGAACGCCGCGTTGCCCGAGGACATCACCACCGGCACCTCGCCACGCCAGAGGCCGACGAGTTCGCAGAGCGCGATCCCACCCACGAATGTGGCGACGAACAGCGCGGTGCCACCACCGAGCCACCGCATCGCGGCGTACGCAACGGCGAACGAGGCCACGAGGTACATGCTCAGCATGTCCAGGTGCCCGCCGGCGGCCGATTGCGTGGCGTGCATCGCCGCACTGCCCGGCCCGAGGAGAACCACCAGACAGGCCATGGCGGTAGCCAGGTGGCGTACCAACCGACCATCGCGGGCGACGCTCGCGTGCCAGGCGATCAGTAAGCCGGCTGCGACGAAACCGACGTTGCTGAAGGTGTTGGCCGGTTGCCGAACCCACCCGTCCCGGGCCGCCTCGCAGAAGGTCGCTCCGCGACCGACGTCGGGGCCGAGCCAACCTCGCCACACCGCCAGGACGAGCAGGCCGCACGACACCGCCGCGGTGGCTCCCGCGATCAGGATCGGCCCTCGCCCACGGCGCATGGGAGGCACCCTCTCACGCCGTAGGCTCGATGCTGCTTCGAGGTGCGACGGCGGCGACGGCCGCGGCGGCGTACACGGCGAGCAGCGTTGTCGCGAGGCTGACGATGTTGCCGGCGAGGTCGTCGCCGAGCACGTAGCTGGCGACATCTGGCGAGCCGCTGCGGGCATATGCGGCGATGTCGTAGGGGTTGGTCAGCGTGGTCGGCCGGGCGGACTGCGCCGCTATCACGGCAATGGCGAAGTGGGCGGGCATGCTGAGTACGGCCGCGATCACGCCCGCGCGCGCCGCGGCGACCCGGTTGCGGGTGGCGACGCCGACCAGAGTGCCGGTGGCCAGTGCCGCCGCGACCGTGATCGGGGGAATGAGCGCGACGATCGCACCGGTCGGCAGCACGATGGCGGATGCCAGCACGGCGCCGCCGGCGCCCGCGACGCCGCTCCACACCGTCAACGGCGTGACCTTTGCCGGCGCGGTCGCGGACAGGCCGGTAATCAGGTATGCGGTCAGGGTTGCCGCGAGCACCAGGGAGAAGATGTGGGTCTGGTCTCGAGTCGCCGCCGGGTGGGTGGCTGCCAACGCGATGACCGCACCGACTGCGGCCAATACTCCCGAGACGGCTAGCGCGGCGGCCACCAGGTGCGCGGAGCCGGTCGACGATCGGGGCCGCCGGCAGGCGATGGCGGTGGCGCCGGCGGACGTCATCAGCCCGAACGCTGCCACGAATATCGACAGAGTTGGCAGGAACCTGAGTGTGGCCAGTGTCGTCACGACGGTTGCCGCGCACCCGATGGCGGCTGTGGTGCGGGCCGTCGTGGGCTGTCTCGCGGGTGGGAACAGCGCGATCCGCGCCACCCCAGCGGCGAAGCGCCACCGCCGACCGAAGCCGTCGACGGCGGCCAGCTCGGCGACCAGGGCTCGGCTCCACGTGTGTCGGTCTGCTGGAAGCCGGTTGGTCGCGGCGACCACGATCCGCTGCGGAAGGTCGCCGTCCCGGCCGGGGTGGCACAGGACCAGGACGGTGGCCATGGTCGCCAAGGCGAGGAGCAGGATCATGCGTGCCTCGCCTGCGGGCGCGGGCGGCGTACCGGCTGCGGGGCAGCTTCGGGTCCCGGCGGTACGGCTGCGGCATAGGCCACGCCGGCGCCGGTGAGCCGGTAGAGGTGGCGGGGTGGCCGACCGGGCTGGTGCTCGGATTCCCACGTGGTTTCCAGCAGGCCCCGGTCGGCCAGGCGCATCAGGATGGGATACATCGACCCGGCCTGCACGCCCAGCTGCGTGCACAGGTCGTAGCCGTAGCGCCACCGCGCCGGCTGTTCCGCCAGGGCCGCCAGCACGGCGATCGTCTGAGCCGACGGGCGTCGGGTGCGCGTCACGGTTGACCCTCCTCAGATGTCGTGCCGCCGGGTGCGCAGCACACCAACCGCGCCGAGCAGGGCCGCGTATCCGGTCATGATCAGCAGGCCGACCCACTGTGGTGGCGCGTGGTCGAACGCCCGCCCGGGTGTGATCATCACCAGCGAGGCGATGGCCGGGGCGATCACCGACGCGGCGAGGACCCACGCGTGGTGGTACGCCAGGTAGATCAGGTTGAAGACAGCCGCGACTACCGCGGCCCCGCCGAGGTAGACCACCATCCCGGTCACCACGGCGCCGATCTGGCTGCGGAACAGGGTGCCCAACCCGACCCCGAAGACCGCCCACATCGCGTACGCCAGCAGGTTCAACAGCGTCGAGCGCAGCGGTATCCAGTCGGCGAGCGAGACGCTGAAATGCTGGGTGTTCTCGTAGATCGGGGTGGCGATCAGGTTGATGGCGGTCGACACGGCCCAGAACAGGACACCGACCATGATCGCCGCCACGAACTTCGCCGCGATCACGGCACTGCGGCGCGGGTTGGTC
>Ga0209382_10005802_pt1 | contig 16004 bp, 15 predicted proteins | sample SoiMetdeltSBSDD5_FD_187599 | JGI IMG/M metagenome (GOLD analysis project Ga0209382, IMG submission 187599) | Bulk soil microbial communities from a Populus tree surrounding site in Tennessee, USA - Soil MetaG P. deltoides SBSDD5 (SPAdes) (version 2) | ecosystem: Environmental > Terrestrial >...
GGCGTCGAGAGGAATTGGAGCAAGCGCCCCGATGAAGATCTGAGCAAAGCCTGGCAATATGCCAATGAAGTGACTCTTGCGCCCCGGCGGTCACGATTCGATCAATGGACCAGCCATTGGATCATGGCAAAGCTGGCCCAATGGTACGAAGGCGATTTCGAAAAATCGGTAACAGAAGCCAAGGCTGCTCTCAGTATAGGACCCTATGATGCGACGTCTCGGGCCGATCTCGCAGAGCTCGTAGCCAATGCCGGCGAAACAGATCTGGCAATAGAATGGCTGCAAGAGTCGCTTCGGCGCGATCCAAAAGGTCCGGAATGGTATAGGGGCAATCTCGCCTGGGCCTATTATCTCGCCGGTCGCTATGACGAGGCTTTCGCGCAGTTGCAGAAGATGACTAGGCCTCGCCAGCTTCTTCTGCCAGTGATTTATATGAAGTTGGGACGCTTGGAGGAATGGAAAAGCTCCCTTGGCGAGTTTATCTCAAAGAATCCCAGCTACGGAATTGCGGATGCAGCACGATGGCCTCTAACTAATCGACTCAAGAGACGTTGGCTTGCAGACTTGCGTAAAGCCGGACTCAAAGACAGAACTCAAACGAGTTCATTCTAGATCCGGCCTCTTACACTGTGGGCTATACGAAAAATGGAATTAAGCATGCCCAAGTCCATACTTTATCTTATCACACTCATCAGCCTCTCGTTTTTGGCCAACTTCGCAGGCGCGCAAGATCTGAACTGGGCGCCCGCAAACGAATTTCATGCTGTGGAACAGAACGACCACTCTTTGACGAAAATTCGTGAGGATTTGAAAAAAATCAAGCTGCCGCCCGATTTTCACATAAGCGTTTTTGCGATAGTGCCAAACGCAGCACAAATGGCAGTCTCCCCACAAGGGGTGGCGGTGTTCGCCAGCACACGAAAGGGCGAGCTTTGGGCGATTGCCGATCGCAACAAGGATCGAGTGGCCGATGAGGTGGTACGATTTACCCCAGGCCTTCTTCGGGGCCCCAGCGGCATTTGCTTTTCGAAAGACGGCTTCCTCTATGCTGTCGAGAAAAGTCGAGTCTTGATATTACCGGCTGCAGAACTGGCCTTCGATTATCAACGTGCACCGATGGCCGAAATTGTTCTGCACAGTTCATTTTGGCCGCCGGGAACCACCATTGACGGCGCACACACGTGCGAAGTGAGATCAGACAGCAAGCTGTACATTTGGCTGGAACAGGGCGGCATCATAAGGATAGATCGCGACGGAAGAAATCCGGAGTTCTACCAAGATAGTACTCATGTGGGTGAGATGATCAGCCCTAACATGCTATCCTATTCGGGCTCAATGTTCCCCGACAAATACCGAAACGGTATCTTCTCTGTTCAGGACGGAGAACCAACCATCGGCGCCAGAATAATTTTCACATCGCCCATCAGTAAAAACCAACAAGCTGAGGTATTTGCTGAGGGGTGGCCAAGACCATCGGCCGATGACGCAGGCTCGCTGGTGGACATCGCACAGCTGCACGACGGGTCAATACTAATATCTGATCAGCAGGCTGGTGCGATTTATCGCATTATGTACAGAAAGTAGGCGAAGAAGGCGCCTACCAAGAGAGCGCCACCGCATTCTGAGAACCCTCAGCCCATGTTGGCTAAGCTCAACTTCAGCGGCCCTTACCCGATCTGCTTCGCATGCGCGTATTGCCACGTCCGCACCTTCTGCAGCGAACGTCAAAGCAATGATGCTATTTTGTGAAAACACAAACTGAAGCGCGGAATAGAATTGCCAACAATTTCAATGAGTCTTTTCAAGTTAGCCAGCCGACTGGACGTCTACGTACGTACAGTTTCACGGCTTCACCACAGAGCCCCATATAGATATCTACCATATGCTCTGGGCTTTTGAGCACGCTGCGCAGCGACAATACGCAAGCGCTGTTATAATGAAGCTGACCTTAGTTTGTGGCACGCGATGCCATTTGCAGCCGCGTCTTCAAAACTCGACCGGAAGCTGGCCAATTGCACGAAAATAATTGGGAAGGTGGTAAGCCATGACAAATTTGAAGGATATGGACAGCAAAGGCTATTCCGGGTCTTGTCAATCCCGCTCCTCAAATGAATGCATGAACTCGAAAAATCATCAGATACTAGAGCGCGTGGATCTCTGATGGAGCAATCGATGAAATATTTCGCCGCTGCGGATTCCCGCTTTCCGCACCCAACGGCTGAAAGGATGCTAAAATGAGCGTCCTAGAAGTTCTTTTGGACGAGCCCAACGTTGATTTTGATGGTGAGTACGTGCAATTCCGATTGACGTATTACGGTCCATTGCCTGCGGACACGCTCCGCGGCGGAGGGGTAAGACGGGCAAGGGCGACAGACAAACATGCTATCCGCAAGCAGCTTCATCCGCAGCTAAAAGAGCTTTGGAAATTCCCCCCGCTAAAACGCAGCCCGCGTGATCCAAAAAAAGCATATTTTGTGACCGACTACGGCACAGAAGCGGAAAAGTACGCCCACACGGAAGAGGCTCTCAGCGCCCGCTTTGTGCTGGATAAATACCATTTTGTGCCGCTTGCAACGCTAAACCTCGATCTCCTTTGCAGCATCGAAATAATGGTGCTGCTTCATGACAAGCGGGCGGGTGTTCGGGATGAATCTAGTGGTGATCTAGACAATCGAATAAAGACGCGTTGTGACGCCCTCACCATGCCGAGGGTCGGGCAGCTGGATGAGTACCCTGTTCCTGGCGAGGACGAAGACCCGTTCTATTGCTTGCTTGAAAATGATTCAATCATTAGTCGCCTAACGGTTGAAACGGATCGACTACTGGTCCCAGTGTCGGAAACTGGCGACAAAAACACGGTGGACGCCACCATAGCCGTGAAGTTATGGCCAGGGCACATTCAGGTAGCCAATTTCGGCTTTGCCTTAGTTTCCCGGAGCGACTTAACTCAAGGACCGCAATGCACCCGGCCAAAACCACTAGCGCCCAACCTCCTGGCCTGGGTGGCTTGCTTACTTCCTTGTTTGGTGGCTTGGTAATTTAACGTTCACTCGATGCGCAGTCTCGCGCCGGCTGGTGTAGGGATTTCACCGCACTCTAGTTCACCTGGGGCAGTTCAATGATGGAGGGGGAGAAAAAGAGCTATGCAAAGTATGTCCAGCCTGCAGAGGAATGAGCTTAATACCATTAGAAACAGCAGACTCATAAGAGCTGCGGTATATGATGCTGCGATCATGATAGGCGCGTTTTTGGCAGCCGACCGTGTATATGAGGTTTGGCCCGAACACGCACATGCGGCCTACATACCTGCCTTCGGCATGTTGCTGTACGCACTCATTCACCGATGTTGGGATGATACCTCGCTCAAGAGGATCGATGCCGCACTTGAACGCGATGACGAGGCAAGGCGAACGACTATTGAGTAAGCGAGGATGGCTAACGTGCGAGTTACTGGACTAGTCCTCTTCCTCTGCGTGTTATAAATTCCGACTTAAGCGGGCAGAGCAGGTGACGGGCGGGGTGCTGGTTCTTCCCGGCTCCGATGGATCTTTTCAGCCAATCCCCTGGTCTCATATTCCACTTCAACATACTGGTGTTGGTAGTTTGCTGTTCGCAGCAAAAGACGTGTGGCCGTGGGTCCTGGCGGATTTCTAGACTCCAAACTTGATGGCCAAGGCAGCTGTAGCTCAATAGACGGAAGACAGTTCCAGATCTTCTTTGAACAATAGTTTAGCCCGACCAAGGTCCCCTATTTCGCAACTCTTATTGGGCAAGAGTTGGGCACATCCCACACCTCCTAGGCGGATTCCTTGAGTAAGCCATTGATTTAATTGGCGCCCCCTAGGGGAATCGAACCCCTGTTTCAGCCGTGAGAGGGCCGCGTCCTGGGCCGCTAGACGAAGGGGGCGCTATCGGTGAGTTGACCGAGAAGCTGCTATAACCAAACCTCTCACGCCACGCAAGGTTCAGAACTGGGCCGTGCGGCGCAGCGTGATCTTGCTGATCAGCCGTCCGCGCTTTGCATCTATGACGAGGAGCTCATCATGTGTGGCCCCCTTGAGATGCACCGTCATCTGCTCGCCGCTCATGATCACCTGGCCGAGCTGAACATTGGGGCCGATGGCGAGCTCGAGTTCGTTGGGCGCTCCCTGCCCCGTTTGCTTTGCCGGATTGGCCAGGCGATAACCAATGATCGCAAAGACCGCGATGAAACAGCCGATGAGCAGTACGCCGAGAAAGATCACCACATACTTGAGCACGCGCACGTTCGGCGGATCTTGCTCGGCGATGCCATGCCCTGCTATGGCCTCTGCCGCGCCCTCGTTTCCGCTTCGCATATGAAATCCCCCTCAAGTCGCATCGTTACGGCCCATGAGGCCGATGCTGGCGAGCGCCTCGACCGTTTGCTGAGCCGGCGGTTCGATGATGTCAGCCGTGCACGCCTCCAGCGCCTGATCATTAACGGCAGCGTGCAGGTGGACGGGCGGACCATAGTGGAGCCGAGCTTCAGGGTCAAACCGGCCTCCGAGATACGAATAACGCTGCCGCAACCGAGAGATCCTGCGCCGCGCGGCGAAGCGATGCGCTTGGCTGTGATCCATGAGGATCCTCATTTGATTGTCATCGACAAGCCTGCGGGCCTCGTCGTTCATCCCGCCCCCGGCCATCATTCGGGGACCCTGGTCAATGCGCTCATCGCCCATTGCGGCGACAGCCTTTCAGGTATTGGCGGTGTCCGCCGGCCGGGCATCGTCCACCGCCTCGACAAGGATACCTCGGGTCTTCTCGTCGTCGCCAAGACCGACCAGGCGCACAAGGGATTGAGCGATCTTTTTGCCGCCCACGGGCAAGACGGCAGGCTGGAGCGTGCGTATCAGGCAGTGGTTTGGGGAAAGCCGCCCCGCCGCGAAGGGGTAATTTCCGCCCCCCTCGGCCGCGCCCCTGCCAATCGGCAGAAAATGGCGGTGCGGTCGTCGGGCCGGCAGGCCGTAACCCATTACAGGATTGTGAAAACCTTTGATCTTCCAGGTAAACCGACCCTGATCGAATGTCGGCTCGAGACCGGGCGCACCCACCAAATTCGCGTTCATTTCAGTCACTTGGGCCATCCCCTGCTTGGCGACCCGCTGTACGGCAAAGGATTCCTGTCGAGCGCCAGGAGGCTCCCCGAGGGTCCAAGGACCGCGTTGGACGATCTCGGCCGACAAGCCCTTCATGCCGGTCATTTGGCCTTCGAACATCCGGTAACGGGCCGGTTTCTAACATTTGACTCGCCCCCGCCACCTGACCTTAAGGCTCTTCTCGATAGCCTTTCGGCGACGGAACCCTAGGGATTGGTACGGGCTTGTTCCGAGGAATGAGCGGCGGGTCTTTGAATGGACACAAATCGTAACTATATTAGTCACTTTTTCAGGGAGCCCGGGCTTTGATGGCTGGGGAACAGAATGGCTAAGTCATCCACACTGCCGACGATTTCGGGCGAAGGGGGCCTGCAGCGCTACCTGCAGGAGATCCGGCAGTTTCCAATGCTGCAGCCGGAAGAGGAGTTCATGCTGGCCAAGCGGTGGCGTGAGCATGGCGACCGCGAGGCAGCCCACAAGCTCGTCACCAGCCATTTGCGCCTCGTGGCCAAGATAGCCATGGGCTATCGCGGCTATGGATTGCCCGTAGGCGAGGTGATCTCGGAAGGCAACGTCGGCCTGATGCAGGCGGTCAAGCGCTTCGAGCCCGACAAAGGCTTCAGGCTTGCCACCTATGCCATGTGGTGGATCAAGGCCTCGATTCAGGAATTCATCCTGCGCTCCTGGAGCTTAGTCAAGATGGGTACCACGGCCAGCCAGAAGAAGCTCTTCTTCAATCTTCGTAAGGTGAAGGGACAGATCCAGGCCCTCGAGGAAGGCGATCTCCGTCCTGAACATGTGGCCGAAATCTCCAGGCGGCTGGGCGTCCCGCAGGAGGACGTGATCAGCATGAACCGCCGCCTTTCGGGCGATGCCTCGCTCAATGCGCCGGTCCGCGTCGATGCCGAGGGCGAATGGCAGGATTGGCTCGTTGACGAGGGGGCCAGTCAGGAAACCACCCTTGCCCAGGATGAGGAAGCCTCCATGCGTCACGAAATGCTGAGCGAGGCCATGGAGAAGCTCAATGATCGCGAGCGGCGCGTATTCGAGGCGCGCCGGCTTCGCGACGATCCGGTCACCCTCGAGGATCTCTCCCAGGAGTTCGGCGTCTCGCGCGAGCGCATTCGCCAGATCGAGGTCAGGGCCTTCGAGAAGGTGCAGAAGGCGGTGAAAGCGGCGGCTTCAAAGGCACTTGCCCCAAAGCCGCAGCTTGCAAACCTCGGCACCTGAGCCCCCGACCGCCTCGGAATTTTCCCGCCAGAAAATCTGCACCGCATAGAGGTGATCGCCCTTCTGCACGACGCCGCTGCTTACATGGTCATAAGAGCGGTTGAGCAGATTGCGCCGGTGTCCGCCCGAGTGAAGCCACTGCTCGAACAGCCGCCGCGCCTTGGCCTCGCCCGGCGGGTCCTCGCCGCGCTCCCGGGCCGCAATTTCTCCCCGCGCCGAATAGAGCTCCGGATCCTCGGCAAAGGCGGCAAAGCGGGCATGGAAGGAATAACCTTTTAGGGATTGATGGCCCACATAGTCGCCCAGAACCATGTCGATGGCCTGGGCGCGCGCCAGCGTCTTGAACTGCGCGCTGGAGATGACGGGCTTTCGTTTGTTCGATGACCGGGCGTTCTGGGCAAGTGAGTCGAGCAGACCCTCGAGATCCGGGCGGATGACCACGGATTGTGGGGGGTTTTGGATGAGCTGCTCGGCATAGGCGCGGTAGGCTGGCGCCGCTGAGCCCATCTGGCCGAAAACCGCCAAAAATACGGCTGCCAGAAAGCCCAAGCTTGCGAAATTCCTCATTCTGAATTCCCCCCTCGGGATTGGATCAACGCGGCGTATACCATAGGCCTGCAGGAACGGACTGATTTACCTTTCCTTTGCCATCCCCCTGTTATCACTGGAAGCTGGGAATGCAATGGCTTCCCTCGAAGGGGACGACGGGCGCGTGAAGACCATAATTAGCAAGCTTCAGCAAAAGGCATACTTGGCCATGTTGATCTTCGGCCTCGGCTTGCTCGAGGTGCTTGCGGGTCTCATGCTCGTCAACATTGCCGCCGACCGGACGGTGACGGCCACGGCGGATCACTACGGTACGAGCTGGGCTGAATTCCTTTCGCGCAACATGGTTGACCTCGAACCGCTGCTGAACGGGGAAACGCCCAGCGTCGAGACCATCATCTTCTTGGAGCAGGCAAGCCACCTCGACGAACTGCTGGAATTTCGCCTTTTCGACAAGGAAGGCAGACTGCGCCTGGTCTCCAGCGAGATGGGCAATGCCCTGAGCTATGATGTAAAGCTTTCCGATACGCATTCCGATCTCGCCGGCCTCATTGCCGCCGGCGAGGAATTCACTCTCTTCGAGAATCAGCCATCGGCCGAAGGGGCTCGTTATGTATCGATGACCTTCGCTCCCCTGCGCGTCAAGCAGAGGCTCCTCGGCTGGGTTGAGGTTGTCGTCGATCAGGACCATCATCGCGGACTTATCGTCGGCGCCCTCGCCAAAATCGCAATCGCCATGGGCCTGCTATTAGGGCTCGTCCCCGCGCTGGGCTTCTGGTACAGCGCGCAACAGAAAAGGAAGGTGGAGCAGACCCTCTCCTTCATCACCAATCACGATCCGCTGACCAAGCTTCCCAACCGCATGGTCTTCGCCGCCCAGCTCGATGAGGCTCTCAAACAGGCGGAACGCCGCCACGAGCACACCAGCATTCTCGACATCGAGATCGACCGGCTGCGCGACCTCTATGAACAGTTCGACCGCCAGACGATCGATGCGGTCCTACTCGAATTCTCCAATCGCCTGCAGACGCTCGCCGGGCCCCTGGGCATTTCCGCCCGGCTCAGCGACAGCGAATTCGCTGTTCTGAAATCCAGCGTCCACGACGCGATGGAAGCGGCGCAATTTGCCCGCGCCGCTCTTCAGTCTCTTACCCAGCCGGTCACCGCCGGCAACAAGAGCATCTTCCTCAACATCAACATCGGCCTTGCTCTCGCCCCGACCGATGGGCGCAGTGCGACCGAGCTCATCAAGAGCGCCGATGTCGCGCTCGTGTCGTCCAAAGGCGTGGGCCGCAACACCTACCGTTTCTTTGACTCGGACACCGAGAACACCCTGCGCAAGAGGCGCTCGATTGAGTCAGCCGTCAAGGAAGCCTGCGAGCAGAAGCTCTTCGAGCTCCACTATCAGCCGGTGTTCGAGCTGCGCAGTGGCCGCCTGACCGGCTTCGAAGCTCTCATCCGCCTCAACCATCCCCATTATGGCTCGATCTCTCCGGCAGAATTCATCCCCGTCGCCGAAAGCATCGGCCTCATTGGCGACATCGGCTCCTGGACTCTGGAAACCGCCTGCCAGATGGCCGCGCAATGGCCAGATCCTCTCAAGGTCGCGGTCAACTTGTCGCCGCTGCAGTTCCGCAATGGCAGCATGATCGCTTTCGCCCGCCGCAGCCTGGAACAGGCCCGCTTTCCCGCCTACCGGCTTGAGCTCGAGGTCACCGAAGGCGTCCTCCTCGACGACACTGAATATGTGCGCGAACAGCTGCGCGCCCTGCAGGAGACGGGTGTCGGCATCGTGCTCGACGATTTTGGCGCCGGCTATTCGAGCTTGGGCTACCTGTGGCAGTTCCCCTTCAACAAGCTGAAAATCGATCAGTCCTTCGTGCGCGCTATGGATTCCAAGTCGAACGTCCGCAACATTCTGCGCGCCATCATCGGGCTTGGCCGTTCATTGAACCTGCCGATCACGGCAGAGGGAGTTGAGACCGCCGAACAGGCCGATTATCTCCGCAGCCTCGATTGCACCGAGGCCCAGGGCTATTATTTCGGGCGTCCCGTGCCGGCAACCGAAGTCGCCGCCATCATCTTGCGCAATTTCACCGAGACGGCGCAGACGAGCAGCCCCGCCATCGAACGCAATATCAAATTGGTGAAGTGAATAAGGAGCATCGAAGGATGCATCGCGTGCTTCAGGCCTGTCTGTTCTTGCTGCTCATGATTTCTGAAGCGGCCGCCGATGCGGATGTTCTTCCCGCGCAGGCATCCAAGGAAATTTCCGTGCTCTATTACCTGGCCATGGCGCGCGGCCATCTGTTGGCGTCGATCGAGCTGTCCAGGAGCAGCAAGATGGATCAGGCCGTCGTCCACAGCCGCCATGCGCTGGATGAAGCCTGGACCGAGCTTGCGCGTTTGCTGCCGATTGAGGAAAGTCACGCCATGCGTAACAAGCTTGATGCGATGAACGAGGCGGTGGCATTGAAATTGTCCGGGCAGCAAATCGAAGACGCCCATAAAGCTGTCAGCCGCTATCTGAGCGAGCTCACCGAGGCAAGCTTTGCCTCCAATCTGCCCCGAACGAACCAGCGATTGGAACTGATTAGATTACTGCTGAAACAGGCTTCCGCTGAATACGATGAAGCCTGGCACGATTTCGAGCTCCATGATGCGGCGGAATACCAGGACGGTTATGCCTTTGTCGCCGTGGCCAACGCTGAGCTCGAGATGATCTACCCGGAATTGCGTGCTCGCAATGCCAAGGCCGCTGCCGATATCGAGAGGACGATCGCCCGCCTGACCGGCGCCTGGCCCTCTCCCCAGCCGCCCGAGAAGCCGTTGATGAGCAAGCCGATACTGCACGCTCTTGTCGCTTCCCTCGAGATCAACGCGCGGCAACTTTCGCGTTGAGCTCTCTTGTCCTGCCGACTCCGGACGATGTCCTCGCCGCAGCGGAGCGCCTTCGCTCGCACATCGAGGAGACGCCACTGTGGTGGTCCCCCTCCTTGAGCGAGCTGATCGGGACCGAGATCTGGATCAAGGCCGAGACCCTTGGTCCCTTGTCGGCTTTCAAGCTTCGCGGCGCCCTCAACCATCTCCTCGCCGAGCCTGGGGCGGCGGACGCTTGCACGGCCTCGACTGGCAACCATGGCCAGGCCGTCGCCTATGGGGCGAAACTGCTGGGCCGCAGGGCCGACATCTTCCTCCCGCACGGTTCACCTGAGAACAAAATGGCGGCCATCCAGCGCCTCGGCGGCGCCCTTCATGTCGGGGGCCATGATCTGGACGACGCCAAGGCGAGGGCGCGTCTCTACGCCCGCGATAAAGGCTTGGCTTTCGTCGATGATGGGGAGAGCCCGCACGTCATTGCCGGCGCTGGCACGATCGGCCTGGAGATTGGCCGGCGGTTGCCTGGCGCCGCCTTCGTGTTTGCTCCGACAGGCTCGGCCTGCCTTGCCTCCGGCACGGCTCTGGGTCTTAAGGCGGCAGGCCGCTCGACCAAGGTGATTGCCGTGCAATCGGCGCAGACGCCCTGCATGGTCAGGAGCTTCCATGCCCGCCGTCCGATCGAGCACCCGGTCACGACGATCTGCGACTGCCTCAATCAGCGCATTCCGCCGGTACTCTCTTTGGCCTGCATGATCGAGCATGTGGCCGACGCCATGGAGGTCGACGACGCTCAATGTCTCTCCGCCATGCACACAATGCTGACGACGGGACATTTCCTGGTCGAACCCGGTGCGGCAGCGGGTCTCGCTGGCGCCTGGGCACGACGCAATGCATTGAGCGGGCTCACGATCGTGCTCGTTCTCTCGGGTGCCAATGCCGATGAGGCAATGATACGTCGCGCGCTCGACGCGCCGCCTTTGCATTAGTCGGCAAAGGGATCGCGCATCAAGATCGTGTCGTCGCGCTCGGGCGAGGTCGACAACAGCGCCACTGGGCACTGGATCAGCTCTTCGAGATATCTCACATATTTGATCGCTGCCGCCGGCAGCTCCGCCGAGGATCGCGCGCCACGGGTCGATGTCTGCCATCCCTCGAGCGTTTCATAGACGGGCTCGGCGCGCTCCTGCGCATCTTCCTCGGCCGGCAGCCGGTCGATGATATGCCCATCGAGCCGGTATCCGGTCGCTACCTTGATGCTGTCGAATCCGTCCAGCACATCGAGCTTGGTGAGAGCGATACCCGTGATGCCCGAAACCTTGATTGCCTGCCGGACCAGCACCGCATCGAACCAGCCGCAGCGCCTCTTGCGTCCCGTGACCGTGCCGAACTCCCGCCCCCGCTCGCCGATCGTTCTTCCCACCTCATTGTCCTGTTCGGTGGGAAAAGGACCAGAACCGACACGCGTCGTATAGGCTTTCGCGATGCCGAGCACATAACCGATTGACGAGGGGCCGGTGCCCGAACCCGTCGCTGCCTGTCCTGCCACCGTATTCGACGATGTCACGAAGGGATAGGTGCCGTGGTCGATGTCGAGGAGAATCCCTTGTGCTCCTTCGAACAAAATGCGCTTGCCCGATTGCCGGGCCTCATCGATGAGCCGCCAAACCGCATCGGCGAAAGGCACGATCTTGGGTGCAATCTGGGAAAGCTGCTCGACGAGCTCCCCCGCCGCGACCTCAGGCTGACCCAGACCGCGTCTCAGCGCATTGTGATGCATCAGCAGCCGCTCGACCTTCCCCTTGATCGAAGCGAAATGAACGAGATCCTGAACTCTGAGCGCTCGTCGCCCCACCTTGTCTTCATAGGCCGGACCGATGCCGCGCCCGGTCGTGCCGATCTTCCTGTCGCCCGCGGCCGTCTCGCGCATCTGATCGAGCTCGCGGTGGAGCGGTAGGATCAGCGCCGCATTTTCGGCGATGCGCAGATTATGGCGTCCGACCTCCTTGCCTTGCGTTGCGAGTCTTTCGATTTCCTCCGCCAGCGCCCAAGGGTCGATGACGACTCCATTGCCGATCAGCGACATCTTGCCCCTGCGCACGATGCCTGAAGGCAGGAGCGAGAGCTTGTAGGTGATCCCGTCTATGACCAGCGTGTGGCCGGCATTGTGCCCGCCCTGAAAACGCACCACCATGTCGGCGCGCTCGGAGAGCCAGTCGACGATCTTGCCCTTGCCCTCATCGCCCCATTGGGCGCCGATCACTGCCACATTCGCCATCGAACGGCTTTCCTAGAAGATGAGCGGCTTGGCCTGCCGCACATGCGGCAGCGCCTGCACTTGCGTCAAGACGGGATTTGGAATGGCCTCGTCGATCTCGACGAGCGCGATCGCATCTCCCCCTCGCGCCTGTCGGCCAAGATGGAAGGAGGCGATGTTCACGCCCGCATTGCCGAGTACCATGCCGAGCGCGCCGATGAAGCCCGGCTTGTCTTCATTGGTGACGTAAAGCATGTGCGGGCCGAACTCCGCCTCGAGATTAATGCCCTTGATCTGGATGATGCGCGGCTTGCCGTCCGAGAAGACGGTCCCCGCGACCGAGCGCTCGAATCCCTCCGACTTCACCGTCAGCCGCATGTAGCTGTCATAGATGCCCCGAGGCGACTGCCGCGTCTCGTCGAGCTGGATTCCGCGCTCGCGCGCCGCGAGAGGTGCGCTCACCATGTTGACCGCGCCAAGCATCGGCTTGAGCAGTCCTGAAAGCAGGGCCGAGCTCAGCGCCTTGACGTTCATCTCCCCCACACCGCCCGCATATTCGATGGCGACGGCAACGATCGGCGATTCGGTGAGCTGTCCGGCAAACGAGCCGAGTTTCTCGGCAAGCGCGATATAGGGCTTGAGGCGGGGCGCCTCATCGGCGGTGATCGAGGGCATATTGAGCGCATTGCTGACGGCACCCGTCATGAGGTAGTCCGCCATCTGCTCGGCGATCTGCACGGCAACCTTTTCCTGCGCTTCGCTCGTCGACGCGCCGACATGGGGCGTGCACACGACCTTCGGATGTCCGAACAGCTGATGCTGCCGCGCCGGCTCTGTCTCGTAAACGTCGAGCGCCGCGCCCGCCACATGCCCCGAATCGAGAGCGCTCTTCAGCGCTTCATCCACGATGAGCCCGCCTCTTGCGCAATTGACCAGGTGAACGCCGCGCTTCATCTGGGCGATAGCCTTCCCGTCGATGATGTTCCTGGTCTTCTCCGTGAGCGGCGTGTGCAGCGTGATGAAGTCGGCGCGCCTGAACAACTCCTCCAGTTCGACCTTCTCCACGCCGATGTCGAGCGCCCGCTCTTCGGAGAGAAAGGGATCATAGGCGATCACCCTCATCTTCAAGCCGCGTGCCCGGTCGGCGACGATGGAGCCGATGTTCCCGCAGCCGACGATGCCGAGCGTTTTGTTGAAGAGTTCGACCCCCATGAACCGGTCCTTCTCCCACAGGCCTGCCTGGGTCGACCGGTCGGCCTGCGGAATTTGCCGCGCCACGGCCATCATCATGGCGATCGCATGCTCCGCCGTCGTGACTGCATTGCCGTGTGGCGTGTTCATCACGATGATGCCGCGCGCCGTCGCCTGCGGCAGGTCGATGTTGTCGATGCCGATTCCCGCCCGCCCGATCACCTTGAGCATGGGGGCTGATTCGATGAGCTTGGCCGTCACCTTCGTCTGCGAGCGCACGGCGAGCCCTTCCACCCTGGCCAGGGCTTCGGCCAGCGCCGATTTGTCCCTGCCGAGTTCGGGCTGATAGTCGACCGCGATGCCGCGCTGGCGGAAGATGTCGACCGCCGCTTCGCTCAGCCGGTCGGAAATGAGCACGCAAGGCGTCATCGGACCATCGCCGCTTCGGTTGTGGCCGGAACCTGCGCCGCCGCATAGGCCCAGTCGAGCCAGGGCAGCAGGGCTTCGATGTCATCCGTTTCGACCGTGGGACCGCACCAGATGCGAAGTCCCGGCGGTGAATCGCGATGCGCGGCGATATCGAATGCCACTGCCTCATCCTCTAGAAGCTTTGCCATCCGTTTCGGAACGGACACATCGGCCGCGATGGTCAGGCAGACCGATGTATTCGACAGGGTTCTTGCATCCTTGGCGAGATGCGTTGCCCAGCGCGTGCGCTTGACCCAATCGCCGAGTGTTTTCGCATTGGCGTCGGATCGCCTTTGCAGTGTCTTTAGCCCGCCCGCCTCCTTCGCCCAGCGAAGTGCGGCGATCCAGTCCTCGACGCACAGCATGGAGGGCGTGTTGATCGTTTCGCCTTCGAACAGTGCATTGTTGAGCTTGCCGCCGCTCGTCAGCCGGAAGATCTTGGGCAGAGGCCATTCCGGCGCGTAGGTCTCAAGCCGTTGGACCGCTCGTGGCGACAGGATGATCATGCCATGGCCCCCCTCCCCACCCAGCGCCTTTTGCCAGGAGAAGGTCGTCACATCGAGCTTGGGAAACTCCACCGCCTGCGCGAAAACGGCCGAGGTGGCGTCGCAGATGGTGAGACCGTCGCGCTGATCGGCGATCCATTTCGCATCCGGAACGCGCACTCCCGACGTCGTTCCGTTCCACGTGAACACGCAATCGCGTTTGGGATCGACCACCGATAGATCGGGCAGCTCGCCGTAGGGGGCGGCGAGCACCCGCACGTCCTTGAGCTTCAGCTGTTTCTGGACGTCGCTGACCCAGCCCTGCCCGAAGCTCTCCCAGGCCAACATGTCCACGCCCCGGGCGCCGAGCATCGTCCACAGTGCCATCTCGACCGCCCCCGTGTCCGAGGCGGGCACGATCCCGACGCGATAGCCCTGAGGCACCTCCAGGAGTTCGCCCGTGAGCCTCAGAGCTTCTTTGAGACGGGCCTTGCCTTGAGTTGAGCGGTGGGAGCGCCCGGTAACGGCGGTTTTCAGGATGTCCGGCGACCAGCCGGGAATTTTGGCGCACGGCCCGGAGGAGAAAAACGGCCTCGCCGGGCGCCTGGCCGGCTTTTGCGGCATCTGCATCTTGAACCATCCTTCCAGATGGACGCCCCTCGGTGGGGAGGGGTAGCCCGGCACGGCTTATAAGCGCGCTTGATGAATGTGGCAAGCGCTGCTCCCCGTTAGACAGGCCCACCGTCAGTCGTCATACGCGGGCTTGACCCGCGTGTCTGCAGTTCGGGAAGAGATGGCCGGATCTGCGCCCGGCCATGATGATTCAATGGAAAAGCAAACGGCGGTGAATTGCTTCACCGCCGCTTTCGAACGCATGCGCGATTGCAGCGCTCAGAACTTGAACAGGGCCCCGGCCGAGATCGTGTGGTCCGTAAAATCGTCGCCATCGATCATGATGTCGCGGAACCGGTAGCCGGCATCGAGAGCGAAACTATCCGTCAGCGTGAAGGTTGCGCCGGCCATGACATTCCAGGTGAAGCCCGAATCATCATTGCCGTTGTCGCCGTCGACCCAGCCCCATCCCGCTCCTGCCCCGACATAGGGCACGAAAGTGAGATCGAGCGGAATATCGATATAGGTATTGCCCGTGAGCGTCGTCGCATCGAGGTCGGAAACGGTCGTGTCGTAATTTCCCGACCAGTTGAGCCGGACATCGCTGCGCAGGACGTCGTTCCACATGATCCCGGCGCCTACCCCGACGTCCAAGGCATCATCGTCCGAACCACCGTCCCATTCGAGGAACGACCACCCGACGTCGCCGCGCAGATAGAATGGCCCGATGTCACTTCCGTTCTCGACGACGGGCTCCGTATCGGCCGCTATCGCAGTGCTGCCGAGCAGGCCCGCGCTCATCGAGGCGAGAAGCATCACTCGCGCTGCCTCTTTCAACCTCTCCATACAAGCCTCCACCAAGCGAACCACTGGCCTTGCACTCTACTTATATGGTGAGGCGCAAGACAGACGCAAATGGGGCAAGTTGGGGAAAGTTTGTTACGTTTGGTTAGCTTTCGGTGAAGCCGCCGCGTCATCTGTCCCGATTTGAATCACGGCGAAAATCAGGCGGCAGTTTCGAGCGCCGAGCAGATTTCCTCGACCGCCGAGCGCACGGCCTGTTCATCATCGCCTTCCGCCATGACGCGGATCAGGGGCTCTGTACCCGACGGTCTTATGACGAGCCTTCCGCCAGGGCCAAGCTTCCGCTCCATGGCGCTGATCACGGTTTTGACCTGAGGCAGCTCGAGGGGTTGGCCGGACTTGTAGCGCACGTTT
>Ga0209382_10005803_pt1 | contig 16002 bp, 14 predicted proteins | sample SoiMetdeltSBSDD5_FD_187599 | JGI IMG/M metagenome (GOLD analysis project Ga0209382, IMG submission 187599) | Bulk soil microbial communities from a Populus tree surrounding site in Tennessee, USA - Soil MetaG P. deltoides SBSDD5 (SPAdes) (version 2) | ecosystem: Environmental > Terrestrial >...
GGCGGAGCCTCTCTCTTCGGATTTAACCATGGCCATCGTGAAAGAGGCCCGCAAGGGATTGTCCATGTACGCAAAGAAGGATCGAATGGTTAGGAGCAAGCCTGCGAGGAAAAAGGTCGGGGCAAAAGGGATGGCCAGATATATCATGGATGCGAGCCCGTGGGAGAATGCCATTGTGCGTACGACACCAAGGTAACGTGCCACCATGGGCGCCACCAGAAATGAAAGGGCGGCCAGAAAATAAGACAGGAAGAACAGCACTCCCAGAGCTTTCAATTCGACACCGAAACGCAGAAAAAACCAATAGGAGACGAGGGAACCAGCCATCCCGGCGCCAAAATTATCGACCATCCCCAAGATCGACATCTTGGTCACAAAAACGCCGGTCTTTCGCGAAATCTTTTTTTCGACTTTGCGGGCCTGGTGTTGTTCGCTGATAGAGCTGTAAACGAAAAACAGAACGATGCTGAACAGGATGGTCAACGCGAACAAAGGCTTGTAGGACGAGACGGCTTCCCAGCCCCAGCTTTCCTGCAGGTACTGGGGCAGACCGCTGCCGAGAGCTCCGAGGGAGCCCATCACCGATCCGACAAAGGAGTTGATCGAGAAAACTTGGTTTCTGTTTTCGGCGCTGCACTTCTCGGCGAGCAAAGCCTCCTCGACCGGGTTGAAAGGGCCGCCGCCGGACCCCCCGCCCCCGGAACCGCCGGCACCCACGCTCGCGACGACCACCGCGAGCAGAATGAAAAACAGGCTGCTAAAAAAGATGTAGATGACATTGGAAACGATGGTCAAGGCAGCCAGCATCATCAAGATCCGTCTTCGCCCTAATCGGTCTGAAAGATATCCCCAAACTGCCGTGAGCAGCGCGCTGCTGATGTAGGCAACGGAAAAGATCATTCCCACAACCACCGTCGAATAGCCCAACCGGTCCAGGTAAATGGCGAAGACCACACCCAAATAGGAGAATGCAAAAGCGCGAATGCCGCGCGAAATCATCAGTAGTTTGGCGTCGTGATGAAGATTGCGGAACATGACGGGTTCGAACGTTACTATCCTCAGGCGACTTCTTCCTCTGGAGGTTTCACGTTGCGAAAGAGGAAATAAAAAACACAGTCATGTAACAGCTGCAAGAAACCCCCAATAAAGATGGGTACATTTAGGGAAAATGACTGCATGAGGTAAGCCGAGAGCGTGGGGCTCACGGCCAGCGGCACGTGGCGCGACAGAGTTGTAATCCCTGCCGCTGAGCCTCGGTCCTCCGGCCGGACGATTCCCATGATAAAGGAGCTTCTCAAGGGATTGTCCATGTAAGCCAGGAAAGAGCGGACGACGGTCATCGCCGCCGCGATTGAGAAACTCGGCGCCAAGGGAAGGAACAAATAGATCAAGGAGGCAAGCCCGTGGGAAAAGGCCATCGTTTTCACGACGCCCATCTGGCGCGCAAGCACCGGCGCCGCCAGAAAGGAAAGAGCAGCAAAAAAGTACGAAAGAAAGAACATGAAGCCCAAGGATTTTAGCTCCACACCGAAGCGGCGAAAGAACCAGTAAGAAATCAGCGGGCCGACCAGGCCCGCGCCCAAGTTATCCACCATTCCCAACAGGGCTATCTTAGTGACGAAACCGCTCCGCGCCGTCCTTCTTGGATTGGTTTTCTCGCGCTTCCTCGGAACATGATGCTCGTTAATGGTCGAATAGGCGAAAATGAGAACGATGCTGAAGAGGATGGTCAGCGCAAACAGCGGCTTGTACGACGCCACCGGTTGCCATCCCCAGTTTTCCTGAAGATCTTGCGGTAAGCCGCTTACTAGAGCGCCGAGGGAGCCCATCAGCGAGCCGACGAAAGCGTTCGTGGAGAAGATCCGGTTGCGGTTCTCCGCAGTACATTTTTCCGCAAGCAACGCCTGCTCAACTGGACTAAAAGGTCCGCCGCCGGCTCCACCGCCACCGGAACCGCCGGCACCGACGTTGGCGATGATCACTGCAGAAAGAATGAAAACGAGATGGCTGAAGAAGACGTAAATTAGATTCGAGACCATGGTCAACGCGGCCAAGAGCATGAGGATCTTTTTTCGTCCGAAGCGGTCGGATAGAAAGCCCCAGAGCGCGGTGAGCACTGCGCCGCTGGCGGAAGCTGTGGAGATCACTAGACCGATTGTCACTGTGGAATAGCCGAGCTGACTGAGGTAAATAGCAAAAACCACGCCGAGATACGAGAAAGCAAACGCCCTAATCCCCCGCGATGCCATCAGGACTAAAACATCCCGTTGCAGAGTCTCAAGCATAGCTGACGCTACGGATTCTTCGCGGCGGCATATCTCTCGCGTTCGAGATCAAGCTCGGTCTTGATGCCGAGGGCGTGCAGCGCGTTATTGGCTTCTTCCAAGGAGGAGCTCTTGCTTACAGCTTGAGCGGGCCGTGAAAGCGTCTGGAACAACTTTGTCGCCGACATAAAGAAAATGAGCGCGGTCAGCGGCGTCAGCTTGACACTCCTTTGGTCGGTGCGGATCTTAGTCTCTCCCCAAGCGCCCTGAAAACACTGGACTGGGATGGCGCTCGCCTCCGTGAGGACGGTTTTGATGACTTCTGTCAATTCAGCCGCGATTTTCGGCGTCAGCGAAGTGGTGCCGAGCCACGCGCCGGCTTTCGCCAACTTGCTAAGAGCTGTTTCAATTTCATCCACGGTCAATTCGCCGTCGCTTCCGTAACCGAACACACCCCAGAGAATGCGGTGCCCGCGTTTTTCCAACTCGGCGTATGCCGCGAGCATCACGGAATCTGCTAAGGGACTGCGCAGTCCCGGCTCGTCGCCCTGCGCTAATGAGTCTCCGCCGACGTCGAGGCCCACAAGGAGGTTGGTTTTAAATTCCTTTATTGCGACTTCCAGTCCCTCAACCACGCCGTTTACGCCGCCGTTGATGTCGACAAGCAATATCTCTTTGCCTTGGATCTCCGCCATCTTCGACTCGGCAAAAAAGACTCCTGTCTTGGTTTGGCTTTTTGGATTTGCCATCCAGACACGGGGATGGAGAACGCGGACATTTTCGACTTCGCTCAGCATGCGTGGGCCGGGAACCGGATCAAAGACGAAGCGTTCCCAGGAGAGGCCGCCGAGGACAAACTCCAGACCGCAAAACTCCAGAAATCTCGCCGCTGCTAAGGCACCGATCACGTCCCCGCCACCTCCGACTCCGATGACTAACGCGCGTGATGAGGCGTGAATGAGATTTTCGAGGGACTGTGAATCCGAACTCATCGAGGGATGTGGGTGTCCTGTCCCGGCACGGGGTGGGCTATGGCTTCTTCCAACGATCTTACGCCGTGCCACTCATCTGACGGGCGGACGCGGCCGTCGCTGCCGACCTGATCGACACCCCAGTAGATTTCCAATGAATGATTGTCGGGGTCGCGAAACTCGACGGCAATCTGGCAGCCGGCACGCCGCCGGCCTTCGAAGTCGATCTTCGCGCCATGCGCGCGCAAGCGGTCGCGCGCATGGATGACCTCGGCCAGGGTCGGGACCTCGAAAGCGAGATGGTGCAGTTCACGGTTCGCGTTTTTCCCATCGCCGGCGCCGACCAACGCTAAACAGTGATGATCCGTGTTGCAGCGCAGAAAAACCATACCGCCCGGCATCATTTCTTCGGGGTACACGTCGGAAACTTTGAAACCCAGCACCTGGGTGTAAAAGGCGGTGGATCTTTCCAGGTCGCTTACCTGCAAGACGATATGGCCCAGCTTGCTGATGTGGAAATCCATTCCCTCTGGAGGAGTCATGCCTTTAAGTTTTTCGACAGCGACAGCCATGGTGCTCCCTCCTTCGCGGAGTTTTCTATTCATATAACATTTCTCCGCCTCTTCTGCACGGGACAGTTAAGACCCAGACAAGCAACCGGGACATAGTCGGTGAGACGGGTTATTAGCGGGGCGACGAAGGCATTAGCCCTTGGGACTTCAAAAATCCTATCACAAACTCATCGAAACCGGCGGGGTCTTCGATGCAGCAGGCGTGCCCGGTTTTGGGAAGAATCTTGTGGACGGCGCCGGGGATCAATGACGCCGTTTTCTTGCCGGCGGCGAGCGAGTTGTCGTATTCGCCGTTGATCACCAATGTGGGAATTTTCATCGACCCCAGCCGAGAGGTCATGTCGGTTCCGCCACGGGCGCGAAAAATCTGCCCGATGGATTCGCCGCTGAGCCAAGGATCTCTTTCGACAAAAGTGTCGAGAAGATATTTGCCCAGTTTTGTTTCAGGAAAATCGGGAGCAACAAGTTCCCTGAGGTGCTGGACGTGATAGGTCTCGATACCGATTTTCGTGTAGCCGCGAATCCGCTCCTCAATGCTTCCGGCGCCGCCGCTATTGCCACCGACGAGGATCAGGGCTTTGAACATCTCCGGATGATCCAGCCCGAGCAAGAGCGCCATTCCTGAGCCGACGCTGACGCCGCCGAGAATCGCTTCTTTTACTCCTTCGTCCCGGCAAACCCCTAAAACGTCGTCGGCCATCTCTTTGAGGCTGAACGGCGTCGTTGGCTTGTCTGACCGGCCATAGCCGCGAATATCGATGGCAATGACTTTGAAGTAGGTCGAGAAGTGAGCAATCTGATACATCCACAAGTTGTGGTCGAATGGGTTGGCGTGGATCAAGACAAAAGGCAGGCCTTCGCCGGAAACTTCGTAGTAGATTTTAATTCCGTTGGCGGTGCAGTAAGGCATGATCAGTCGTTAATGCTGCGCAGTCTCATTATGAGAATTTTTTTGACCTGCGCTTGATATTTATCATCTACTATCTGTAGCTGTGGCGGGTTGTCAAGGAACCGCCACGCACTAGAAGCATTCCAATTGCGGCTTGCAAAGCCTCGTTTGCTTTTGGTACACGAAAGGGGCCAAGCGATTAAATTGATCGGATGGTCTGATGAAAAATCGCCAAGGTAAAACTCCGCGAGATTCATAGATGAAAGAGCTAGGAATTCGATAAAGAGATCGAGAATCCGGAGTGTTTTTGGTGGGTGCGAAGGGAGCAATCAAAAATGCCAGTCAGGTTAGGTAAAAAGCTGCGGCCGGTTTCTTACTGGAAACTTGCCGTGCTTGCCATGATTCTTCCCCTCACTCAGGGAGCGACGAGGGCACGGGCTGACGATGCTCTGGTTGCCGAGGCGCACAAAGAACGCGGGATCGTGCGCTGGTACACGGCATTGGCTGTCAACGGCAGTAAACCCCTCGCCGATGCGTTTGAGAAAAAATATCCCTTCCTTAAAGTCGCCATCAACCGATTGAGCAACGAACGGATAATGCAAAGAATCTTCTCTGAGGCGAAGTCGGGGACGCCGCAGTTCGACGTCACTTCGTTTGCCTATTTGCCTTTGCTTGCGGAGAAGGGTTTGTTGGCGCGTTATCAAAGTCCGCAAGCGCGCGCTTATCAAGAGGGCTTCTTCGATCCCACCGGGCATTGGGTCTCGATGTATTCCAATCTCATTGTCCTGGGATACAACACGCGGCTGCTGAGTCAAGCGTCGGCGCCAAAGGATTGGCCGGATCTGCTCGATCCCCGTTGGAACGACAAATTAGGCATGGATCCCGAAGTGGGGATTTGGTACGGCGCCATGTTGCATTACATGGGGCAGGAACGGGGAGAGCGATTCTTCAAAACGTTGGCGCGGCAGAAGATCAATTGGCGCCGCGGGCACTCATTGCTGGCTCAGTTGATGACGGCGGGCGAGTTTCCTTTGGCATTAGTTTACGCGTTCAATATCGTGCAACTGCAGCACAGTGGCGCGCCGGTGGGGTGGGTAACCACGGCCAAGCCCATCGTCGCGACCACCAGCGGAGTGGGTGTATCAGCGAAGACGGACGCGCCGGCTTCCAGTAAACTTTTCATGGACTTTACTCTGTCGTTTGAGGGCCAGAAACTGCTGTTGGACGCCGGCCGTTTTTCCGGGAGAAAGGACCTCCAGTCGATCAAGGACTTGAAGGCTTTCGCCGTGCCTGATGCCGTCGTTTTAAACCTCGACAAGTATCTGCGGGAATTCACCCAACTCTTCCAACTTAAGTAGTGAAGTAAACTGGATCGGCCGTCCGGAGGGAGAACGTGATGCATGATCTCAGCGCAAAGTCTGCCTATGAATTAAAAACCCCATACGCCTTTTGGCAGGAGACCGAAGGCATACCGATGTATGACGGGTACTGGATTGAAGACGTGAGGACGGTGGAGCTCGGAGATTGGCCAAGAACCGGAGGCAGAGGAGCCTTCGTGAACCTCAACGGCGCGGGGATGAACTGCGATGCTCACATCAATGAAATTCCGCCAAAACAACAGCTGAATGCCGAGCGGCATCTCTATGAGGAGATCGTCTTCATCCTGAGCGGTCAAGGGGCGACGGTCATCTGGAATGATGGCGGAGCAAAGCATACTCTCGAATGGCAAGAGGGCAGCCTTTTTTCACCGCCTCTCAATACCTGGCATCAGCACTTCAACGCCGATTCTTCGAGACCCGCTCGTTTCATCTCTTTGACCAGCGCCCCGCTGGCGATCAACCAGTATCGCAATCTGGATTTTATCTTTAACAATCAGTTCATATTCTCTGACCGGTATCGTGGCGAAGCAGGGGAGCTAACCAAGCCCGGTCAATATATTCAAAAAGGTGTCAAGCCGGGTCGCGTCTGGGAAACCAATTTTGTGGCCAATCTCATGGAGTTTCAGCCGAAGGAGCATTCGGCGCGGGGGGCCGGAACCCGCAACAGCCTGTTTGAATTTGCCGGCAATACCATGAGCGCGCATCTTTCAGCCTTTCCTCCGGGGAAATACAAGAAAGCTCATCGACACGGGCCGGGAGCCCATATCGTGATTCTGAGCGGGAACGGCTATTCGCTCATGTGGCCGGAAGGAACCGAACTACAACGGATTGACTGGCGTCCGGGGAGCCTCGTGGTGCCTCCCCTCGATTGGTACCACCAGCATTTCTGTCCGGGCCCCGAACCCGCCCGGTTTATCGCGCTAAAACCCTGGGGATTCAAATATCTTGTGGAGGATCTCGCCAAGTCCGACAAGGACGAAAACGAGGGCGGCACGCAAATCGAATATGGCAATCAGGATCCGAAGATTCACCGGATGTTTGTCGAAGAGTGCAATCGGCGCGGGGCACAAGCACAAATGCCGATGTTTCCTGATCAGGCTCGTCAAAAAGCGATTCTCTGACAGAAAGGACGATATGGCAGACATAAATGCTCTTAGAAGCGAGCTCAACCGCATGGCCAACGCCCAGTTTGATACGCCTGAATTTCAGCGGCTGCTCTCAGTTCGGTTCACCCTACCGCGCGCGCGCTTCTACATTATTCACAATGCATTTTATAACAAGAATGGGATTGTTGGGGCTTTGTTCTTGGCGCCGCCCCCTTGGATGTAAAAAAGCTGGTCTGGAAACATGAGGAAGACGAGCTGATTACAGACAAGAGAGCAGGGGAAGATCATTACTCGCTCGTGGTGCGACAGGCCGCAATGATCGGTGTCACAGCCGAGGAGATCGAGCAGGCGCAGCCGATCCCCTGCGTTCGGGCTGCTCAGTACGCCTGGCTCCACATAGCGCGGAACCGGCCGTGGTTGGAGGCCTTTACCAGCTCAACGATGCTCGAACGGCGAAACAACGGTGAAATTATCCGCGGCGGCGGTTTGTCGGCGCGAATTGCAAAGCGCTGGGTTGAGGACCTGGGAGTTTCCATCGACAAGGCGCCTTCGTTGAAGGTGCATTCCGTTGCCGACGTTGAGCATGCCGATATGATGTGGGAAGTGTTTGAAAGGCACGCTCAAACAGACGAGGCGCAGCGGGCGGTGCTAAGTGCCGCGTATGAATGTATGGAAATCGACCGCGCCTATCGCGGAGCGCTCGCCGATGCCATGCTCGCGATGGCTTAGGAGGGTTTTCTTGGCCGCTCTTGTCGAAGCTGTTCCTTGACCTCCTGCAGTTTCATTACGTCGCTATACTTGTGATGCAGGTCGAATAGATTCACCTTGTGGGATAGGGGGCTCCGGTCAAAGACGCACTCTTCGACGATCGATACGTGATAGCCCAATGAGTAAGCATCGACGCAACTTGCGCGCACGCACCCGCTGGTGCTTTCGCCGCAGACGATCAAGCTATCGATACCCAATTGGGTCAGATGAGCCACCAGCGGCGTCCCGAAAAATCCACTCGCACGTTCTTTGAAGATGACCACATCGCCCGGTTCAGGTTTGAACTCTTCCTTGATCTCGAACGCTTGGGGATCAATCTTCACCCGCTGGCGGTTGGTGGCATAGATCGTGTCAGGTTTTGCTTCTTTGCGAGTTTCGGTGGTGGTGTAGAAAACCGGAATCTTGAGCGAGCGCGCCAAGGCGAAGAGTTCCTCTGTCGGCTTGATGGCGTTGTGCGCGTAAATGCCGCAAGAACTTTTATGTGTCTTGACCAGTTCGTGGGGCTCCTTCGGTCCACCTTCGTAAGCGAGATTGTAGAGATCGATGGCCAAGAGGGCAGGTCTTTGCCCGATGTAAGTCTCTCGGTGATAGGGTGTGTAGGTCTCTAGAATTTCTGGTGTGACGATATCTTTCCAACAGTGGTCTTCAAAACCGATTGCCATTGAGGCCTCCTTAGGATTGACCGCGGCGCCGTATAAAGGCCGCGGGTATTTGTTACGAACTCCTTTGTATCCCTCTGTTTTGAGGGTTGTCAAGAAAGCCAGAAAAGTAGGCGCATTGATAAACTCTCATTGACAGCTAAGTTACTCCTTAGTTATATGGGTGCCGGCAATAGCCCCAGCCAAAAAAAGGAGGCCTTTATGTCCGACCGAAAAAGACAATTATCCAGCAAACTAATGGGTTCCGCAGTGACGCGCCGGCAATTTGTGAAGTTGGCGGGCGTATCGGTGGCTGCGGCGGGCGTTGTCTCGTGGCCGAACCATTTGCTTTTTGCCGCCCAGCCGGCGCGAAAAAGGATCGTCATCCATGGAGAGCGCCAGGTGACCAGTCTTGGATATCACAATCGCCGTGAAACCGAGCATGTCTCGATGGTCGATGCGGGTCTGGTGAGTCAGAATCCGGTAACTCTGGAACGCGTCCCCGTGCTCGCCGAAGAGCTTCCCTCGGTGAAGAAAGGCACGTGGAAGATCGACACTCAGAAGAAGACCATGATTACGGTATATAAACTGCGCCCCGGTCTCACCTGGCACGACGGCAAGTCCTACACCTCGAAAGATTTCGAGTTCGGGTGGCAGATCGCCAAGCATCCGGAATTTCCCATGCCCGACCGGCTAGTGCCCGAGCTGATCTCGAAGATCGAAACTCCCGATGATCGGACCATCGTCATCCACTGGAACGATCTCTACAACGAAGCCTACGCCATCCAGTACACGCACGTGCGCGCCTTTCCGCGTCATCTGCTTCAGGAAGCCTTCACTGCCGGCGATATGAAGGCGTTCGCCAATCTGCCTTTCTGGAACAAAAACTTCGTTGGCGCCGGTCCCTATCGAGTCGTCGAGTGGGATGCGGGGACGCGGATGGAGCTCGAGGCGTTCAAAGATTTTACCCTGGGCCGGCCGAAGATCGACCGCGTGACCTACAAGACCGTGGAAGATACCAACACCAATCTTGCCGCCGTGCTCGCCGGTGAAGTGGACCTTTGCATGCGCAGCACAATCTCTTTCGATGGCGCGATGATCTTGCGCGAGCAGTGGGAGAAGCAGGGGAAGGGAAAGATTTACATCAGCCCCGCTTCCTGGAGTTGGCTCAATTTGAGCCGAGACAACCCCTGGTTCAGCGACGTCAAAGTGCGCCGCGCCTTGCTTCATGCGATCGATCGCGAGGCGATGGTTCAAAACCTGTTCAAAGAAGAAAAGATCGTCTCCCATGTGCCGCTTTCGCGAGTGCGCAAAAGCTACAAGAAAGCTCTGGCGGCCGCCACCCAGTACAAATACGATCCGGAGACGGCTAAAAAGCTCCTTGCCGAAGCCGGCTGGAAACCGGGATCGGATGGCGTGCTGGTTAATTCTAAAGGCGAGCGCATGGAATTCGAGTTTCGCGTCACCGCGGAGCGGCGCGACCACGAGCAGGCCCAGGCGATCATCGCCGACTACTGGAAGAAAATTGGTGTGCGGACCAACGTCAAGAATCTACCGAACCGGCTCCTTAATGCGGCGGAAAACCGCAACCGTTGGCCCGGCGCTTTCATAGGAACCCACAATGTTACAGTGGAGGAATGGCAGGAGCGGTTTCACACCAAGAATATTCCATCGGCGGAGAACAAGTTCGCCCTCGAAAACGTCTCCGGTTGGAATGATCCGCGCAAAGACGCGATTCTCGACGAGTTGAACTCCATTGTCACGCCGGCCCGATCTGAGCAGCTCCAACTCGAGTTTGTCAAGATGTTCAGCGACGCGCTGCCGCATTTACCGCTTTACTATTCGCCGGAGGTTCTCGTGGCCAAGAAGGGCTTGACGGGAATGACTCCCAGACAAGAGAGCGGCGGGCAAAACTCGAGTAGCTGGAACATGTACCAGTGGGACAAGACCTAAACAGCCGGCCAGCGAAAAAAGGTCCATCTGCGGCATTGCGCTCCACGGTCTTGTTCCAACATAGAGACTTCGGTACTGGAATGATGGAATAATGGAGTGATGGATTTCAAATCCAATACTCCAATGCTCCAATACTCCGTTTCATGTGAAATCTTTTGACCAGCGTGTGTCCAGCAAGCTTATGGAAAGATAAACCATCATGCTTCTTTACGTGATGCGGCGGTTGCTGCAAATCGTGCCGCTACTGCTTTTCATATCCGCGCTGATTTTTTTGCTGCTCTACTTAATGCCGGGGGATCCGCTTTATCGGATGCTTCAAGACATCCCGCGTCTGCGTGCCGAAGATTACGAGCGTTTGCGCAAGCTCTACGGTTTCGACGATCCTGTTTACATCCAATATTGGAAATGGCTCTGGCAGCTGATCCAGCTCAACCCGGGTTATTCAACGGAGTACGGCCAGCCCGCCCTGGATATTATCTGGCCGGCTCTGAAGAACACTCTCGTTTTAACCATTGCAGCGGTGGTTATCGGCAAGTCTGTGGCGATTCTATTGGGTATTTATTCCGCCGTCAGGCAATACTCCGTCGGTGATTATCTCCTGACCGGGTTGACCTTCATCGCGTATTCAATTCCCGCGTTCTGGCTTGGCTTGATGATGATCATCGCTTTTTCCGTCAAGCTCGGCTGGTTGCCCACATCCGGGATCGTCAATGCCGACCTCACCCCGGGAACCCGGGAGTACATGGTCGATTGGATCAAGCATCTGATCTTGCCGGTGGCCGTTCTGGCGATATCCGAAATCATCCAGGTGCAGCGCTTCATGCGCTCGAGCCTGCTGGAGGTCCTGCGCCAGGATTACTTGACCACCGCACGGGCCAAGGGACTCAGTGAACAGGTGGTCATCGGACGGCATGCTCTCAAGAATGCGCTTATTCCAGTGGTGACCATTATCGCGGTCACCATGCCCAGAGTGGTCGGCGGTTCGACGGTCGTGGAAACGGTTTTCGCCTATCCGGGAATGGGCCGGCTGCTCTATACGTCGATCATGGGCAATGACTACGTCGTGGCGATGACTGTGGTGATGATCATTGCGGTGACCGTGATTTTCTTTAACCTGCTGGCCGATATTCTTTACGGTTGGCTCGATCCGCGCATCCGTTATCAGAACTGAGCTTATGAGCACAAACGAGCATCAAGAAGGATACTGGCGCATTGTCTGGCGGCGCTTTAAGCAGCACAGAGTGGCCTACGTCGGTTTTTTCTTTTTTGTTTTCCTGCTGCTCCTGGTGATTTTTGGACCCCATGTGGTTCCGTATCAGCTCGACCAGGTTTCGTTAGGAAAGCGCATGCACATGCCGTCTTCCGGCCACTGGTTTGGCACCGATGAATTGGGACGGGACACCTGGGTACGGATCATGTATGGAGGACGTGTTTCGCTGGCGGTCGGCTTGATCGTCGGTATTAGCACCGTCATTGTCGGCGGGTTGATCGGCATTCTAGCGGGTTATGTGGGCGGGGTTGTCGACAATGCGCTCATGCGGATCGTGGACGTGATTTACACTATCCCGCGGATCGTGCTTTTGCTGGTCCTTTCTAAACTCGCCGGTCCCGGCTTGCTGAACATCATTATCATTCTCGTCGCTCTGGAGTGGACCAATGCCGCCCGCTTGGCCCGCAGCGCCGTCCTTTCCTTCCGCGAGCAGGAGTTCGTGTTGGCGGCTCAGTGCCTGGGCGCGTCGCGTTGGCGCGTCATGTTGCGTCATTTGTTGCCGAACTCACTCGCGCCGCTCATCGTCGCCGCGACTCTGGATGCCGGCGCCGCCATCCGCGCCGAAACCACGCTGAGTTTTCTAGGCCTCGGCATCCAGCCGCCGATGCCAAGCTGGGGAAATCTATTGACCAACGCCGCGACCAACATTTTCATCGCTCCGCTGCAAGTTTTCTTGCCCGGGCTTTTCATTTTCTTCGCCTTGATGAGCTTCAATCTCCTCGGCGACGCGCTGCGCGATGCCTTGGACCCACGCCTGACGCAAGTGCGGCGCTAGCTAGCCGGCTGCTGAAAAGGCTTGTAGCCTTCAACGACTCGAAGAAGTTCAAAAGATTCAAGACATCCATAAAGTTCAAATCGGGCGCGAATCGCCTCTGACAGTCTTTTTGAGCAGCCTGCAAAGGGAGTTTTCAGCATCACGTCCCGCGAACTGAGCGAAAGAAGTAGTTTGGCGTCAAGGAACATTAGCTTGTGCCAGAATGCCGAGGATGGTTTTGCGTTGGGAGAGAAAGTCATTTCGTACAATATTTCTCATCACGAATTTCTCAATGGCATCCTTGACGCCGATCGCGAACTTGGCCTATTGTCTGGCCGCCCGCTATATAAGGCAACTCCCGAGGGCCGAAATACCTAAAGGACTGCGTATGAAGATACGAAAAGTGGCTTCAACGCTTATGCTCTCGTTGGTATTGATCCCCGGCGAGGGGAGCGGTCAGTCTCGAGAACTCAAGACGGTGCGCGTTGCCATTATCGGTGGCCAGGTCCCGTTACCTATCGCCATTGGCCAGGCCCACGGATTCTTCGAAAAGTTTGGCGTCCGCGTGACCGCCGAAACCATGTGGACCTCCGGAACTCCGGGACGGGGCTCGCCGCGGGGAAATATGACGTTGCCCACGCTGCCGTGGACAACTCCGTTGCCACCGCAGAAATTACCGGCGTCCCAACCGTCATCGTCCTCGGCGGAGAAACCTCCAGCGCCAACGAGTTGATCGCGCAGCCGCATATCAAGACGACGGAGGAGCTGCGTGGGGCCACGATTCTCGTCGATTCGCCGGATACCGCCTTTGCCTTGCAGCTGCGAAAGATTCTTAGGTTAAAAGGTCTGGAGGCGGGTCGGGACTACATGCTTAAACCGTTGGGTCAGACGCTGATGCGGTTTGCGGCGATGAAGACCAATAAAGAGTACGCCGCTACGATGATGCCGCTGACCGCGGAGGCAAAACGCTTGGGTTTTCACAGCCTGGGCTCCGTCGCCGAGCTCATCGGACCCTATCAAGGTGGTGGTGTGTTCGCTACCAACGATGGGTTGAGGGGAATCCGGACGCGATCGGAGCTTACCTCGCCGGCTATCTGCACACGCTACGGTGGATGCGGGATTCGGCGAACAGGGCGGTAGTGATCGAATACCTCGCGAAGGCTTCCGATCCCGAGTCCGCAACGCAAGTCTACGAGCGCTCGATTGCTCAGGGCACGCTAGCGCGCGATCCCCGCTTCGATGTCGAGGCGTTTAAGAACGTACTGGTGCTGCGCGCGGAAATTGAAGGCACCTGGGGCGGCAAGCCGCCGGCTCCCGAGTCTTACTATGATCTGAGTTACTCGCAGAAGGCGCTGGCCCTGCTCGACAAGTGATTTTAGCCGTGTGGGATCGGAACTGTTAGGAGGCTGAAGATGGCGAAGAACAAAATGACAAGGCGTGATTTCATCAAGCTCGGAGCTACGGCGGGCAGCTTGCTCGTTGCCGGACCGGAAGTCATCGGTACGGCGCTGGCAAACCGCCATCCCCATCCGCGCCCGACCAGCATTGCCTACCTCGATCGCAACATGTACCGCAAGAACACTGACGTGCTCGCGCACTTCGGGCCTGGCGAACAGCGCGGCGGCAAGATGCAGATGATGGCGCTCGGCGCCCACCGCTTCCTGTTTCAACAGGGCGACGTGATCGAGGTGACCGAGCCGCTGAAGCCAAGAATGCTCAACAGTAAAGGCTACGTCGGCAACCAGTTACAGCTCGCCTACAACGCGAAGCTCGGCAAGTGGATTCTAATGACCGGCGCCGGCGTCGCGGGTACCTTCTCCACGCCCGAATGGCCTCGAGGGAAATATGATAACCCGGATCTCATTAAACAGAACATCAATCAGAAGGGGCTTCGAGGCGTGCGCTTTTACGATGCCAGCGATCCAGCGAAAATCCTGCCGCTATCGGAGTGGAGCTGCGATCAGGGCGATCCGAAACGCGAGATCCAAACCGGCTCGGGCACGCATCGCAATTATTATGACGGCGGTCAGTACGCTTATCTCGATACCGCGCCCGACAACAGTTTCACGCGCATGGAAAGCTCCGTGCGCTATTACAGCAATGGCATCCAGATCATCGATGTGTCAGATCCAACGCAGCCGAAGTTTATTGCGAACTGGTGGCTGCCAGGCCAACGTGAAGGCGAAGAGGAAGCGTACAAAAAATGGCGCGAGTACGGCGACAAGTCATCGTTCACGACCTTACATGGTCCCATGTATGTGCCACAAAAGATCGAAGACGGCGGTAAGTACGGCTACAGCGCCTACAGCGCGTTCGGGATGATGATTCACGATCTCTCGGACATCAAGAACCCGCGGCTCATCGGCCGCTACTATCCGCAGATGAAACCGGGAGCGATTCCGTTTCACACCATCGACATCGCACGGCTCAATCGCGGTTTTGTAATTACGAACCCGGAGGCGCTCAATCCTGATTGCAACGAGCCCTACCAACCGCTGTGGGTGGTCGATATCAGGGATCCGACCAAACCGAAGTCCATCGCGCAGCTGCCGGTGCCGGTGCCGCCGCCCGATGCGCCGTATCGCACTTTCTGTGACAAGCGCGGCCGCTTCGGCTCCCATAATCCGCCGCACATGAAAGCCCCGGGGACGCCCGATCCGAATTTTACCGCATATTCATTTTTTAATGCCGGCGTACAGTTATTCGATATCAGGAACCCGGCTCAGCCGCGCAACACCGGTTATTTCATTCCACCACAGCCAGGAAGCCTCGATGATTATCTCAGCTATCCGCGTGACACCGACAATGTCTTCGTCGAGTGGGATCGCAAACTCATATGGGCTGCCACCGGCACCGGAATTTATCTCGTGACTTCTCCCGCGCTTGGTAAGCCAATGCTTGAGCCGATGCCGGTCAGAGAATGGTCCCTGAAGGGACTAAACGTGGGCCATCCGTAGACAGAGATTTGCCAAAACGCAGCCTTAGCTGAGCTATGATGATTGCGGGAGCGGTTAGCTCTCGCGGTTTCGCGCTCAACCCGAGATATTGTAGGGAGAGTTGAGTGAAACGATACCCATTAGAGAAACGGTCATAAGGTACAATGGATATATCGGCGCAGGACGCCTCAACCCATCCCACTGCTTCCGGCGATCTGTTATGTCTATCCCTCATTTGTTTGCATAGGTTTCCCTTCTCCGTTAGCCTGCACGTTTGGTCATAAAATTTTTGGTCGAGGCAGTCGCGGACGCCGCGGCTTGTGGGCGGAGGCAAGTGTGGATTCAACGGCAGAGCAGACAACGGGGGAAAATGCAGCACCGTCGAGAAAGAGAGTCGCTTTCGCGGCTTTGCAGCACCGCGACTTCCGTTGGTTTTTTGTCACCACCATGCTCGCTATGATGGCGGACAATATCGAGCATGTGATCAGTTATTGGCTGTTGT
>Ga0209382_10005804_pt1 | contig 15991 bp, 8 predicted proteins | sample SoiMetdeltSBSDD5_FD_187599 | JGI IMG/M metagenome (GOLD analysis project Ga0209382, IMG submission 187599) | Bulk soil microbial communities from a Populus tree surrounding site in Tennessee, USA - Soil MetaG P. deltoides SBSDD5 (SPAdes) (version 2) | ecosystem: Environmental > Terrestrial >...
GGGTCGCGCCGCAACGGATCCGCCAAACCACCATCCGGCCCAGGCACGTAGTCGAACACACGCTGCCAGAACCGCCGCACCCCAGACGGCTTCGCGGATTCGAACACCACGCTCAGGTGCTGCAACACGGCAGGGTTCGCGGCCATCCCGAGATCCCGCGCGACCGCCGACACCGCCTCCGCGTGCTCGTCTGAGTCCAGGCGCACCCGCACACCCGTCGCGCGCAGGTCGACCACGACCTCGGCCGACAGCTCCACGATGCGCCCGGCCAGCGCAGCCCCCTCGATCAGCGAAGGCGCCTCGAACCACGCCGTCGCAACACCATCGACCACCCGCCAATCCGTCCCGATCTCCGTCATGCCCGGCACTGTAGAGCCCAGCCCTGACTCTTGCGGGTGATGACCGCGCCGATGACCCGCCACGGCCAAGAATGGAACAGGCCATCACGTGCTACGGATAATAGGTGAGTAGATATATGCCAGCCGCGCCGATGGTGCAGAGTAAGGCTCCGCTGGGGTGCCAGGCGATCCAGAACAAGGGGCCGGCGACGCGCAGGGCGCAATGGCACCGGCCTGTATCCACCCGCCACAGGCGCACTGTCCCGTCCCGACTTGCGGTGGCGAGCAGGGTGCCGTCCGGGGAGAACGCGCAGCTCTGCACGAAGCTGGTATGTCCGGTCAGCACCGCCCGTTGAGTGCCGTCGGCGACCCGCCATAGCCGCACCGTCCGGTCGTGGCTGGTCGTAGCGAGCAGGGCGCCGTCCGGAGAGAACTCGCAAGCCCGCACCCAGTCGGTGTGCCCGGTGAGAACCCCTCGTTCGGTGCCGTCGGCGATTCGCCACAGCCGCACCGTCCAGTCGGTGCCGGTGGTGGCCAGCAAGGCCCCGTCTGGGGAGAACGCGCAGCCGCGCACCCAACCCGGGTGGCCGGTGAGTACTGCTTGTTCGGTGCCGTCGGCGACCTGCCACAGCCGTGCTGTTCGGTCGTTGCCGCTGGTGGCTAGCAATGTGCCGTCTGGGGAGAACGCACAACTGTGGACCCGGCTGGTGTGCCCGGTCAGCACGGCCTGTTCGGTGCCGTCGGCGACCCGCCACAACCGCGCTGTCCGGTCGTGGCTGGTCGTGGCAAACAGCGCGCCGTCCGGAGAGAACGCGCAACTGAGGACCCGGCCGGTATGGCCGGTCAGCTCCGCTTGTTCGGTCCGGTCGGCGATCCGCCATAACCGTGTGGTCCGGTCGCTGGGGATGGCGAGCAGTGCGCCGTCCGGGGAGAACGCACAGCTTTGCACCGAGCTGCCGCGGCCTGTCAGTACGGTCTGTTCGGTGCCGTCGGCGACCCGCCACATCCGCACTGTCCGGTCGTTCTCCCCGCCGGTGGTGGCCAGCAGCTCGCCGTCTGGGGCGAACTCGCAGGTCCATACCTCGTCGGTGTGGCCGGCGAGCACGGCCTGTTCGATCCGGTTGTCGACTCGCCACAACCGCGCCGTCCCGTCGTCGCTGACGGTGGCCAGCAGTGTCCCGTCGGCCGAGAACCGGCACCAATTGACCTCGTACGCGTGGCCGGTCAGCACCGCCTGTTCGGTGCCGTCGGCGACCCGCCACAACCGTGCTGTCTGGTCACGGCTGGCGGTGGCCAGCAGTGTGCCGCCCGGGGAGAACGTACAGCTCAGCACCCCCCTGGTGTGACCACGCAGCGTTGCTCGTTCGGTGCCGTCGGCGACCCGCCACAGCCGCACCGTCAGGTCGTCACTCGCCGTGGCCAGCACCGTGTTGTCGGGTGAGAACGCGCAATCCCAGACTCCGTCGGTGTGGCCGGTGAGCACCGCGTGTCCGATGCCGTCGGCTACCCGCCACAACCGCACGGTCCGGTCGGCGCTGACCGTGGCCAACAGGGCACCGTCCGGGGAGAACTCGCATCTGCGCACCCAGTCGGTGTGGCCGCGCAGCACCGCCACCGCCGCACCGGTGGCGACCCGCCACAGCCGTGCGGTCCGGTCCGTGCTGGTGGTGGCCAGCAGGGCACCGTCCGGGGAGAACGCGCACCCCCAGACGCTGCCGGTGTGCCCGATCAGCACCCTGCGCTCAGCCCAGTCAACGACCCGCCACAACCGCACTGTCCCGTCATCACCGGCGGTGGCCAGCAGGACACCATCGGGGGAGAACGCACACACGATCACCCCACCGATGTGGCCGGGCGGGGTGACGGGCTGGGCCGGGTCAGGCTGGTCGGGCAGTGGCCAGGCCGGCTCCAGCAGAGGTCGGGGAAGGGTGGCGCGGTAGCGCTGCACAACCGGCTCCAGCCCCGGCACACCATCCAGCCGGCTGGCCAGGGTCGCGCCCAGGGCGCTCGGCGGCTCCATCGGGCTCAGCAGCGGTGTGGCCCGGCTCAGCGCCCACCGCAACAGGACGGTGCTGGGCGTGTCGACCAGTTCCAGGTCGGCCTCGGCGGCGACCACAGAGCCGAAACGTCGAGTCTTCGCCTCGACCCACCGCAGGTCAGCGACCAGCTCAGCAAGCTCATGATCCCGACCAGCCTCACGGAGGTGGTAGGGCAGATAACGCCACAGGTAGCCGGCATCGTCAGGCAGCAGCCACCACGACACTGGCTCGTCCCCGGCCGGCAACAGCCCCGCCGAGGCGCCGGCAAGTCGCCGGTGCACCTGCACGTTTTCATCAGCGTTGCGGCAGGTGCGTAGGTAGGCACGCACAACGTCATGCAGCACCAGACGCGCCCCCGGCTCGTCCAAGCGGAAGTCGACGGCCAGCCCCAGCCCGGCCAGCTCCTCGCACAGCGTCTCGGCCCGGCGGCCCGGCCAGAGCAGACCAAGCACGTCTAACGGGATGTCCACATCCTCGGGAAAGATCGCCAAATCGAAGTAACGCTGCTGGTCCGCCGCACCGAGCAAGGCCAGGCTCGCCCCGATGGTGGCCGCCACCGCCTGGCTGCGATCGGCTGGCCGCGCCGGGTCGAACGCCACCGGACCCTTAGTGACCAGATGCCGCACCACCTCCCGTACCGCCCCAACGGGCGGCTGCCCCCGGGCTATCCGATGGCGCAGCACCCTGTTGACCAGGTTCAGCAGCACCGGCCACCGCCCAGCCAACTCCGCGAGCTGATCGGCGTCGTCGGCAGACAGCCCCGCCACCCCGTCGGCAATCATCTGTCGAGCCTGATCACCGGACATTGCGTCCACCGGGATGCGTGCCCCGGTCATGGGTAGCAGGTCAGGAATGCGGGTGGTGACGAGCCGGGTGCAGGACCGCCCGCCAATGCGGAACGGCCGCAACTGGAATGCCTCCCACACGTCGTCAACCACCAGCAACACCGCCGCAGCCCGCTCGTCCAGCAGCCGGCCCAGCTCCGCCCCGGCGGCTTCCGGGTCAGACAGCGCTGGGCGCTGCCCGGACAAGGCGAAGGTCAGGTCGTTCACCCGCACCGCCAGGTCGGCCCCATGCACGTCCTGCCCGATGGTCGCCCACAACAGCCCGCCCGGATAGCGCTGGTCGATCTGCGGTTGGTGGCAAGCCCACGTTGCCAGGTAGGTCTTGCCGAACCCACCAGCCCCCTGCAGGGCCGTAGTCAGCCCCACCTCAGCCGCCCCTGGCGAGGTCAGCGCCGCCACCAGCTGGCCCGCCAGCTCGGGGCGTTGCACCATCCGGTCCAACGGCGGCGCCATCCACGGCCGCCGCCGAACCCCCACCGAGTCAACAACCGCGGCAACCCGCCCCCGGACCCGATCGGCAGCCACGAACACCAGCCCCAACACCGTGACCGGCAGCGCCAGAATGTTGGCCCACCCCGCTACCACGTCAAGATTCCTGCCAGCCACCGCCCACACCGGCAGCGCCACACAAGTCATAAGCAGAGCCCACCCGAGCAAACCCCATCCCACCCGGCTCCGCCACGACCACCTCGACCACGACTCGCGCAACCCCACACACCCATCGTGACCGAAACCCCACGAATCCCACCGCGCTCGCGCCCGTTCATGCCACGAACCATGCCACGCGACCCCTTCCAAGATCGCTGGCGAGGGCGCTGAGTGGCCTCCGGCAAGACAAAAGGCCAGGTCACCAGACCTGGCCTTTCGAGTAGCCCCGACGGGATTTGAACCCGCGCTACCGCCTTGAGAGGGCGGCGTCCTAGGCCGCTAGACGACGGGGCCGAGACGACGATCGGATCGTGTCCGCTGGGGTACCAGGACTCGAACCTAGACCAACAGAGCCAGAATCTGCCGTGCTGCCAATTACACCATACCCCACTGGAACTCCCGGACCGGTTACCGGGGCACCGGGCGCCGATGGTAGCCCACGGCTGCGGCCGGAGACGAATCGGCTGGTCAGGAGCGTGCGAGCGGGGAGGTGATGGCCGGCAGGATGGCTGGTAGCTCGAGCAGGCTGCCGATCATGTGCACGCCGACCGGGGGGGATGGTGGCAACTGGGCGTCGCGGACCAGCCAGACGCCGGCGAGGAGGCCGGCCTCCACGGCGGCCATGGCGTCGAGGTCGAGGCGGTCGCCGACGTGCACGACCTGGTCGCGGCGCACGCCGAGGCGCGTGCAGGCCAGGTGGAAGATCGCGGGGTCGGGCTTGGCCAGGCCGACCTCGCCCGCGATGACCAGGACGTCGAAGGTGTCGATGAGGCCGAGGGCGACGAGCTTGGCACGCTGGTGGCTGCCGGAGGCGTTGGTGATGGCGGCGAGCATGAGGCCGGCCGAGCGCAGCAGGTGCAGGCACGGCAGCGCGTCGTCGAACAGCCGCCACGCGCCGCGCATGGCGTCCATTCTGGTGGCCTCGCGCAGGGCCACCTCGGAGTCGCTGAGCCACTCACCCCGCTCGGCGAAGAAGGCCTTGGTGCGCTGCAGGCGCATGGTGTCGAAGTCGATCTCGCCGGAGAGGAAGCGGTCGTAGTGCAGTTCGGTCAGCTCGGCCCAATGGTCCCAGGCGCGGTCGCATCCGACGAGCGCGGCGAGGCCGGCCCGCCCGGAGGCGAGGTAGTCAACGAGGGTGTCGTCGATGTCCAGGCAGATCGCACGGATGCGGCCGGTCGGGAGGTCGCCGGGGACGGCGGGGTGGGCGCGTGGCAGGGTCGGGGTCGGGGCCGTCACTCGACGCAGGCTAGGCGTCCGTTTCGGCGTGTCGCCTCGTCCGAGTCGGTGATGATGGCCGCTCTGGCACGGTCAAGGTCCGACTACCTGGGGCAATCGGCCGCGGCGCGGTGCAGCCTTCGGATGGAGCGCTCCCGGCCGAGCAGCTCCATGGATTCGTACAGCGGCGGCGAGACGGTACGCCCCGTGACCGCGACGCGGATCGGGGCGAATGCCTTGCGCGGTTTGAGGCCGAGGCCGTCCACCAGTGACTCCTTGAGCGCCTCCTCGATGCCGGCGGCCGTCCACTCCGCAAGGGCCTCGAGGGAGCGCACCGCGGCGTCGAGGACGGGGGCCGGGTCGGCGCCGATGGCCTCGGCGCGCAGCACCTTGGCCGCCGATGTGGGATCCGGGGCGAAGGTCTGCTCGTCGGCGAAGAGGAACTCGAGCATGCCGGCGGCGTCGCCGAGCACGATGCAGCGCTCCTGCACCAGGGGCGCGATCCTGGTGACGAGCTCGCGCTGCTCGGCGGTGGGCTCGGCCGCCACCAGGCCGGCGGCCGCGAGGTAGGGCAGCACCCGGTCGACGAACTCGCCGACCGGCAGCGCACGCAGGTGCGTCGCGTTGATCGACTCGGCCTTGCGCAGGTCGAACCGGGCGGGGTTGGCCGAGACCCGGGACACGTCGAACGCGGCGACCAGCTCCTCGACGCCGAACACGTCGCGGTCCTCGGCAATGGCCCAGCCGAGCAGCGCGAGGTAGTTGAGCAGCCCCGCCGGCAGGAAGCCGCGGTCGCGGTAGTGGAACAGGTTCATCTCGGGGTCGCGCTTGGACAGCTTGCGCGCCCCCTCCCCCGTCACCAGCGGCAGGTGCCCGAACCGGGGCGTGCCGCCGTCCCCGACGCCGATCCTGGCGAACGCCTCGTACAGGGCGATCTGGCGGGGCGTCGACGGCAGCAGGTCCTCCCCGCGGATCACGTGGGTGATCCGCATGAGCGCGTCGTCCACCGGGTTGGTGAGGGTGTAGAGGGGCCTGCCGTCGCCGCGGACCAGCACCGGGTCCGGCACGTTGCCGGCGCGGAAGGTGATCTCGCCCCGGACCAGGTCGGGCCAGCTCAGGTCGCGGTCGGGCATCCGCAGCCGGAGCACGGGCAGGCGGCCATCGGCCCGGAACGCGGCGCGCTGGGCGGCGCTGAGCTCGCGGTCGAAGCCGTCGTAGCCGAGCTTCGGGTCACGGCCGGCGGCGCGGTGCCGTGCCTCGATCTCGGCCGGTGTCGAGTACGACTCGTACACCTCGGCGGCCTCGGTAAGCGCGGCGATCACGTCCTGGTAGACGCCGCCGCGCTCGCTCTGCCGGTAGGGGCCGTACGGGCCGCCGACCTCGGGGCCCTCGTCCCAGTCCAGGCCGAGCCAGCGCAGCGCGTCGAGCAGCTGCCGGTAGGACTGCTCGGTGTCGCGCGCCGCGTCGGTGTCTTCGATCCGGAACACGAACTGCCCGCCGTGGTGGCGCGCGTGCGCCCACGAGAACAGCGCGGTGCGGATGAGGCCGACGTGCGGGATGCCGGTCGGTGACGGGCAGAAGCGGGTGCGTACTGACACGGCGGCAAGCCTATCCGTGGTACGGTGGCCGCATATTCAACGACCGTTGAAAGCGCCCAGCCGGATCAGCGCGCGATCACCGGGTTGGTGAGCGTTCCGATGCCGTCCACGGTGACCGCCACGGTCTGCCCGGGACGCATCGGGCCGACGCCGGCCGGCGTGCCGGTGAGGATGACGTCGCCGGGCAGCAGCGTCATCACCCGGCTGACCCAGGCGATGAGCGCCGGCACGTCGTGCAGCAGCAGCGAGGTGCGGGAGGCCTGCCGCACCTCGCCGTCCAGCTCGGTGCGCAGCGCCAGGTCCGACGGGTCGGCCGCGGTGTCGATCCACGGCCCGAGCGGGCAGAACGTGTCGTGGCCCTTAGCCCTGGTCCACTGCCCGTCGGCGCGCTGTTGGTCCCGCGCGGTCACGTCGTTGGCGACCGTGTAGCCGAGCACGACGCCGGCAGCGCGGTCCGGCGACACGTCGCGGCACGGCCGGCCGATCACCGCCGCCAGCTCGCCCTCGTAGTCCACCTGGGACGCCTCCGGCGGCAGCTTGATCGGCGCGTTCGGCCCGATCACCGCGGTCGACGGCTTGAGGAAGATGACCGGGTTCTGCGGCGGCTCACCGCCCATCTCCCTGGCGTGGTCGGCATAGTTCTTCCCGACGCACACCACCTTGGTCGGCAAAATCGGGGCGAGCAGCCGCACGTCGGCCAGCGGCCACCGGCGGCCGGTGAGCGCAATCTCGCCGAACGGGTGCTCGGCGATCTCGGCCACCTGCCCGCCGGCGCCATCCTGCTCAACGGCGACGAACGCCATACCGTCGTGGTGGGCGATCCGGGCAATCCGCACCCGCCAACCGTAGGCCCGGCTCCCCAGCCCCGCTCACAGTCCCCAGGGGCCGCGCCACCGTGCTGTCCCCGCCGTGGTCGCGGCGCGCTGCTCGAGCGCTCCGGGCGCGGCTCTGTGGACAACCTGTGGACAGGTCGTGAGTGGCAAATGGTGCTATGACGCCTTTTGGCACTCACGGGCACGCAGCGCCGCCAGCGTCCAGGCGTCGACCAGAGCGAGCCAGGACGCCTCGACGACGTTGCCGTGGACGCCGACGGTGGTCCACCGGGTGCGGCCGTCGGTGGATTCGATGATCACCCTGGTGAGCGCGTCCGTGCCGTGGGCGTCCGTGCCGTGGGCGTCCGTGCCGGGCTCGTTGGCGCCGCGGTCGGCTGGGATGATGCGGACCTTGTAGTCCGCCAGCTGGACGGCGTCCAGCCAGGGTAGGTGCGGGCACAGCGCCGCACGCAGCGCCGCGTCCAGGGCGTTCACCGGCCCGTTGCCCTCGGCCGTGCTGACCACCCGGCGCTCGCCGACGTGGACCTTGACGGTGGCCTCGGCGACCACGTCGCCACCGCGGGCGTGATCGACGCAGACCCGGTAGGACTCCAGGCGGAACGGCGCCGCCGGCGGTGGCCCGTCCAGCTCGTTGCGCAGCAGCAGCTCGAAGGAGGCGTCCGCGGCCTCGAAGGACCAGCCTCGGGCCTCCAGCTCCTTGACCCGGCGGGTCACCGCGCCGACCGCGTCACCCCGTCCGGTGAGGTCCAGCCCGAGCTCGCGGGCCTTGAGCTCGACGCTGGCCCGGCCGGCCATCTCGGTGACCAGCACCCGCATGCCGTTGCCGACGGCGGCCGGGTCGGTGTGGTTGTACAGCCCGGGGTCCACCTTGATGGCGCTGGCATGCAGCCCGGCCTTGTGCGCGAAGGCCGAGGCCCCGACGTAGGCCTGGTGGCCGTCCGGTGCGATGTTGGCGAGTTCGGCGAGCGCGTGCGAGACCCTGGTCAGCTCCGCCATGGCCGCCGGCGGCAGCACCGGCAGGCCGAGCTTGGTCGCCAGGTTGGCCACCACGGCGAAGAGGTCGGCGTTGCCGGCACGCTCGCCGTAGCCGTTGGCGGTGCACTGCACGTGGCTGGCGCCGGCCTGCACGGCCGCCACGGTGTTGGCGACGGCGCACGCCGTGTCGTCCTGGCAGTGGATGCCGAGCCGGGCGCCGGTGCGGGCGGCCACCTCCGCCACGGTCTCGGCGAGCCGCACGGGCAGCTGCCCGCCGTTGGTGTCGCACAGCACGGCGACGTCGGCTCCGGCGCCCATGGCGGCGTCGAGCACGCGCAGCGCGGTGTCCGGGTCGTGGTGGTAGCCGTCGAAGAAGTGCTCGCAGTCCAGGAACACCCGCCGGCCGGCGGCCACCAGCAGCGCCACGGTGTCGCGCACCATGGCGCAGTTCTCGGCGACGTCGGTGCGCAGCGCCAGCTCGACGTGCCTCCGGTCGGCCTTGGCGACCAGCGTGATCACCGGCGCCTGCGCGTCGAGCAGCGCACGCACCTGCGGATCGTCGCCGGCCGCCGTGTGCGGGCGGCGGGTCGCGCCGAACGCGACCAGCACGGCGTGCCGCAGCCGCAGCTCGCCGGCCGCCGCGCGGGCGAAGAACTCGGTGTCCTTGGGCAGCGCACCCGGCCAGCCGCCCTCGATGAAGCCGACGCCGAGCCCGTCCAGCAGCCGGGCGACGGCCAGCTTGTCGGACACCGAGTACGAGATCCCCTCGCGCTGGGCGCCATCGCGCAGGGTGGTGTCGTAGACGTGGAACGCGTCGCCCAGCGGCGTGCCGGCCGGCCGGGTGCGGGGGCGCCGTACGGCGCCGTTCGGGTGGTGGGTCATGGTGGCTGGCTCCTATGGGCTGATGGTCACAACAAAAAGACCCCCCGCGTGAACGCGAGAGGTCTGCGCACCGAGCGTGGTCTGGCTACCCGGTGCGCCCGCCGATAATGGTCACGGTGCGGTACGGCACGCGCCGGATGATCGCACGGCCCCGGGACGGTCGGCCACGGGCTGGGAGCGAATGTCCCAATTCGTGGGACACCGGCCCAGCCACTCGAACCGGCACCCCCTACCCCGGCCGGACCTGCAAGGCTGACCCCATGACGGAGCTGGACGAGCAGCGGGAGGTGCTGCGGCGGCTCGCCGTACGCCAGCTGGGTGCCGAGCTGGCCACCAGGGTCCAGCGGCTGGCCCGGCCGGCTTTGCGGCTACGCAGCGGGGTCGGCGAGACCGGTCGCAGCCGGCTCGGCGGCGACCCGCTGCTGCCCGAGGGCACGGCGTGGCCGCGCTGGGGGTCCGAACCGTTGAGCTTCCTGGCGCTCATCGATCTTGCCGACGTGGACGCCCGCCTGCTCGGGCTGCCGCTGCCGGCCGGTGGGCTGCTGAACTTCTTCTACGAGGCCAAGAAGCAGCGCGCCTGGGGCTACGACCCGCGGCACGCCAACGGCTGGCGGGTGATCTTCACCGACGGCGCGGACGCGATGGTGGCGGCCGCGCCGAGGGCCGCGCTGCACACCCCGGCCACGCCGGTGGCGTTCGAGCCGCGGCTGACCATCCCCGGCTGGACCGAGCACGTGTTCGCCGACCTCGGCGAGAGCGACGTGGACGCGGTGTGCGACGTGAACATGGCGTGGGAGCAGCAGTTCGTCGACGACGAGCCGGTGCACCAGCTCGGCGGCTGGCCGGGGCTCATCCAGCTGCCGATCTGGCGCGAGTGCCAGCTCGGCTACCACGGCGTGCCGTACGCCGAGCAGCCCAACGACCCGCGCGTCGAGTCCCTGGAGTTCGGCAACCCGGACTGGACGCTGCTGCTGCAGCTGGACTCCGACACCGCGCTGCGGTGGAAGTGGGGCGACGGCGGCCGGCTGTATTTCGCCGCCAGGCAGGACGACCTCGCCGCGGTGAACTTCGGAGCCAGCTGGATGGTCCTGCAGTGCAGCTGATCGCGTTCCTGCTGGTGCTGGCGGCGCTCGTGGCACTGGCGCACTACTACCTCTGGTTGCGGCTGGTCCGCGACACCACCCGGCCGGGGCGGACCCGCCGCGCCGGTGCCCTGCTCGCCGTCCTGCTCGGCCTGCTCATGATCGCCACGCCGGTCGCCAGCCGCGCGCTGCCACCCGAGCAGGCGCGGTGGCTGGCCTGGCCCGGCTACCTCTGGGTGGGGCTGTTCTTCTACCTGCTCGTCTGCCTGCTCGTGACCGAGCCGGTCCGGCTCGTCGCCGCTCTGGCGCTGCGGCTGCGCGGCCGCCGCCGCGCCAATGTGGGCCCTCCAAGTACCACCGACCGGGGCAATGGTGGTACTTGGAGGGCCCACATTGTGCCGGTTGACCGGCGGACCGTGATAGCCAGAGCGGGCGCCGCGGCGGTGGGGATCGCCGCCACCGGGCTGGTGGGGTACGGGGTGCGCACGGCGCTGGGACCGCTGCGGAGGACGGAGCTGAGCGTCGCGCTGCGCCGGCTGCCCGCCGAGCTGGACGGGATGCGGATCGCGGTGATCAGCGACCTGCACCTGGGGCCGATGCGTGGCCGGCGGCACACCGAGCAGGTGGTTCGCATGATCAACGAGCTGAGCCCGGACCTGGTGGCGATCGTCGGCGATCTGGTGGACGGGACCCCGGGAGAGCTCCGCTCGGCGGTGGCGCCGCTGCGTGATCTGGTGAGCACGCACGGCAGCTTCTTCGTCACGGGCAACCATGAGTACTTCTCGGGTGCGGCGCCGTGGCTGGCCGAGCTGTCCAGGCTCGGGGTGTACCCGCTGGTCAACGAGCGGACCGAGATCCGGGTCGGCGGCGCCGCGCTCGACCTGGCCGGCGTGAACGACGTGACGGCGGCGGACACCGACGACCCCGGCGCGGTAGCACCGGACATCGACCGCGCGCTCGGTGGCCGCGACCCCGACCGGCCGGTGATCCTGCTCGCCCACCAGCCGGTGCAGGTGCACGAGGCCGCCGAGCACGGCGTCGACCTGCAGCTGTCCGGGCACACCCACGGCGGCCAGATGTTCCCGTTCCACGCCATGGTGCGGCTGCAACAACCCGTCCTGCGCGGCCTGCACCGCTTCGGCGACACCCAGCTGTTCGTGACCAGCGGCACCGGCTCGTGGGGCCCGCCGGTCCGGGTGGCCGCGCCGCCCGAGGTCGCGCTCGTGCGGCTCACGCCTCAACCACGTTGAGCCCGCAGGGCGTGGTCGGAGCGTGAGGGGCGCCGGGTGGCGTCTTCGGCTATGCGCGGGAGGCGGCGGAGGTGGCGGAGACCAGGGCGGCCAGGCGGTCGCCGATGGCGTGCGTGCCACCGGGCGCCGTGCTGTCCCTGGTGGCCAGGTCGAACGCGACGGCGGCCTCCACCCGGCGGGCGGCCTCGCGGTCGCCGATGTGGTCGAGCAGCAGCGCCACGGAGAGCACGGCGGCGGTGGGGTCGGCGACGGCCTGGCCGGCGATGTCCGGCGCGGAGCCGTGTACCGGCTCGAACATGCTCGGGTTGCGCCGGGTCACGTCGAGGTTGCCGCTGGCCGCGAGCCCGATGCCGCCGGTGACGGCGGCCGCGAGGTCGGTGAGGATGTCGCCGAAGAGGTTGTCGGTGACGATCACGTCGAACCGGCCGGGGTCGGTGACCATGTGGATGGTCGCGGCATCGACGTGCTGGTAGGCCACGCTGACCTCGGGGTGCTGCAGCGACACCTCCTCCACGATGCGCGACCAGAGGGATCCGGCGTAGGTCAGCACGTTGGTCTTGTGCACCAGCGTGAGGTGCCGGCGTGGCCGGGCGGACGCGCGGGCGAACGCGTCGCGCACCACCCGCTCGACGCCGAAGGAGGTGTTGATGCTGACCTCGGTGGCGATCTCCTGCGGGGTGTCCTTGCGCAGCAGCCCACCGTTGCCGGCGTAGAGACCCTCGGTGCCCTCCCGCACCACCACCATGTCGATCTCGCCGGGCGCGGCGATCGGGCTGCGCACCCCCGGGTAGAGGCGCGCCGGCCGCAGGTTCACGTGGTGGTCGAGCTCGAACCGCAGCCGCAGCAGCAGCCCGCGTTCGAGGATGCCGCTGGGCACCGAGGGGTCGCCGACCGCGCCGAGCAGGATCGCGTCGAACTCGCGCAGCTCGGTGAGCACCGATTCGGGTAGCAGCTCGCCGGTCGAGTGCCAGCGTGCCGCGCCGAGGTCGTACCGTGCCACGTCGGCGCCCGGCTTCACCTCGCCGAGTACCTTCAACGCCTCGGCGACCACCTCGGGGCCGATCCCGTCACCTGGGATCACCGCGAGCCGCATCCCGCCACCTCCGCCGGTTGTGTGGGTTCCACAGCCGCCCCGGAAACCCTCCGTTGCGCGAAGGCTACCCGTTGCCACCCCCTGGGAGTCACCATGCCACACCCGAAAGGGTTGCCCCGTCACGGTGATCATGGCCTCATGGTGCGGGAACCGCGCACGGCCTGGCAGGCCAGCCAGGACCGCCAGGACGCCCCGCGCCCCGGTCAGCCGCTGCCGAGCGGCGCCGAACCCGCCCGGCCGGCGCGGCGGACCCGCCCGGTGGGTCGGTCAGCCCGGCCGGCCGGGCCCGATCGGTCCGATCGGCCCGAGGACCCTGACCAGCGACGCCCGGTCGCCCTGCGCGTTGTGGTGGTTGAGCACCAGCAGGCTGTCCGTACCGTCCAGCTCCAGTGCCTCGGCGTCGCGGTTCACCACGAGCGCGGTGCCCGGCGCCGCCACATAGGACAGCGCCGGCTCGCCGCCACCCTGCACCCACAGGCCGGGCCGCAGCGGGTCGAAGGACATCGGGCCCGGCACGAGGTCCACCAGCCCGTCGGACGCCGCGTAGAAGCCGGCCACGCCGACCCGGTAGGACAGCCGCGCGCTGGCGCCGTTCGGGTCGATGCCGAGGTCGACCAGCCGGACCGGCAGCACCACGACATTGGTGTCGAACACGTTCGCGTCGACATCGCCGAACAGCCCGTTGACGCCCTCGATGGCGACCAGGTCGCCGCTGGGCAGGTCGACGGTCACGGCCAGGAGCAGGTCGGTGCCCGCCGGCTTGATCGCGAAGATCTCGAAGTCGGGCACGGCGTCGCCGTCGGTGTCGAGGTCGACGAACGGCACCGTGTTGCTGCCGAGGTTGTACCAGTCGCCCCAGGTGGCGATGCCGAAGCCGAGCATGGCCGTCTCGGGCTCGCCGCGCAGCCTGGCCAGCGGTGCTGTCGACGCGGCGCCGATATAGCGCAGGTCGCCGCCCCTGGCCGTGCCGTTGATCGCGCAGCCGGCGCTCGCCCGCTGGCCGCAGTCGGGCAGCCGGGGGCTCGTCGCCTGCAGCTGCAGCGCGCTGAGCAGGGACAGGTACCGCTGGTCGCCGCTGCCCTGGCGCAGGCCGCGCCCGGACAGGTTGAGCACGGCCTGCTCGCCGTCCCAGGCCCGAACCTGGAACGGGGTGCCGATGGCCGCCACCGGCTTGGGCGCCGCGTACACGGCAACCCGCAGGGGCACCAGGCCGCCCGGATTGCCGGCGGCCGGGGTGAGCTCGACCCGGCCGGACTCGTCGGCGAGGAACTGCCGCGGCGCGCCGAACTGCTCCTTCTCGATGGTCGGGTCGGCGACCTTGCGCAGCTCGCTCGGGTCGTCCACCCGCAGCGTGACCCTGATCCTGGCGATCCCGCGTGGGGTGAGCGTGATCGAGGCGCGGTCCAGCTGGTACTCCGCGCCGGGCAGGTCGGTGACGGCGCGGTAGGCCACGTCGTAGCGCAGCTGCCGGGTGCTCTTGTTGACCACCCTGATCGTCTTGGTCAGGCTGACCGGGCCGGCCGCCTCGACCACGCCGAACCCGACGCTGACCTTGCCCGGGCCGTCCTCGACGAACGCGAGCACCTGGTTGTCCAGCGCGTCCTTGGCGTCCACCCGGCCGGCGCCGGTGCGGTTGGGCGCCAGCACCGGGCCGCCACCGCCATCGTTGGCGTGCACGTCGTGGTTGGCCGTGTTCATCACGGCCGCCTTGACCTCCGCCGTGGTCCAGTCCGGGTGCGCCTGGCGGACCAGCGCCGCGATGCCGGCCACGTGCGGTGCGGCCATCGAGGTGCCGCTGCCCACCTGCGGCAGGTTGCCCGAGCCCACCCGCACCGAGGCGATGGTGTCGCCGGGCGCGGCGACATCGGGCTTGATGTCGGTGCGGGTGCCGCGGGAGGTGAACGCGGACGGGGTGTCCTCGATGGCCGACAGGAAGGTCTTCAGCGAGGAGCGCAGCTCGCCGGCCATCCGCAGGCTCAGCGTGCCGGCCGCCAGCGCCGGCCGCAGCTGCGCGGTGCCCGAGCCGGTGAGCTGGAACACCGGGGTGCCCGCGTTGCCGGCGATGGCGGCGGCGAAGTTCTCCAGGGTCGAGCTCAGCACCACCCCGGCGGCGCCGGCGTCCTGCGCGTTGGTGGTCCTGGTGGCGGAGCCGCAACGCCGGGTCGCGTCGTCGTCGTCCCACTCCAGCCAGGCGAACCGGCCGGCCACCGCGGCCGCGTCCGCCGGGGAGAACGGCTGGCAGCCGTCCAGGTTGGTGGCCGAGGACAGCGGGACCACCGGCCGGTCGAGGTCGAGCCCGTCGTAGCCGGTGAACTCGACGCTGTACTGGCCGGCCTTCGCGCCGGCGACCTCGGCGGGCAAGGTGACCTCGGCGGCATCGCGCAGCACGAAGGCGTCGCGGGTCGAGGCGACGGTCAGCGCCTCCGGGGTGTTGCCCGGCGAGCCGCCGACGTCGTAGAGGTCGCCGCCGTTGCCGGCGGAGAACACGGTGAGCACGCCGTTCTGGTTGAGCTTGCGGACGAACAGGTTCTCCGGGTCGTCCGGCGCGCCGTAGTCCGCGCCGAGGGAGAGGTTGACCACGTCGAGGTGGTCGGTGAAGTCGCCGTCGCGGTCCGGGTCCAGCGCCCAGTCCAGCGCGCTCGCGGTGAGGCTGGTGCTGCCGGCGCAGCCGAACACCTTCAGCGCATACAGCACGGCCCGCGGTGCCATGCCGGGCCCGATCCGCATGCCGTCCAGCTCGCCGGCGCTCAGCGCCGCGTAGTCGCCGGTGAACGTGGACCCGTCGGCGTTGACGCCGAGGCCGGCGGCGGTGCCTGCGACGTGCGAGCCGTGCCCGTTGCAGTCCAGCGGGTTGGGGTCGGGCGCCGGGGTGCGCAACGCCGGGTCGGTGCTGGCGCCGTCGTAGGCGTTGCCGGCGAAGTCGTGGCCGCCTGCGACCTTGGCCGTCGGGAAGTAGCTGGGGTCGGCGACCGTCTCGTCGATCGCCTCGTACGCCTCCGGCGTGCCCGGGCCGCCGAAGTCGGCGTGCGTGTAGTCGATGCCGGTGTCGATCACGCCGACCCGGACGTCGTCGCCGAACCTGCCGGTGCTCTGCCACGCCCGCAGCACCCTGGTGAGCACGGCCGCGCCGGCGTTGTCCACCTTCTTGGGCACGATGCGGCGGACCGAGCGAACGTCGGGGTTGGCCGCCAGC